>SXGU01272407.1_pt1 | contig 24287 bp, 21 predicted proteins | sample 3174531 | NCBI WGS metagenome assembly SXGU01 (sample SAMN11356863, study PRJNA531348) | freshwater metagenome | isolation source: freshwater sample F1-140 | place: China: Fuxian Lake, Yuxi | collected 2017-12-25
ACATGGCCGCCCACCTCATGAGCCGCGGCCTAGTCGACCTCGTGATCGTCGGCACCGACCGCGTCACCACCAACGGCGACGTCGTGAACAAGATCGGCACGCTCGGCGTGGCTGTGCTCGCGAAGCACTTCGGCGTGCCCTTCTACGTCGCCTGCCCCTCCTCCACCTGGGATCCCGACACGGCTACGGGCGCTCGGGTTGCGATCGAGCAGCGGCGCGCAGACGAGGTCACGGAGGTGCGCGGCGTGCGCATCGCGGCACCGGGCGTGAAGGTGGTGAACCCTGCATTCGACGTGACGCCCGCGGCGCTCGTCACGGGCATCATCACCGAGCGCGGCATCGTGCGGGCGTCAGGCACGATGAGCCTCGGCGAGATGCTGGCGCGCCAGCTTGGCCCAGTGCGGGAGGGCGCACGATGAGCAGCGGAGAACCGCGCTACATCACGCCCGAAGGGCAGCGCGCCCTGAAGGACGAGCTGCAGCGGTTGTGGACCGTGGTTCGGCCGGAAGTCACGCGCAAGGTGACGGAGGCCGCGGCGCTGGGCGAGCGCTCCGAGAACGCCGAGTACATCGACGGCAAGAAGCAGCTGCGGCAGATCGACAGCCGAGTGCGCTTCCTCGGCAAGCGGCTCGAGCAACTCGTGGTGGTGGACAAGCCGCCCAGCGACCCGGCACGCGTGTTCTTCGGTGCCTGGGTGACGGTGCAGGACGACGGCGGCATCGGCGCCACCTATCGCATCGTCGGCGCAGACGAGTTCGACCCGGGGCGGCACTACATCAGCGTGGATTCGCCGCTTGCGCGCGCACTGCTGCGCAAGACGGCTGGCGATGCGGTGACGGTGACGACGCCGGAGGGCGAGCGCGGGTTCCTGCTGCGCGCCGTGCACTACGGCCCGCCACCGCCCGGGGCGGTGCCGGCAACGACAGACGACACGGGCAGCCCGGATGCGGAGGTGCGCGGCGCGGACGAATCCGACGGCCGGTGACCTGCGTTCGGGCGCGGCGCGCACTGCGCAACATCTCGCCGCGGCGGATTCCTGAAACGGAAGGCTGCGACGGAAGGCTGCGACGGAACGCGCGGCGAACCGCGTATGCATGCTCGTCGACAACGCAACGCGAACAGCAGCGCCGCGCCCGCCACCAGGGCCAGGCCAGGATCAAGAAGGAACCAGACCATGAAAGACAATCGCAGGCTCGCGCCCCGGACACCGGTCAAGACCGCGCTCGCACTCGCCATCGCGCTCACAGGCACCGCGCTGCTCGCGGCCGCAGGTGACGCACGCGCGCCCAGCACAGACACCGCCAGCACACCTGCAGCAAGTGCATCGACGCAGGCACCGCAGCGCCGCCACCCGGGCCATGGGCCGCGCGAGGTCGACCTCGCCGAGGCCGAGAAGCGCGCCATGACCGCCTTCGATCGCGTCGATTCCAACGATGACGATCGCATCTCGCCCGCCGAGATCGCTGCCGCCGGCCCCGCTGCAACGGGCCCGCACGGCTTCGGCCGCCATCGTGACGGCCGCCGGGGCTTCCACGGGCGACCCGGCCACGGCGGCATGGGCCCGCGCTGGCACGGCGGCCCGCCACCGGAAGGCGCGCCCGACGACGACGCGAACGTCGAGCCTGGAGGCGACGATGGCGGCGCCCGGCCAGATCGCGAGCAGATGCTCGGATCCGTGTTCCAGCGGCTCGACGCCGACAAGGATGGCCGCCTGAGCGCCGATGAGTTCAAGGGTCTGCGCGTAGCGCAGCGCGCCGAGATCCAGGCCCGGCACTTTGCGCGCATGGATGCGAACGGAGACGGCAGCCTGTCGCGTACAGAGTTCCCGCCGATGCTCACGCACCTGCGGCAACTAGATGCCAACAAGGACGGCAAGGTGACGCGCGATGAGTTCCCTGCGCGCGGCGCGCGGCAGAGGGATGGCCACGGCCGGTCTGGCGATGCTGCACCGCGCACCTGATCGGCCGCGACTCACGGACGCCGCGCGCATCGAAACCCCATCCGCACCGCCGGTCGACCGGCAGGCCACACGCCTGCCGGTCGAGCTCGACGGGCGTGTGGCTGAGGATGCGCCCGCGGACGCTGACGAATCGCTGATGGCGCGCGTGCAGGCCGGCGACGTGGCGGCCTTCCAGCTGCTGGTGCGCAGGCACAGCCGCCGCCTGCAACAATTCGCGCGGCGACTGTTGCGTGATGCCGATGAGGCGGACGACGTCACCCAGGAAGCCTTGCTGCGGGTATGGCAGCACGCTGCGCGCTGGCAACCCGGGCGGGTGCAGTTCACCACATGGCTGTTCCGCATCGCGCAAAACCAGTGCATCGACCGCCTGCGCAAGGCGCAGACGCGGCGCGAGGTCTCGGGAAGCACCCGCGGCACTGAGGCCGGGGAGAATCATGACCAGGCAATGTCGACGGGAAGTGCGAACGGCAGCCTGCTGGAGTCGCTCCCGGACACACGCCGCGGCGCAACACCGGAGGAACGCGTGAGTGACGCCGATCGCGCGCGCCGTCTCGAGCACGCACTGGGCGGACTGCCCGAGCGCCAGCGTTCGGCGCTCGTGCTGTGCTTCTACCAGGGGCTCAGCAACCAGCAGGCGGCAGACGTGCTCGACGTGAGCGTCGACGCACTGGAATCGCTGCTGGCGCGCGCGCGGCGCGCGCTGCGATCCGCACTTGCAGACCTGCGATCAGGAGCCGACGGATGAATGGGACGAACGACCGCGGCCAGCCGGACGCAGACTCGCTGCATGCAAGCATGGCGCGCTACGGTGCAGACATCGCTCGCTGGCCGGCCGAGCGCCGCCCGGACCCCGCGCGTCTGACGGAACTGCTCGGCCGCGATGCGGCGCTCGCAGACGCATTCGCACAGGAGCAACGCCTGGACGCCGCGCTCGCAGGCATCGACCCGCCAGCCGTGGACGACCTGCGCATGCACCGGCTGCAGCAGCGCATCCTCGCGGCGCTGCCGCCGCAGGTGCCCACACTGCGGCCGGAGGACGCGGCGTATCGTCCGCACGTCGCGGCGGATACTGGCACAGCGCCACTGCACCGCGACCCCGTTGCTGCGGGCACGGTCCACGCGCAGGTCGTGACGGCGCTCGCGCTGCCGGCGCCCCGTGCACTGCGATTGCGTCGCCGCTTCGGGCCTGCACTCGCCGCACTGGTGCCGCTCGTACTCGGCTTCGGTGCCGGCCTGTCGGGAAGCACCGACCTCGCCCTCATGGCGCGCGATGCCTACGGCACGCAACAGCCGGCGCAGGTCGGCGCGACCGAGGCCGACTATGCCGACGAGACGACGATGGCGCCCTTCCTGCTGGCATCCGCCGCAGACACGATGACCCTGGAGTGGCAGCCGTGAGTGACCGCGAGAACGAAGATCCTGCCGGCAACGCTGCCGGAGACCCAGGCACGCAGTCGCGTGCGGCGTCGGGCAGTGCGTCGGCACCTGCAGCACCCGCCATGGCAGCGACAGCAGCGGCGCCCGCCCAGGGCCTGGCGCCGCGCGGCCGCAGCACGAGATTCCTGCTGATCGGCTCGCTGGCGCTGAATCTGCTGTTCGTCGGCTTCCTGGTCGGCGGCCTAGTCGCGGGTGGCCACCGTGGTCCTGGGTACCCCCATGGTGGGCCGGCGCGCCCCTTCCACGCCGCGATGGGCATGGGCTGGGCGATGCACGGCCTGCCCGAGGCACGCAGGGAAGCACTACGACCCACCCTGCAGGCCTCCTTCGCGCAGATGCGCCCGCAGCTGCGCGCCATGCGCGACGCCCAGCGTGATGTAGCCGCGGCACTCGAGCGCGAACGCTTCGATCGCGCCGAACTCGAACGCGCGCTCGCCGCGATGCAGGCGCGCATGCGGGAGATGGAGCGCACCGGTCACGTCGCGCTCGTCGAGATGGCGGCACAACTGACGCGGGAAGAACGGCAACAGCTGGCTCGCACGTTGCGCGCGCCGCCGTTCCCGTTCCGCCAACGCCCCGGCCCCGGGCCCGGCCTCAGGATCCAGGACCACCAAGCGGGGACCGCCGACTCCACCGATCCGGCACCCTGACCTGCAAGACCGACCCGATCCCGCGACCAGGGCAGCCGGCGCGCTACCATGCGCGCCCGCCTGCCCCGGACCCCGTCGTGACAACCGACGCTTCCGCCAACAGCTCCGCGATCGCCTCCGCGCGCGCGATCCGCACGCTCACCCTCGGCCCCATCCGTCAGGTGCGCGGCACCGTGCACCTGCCAGGCTCGAAGAGCCTGTCGAACCGCACCCTGCTGCTGGCCGCGATGGCGAGCGGCGAGACCTGCATCGACAACCTGCTGGACAGCGACGATACCCGGCGCATGCGCGAGGCACTCGCGGCGCTGGGCGTGCGCATGCGCAGCGAAGTCACGCCCGAGGGCGAGCGCCTGTTCGTGCAGGGCAATGGTGGCCCGTTCACGCACGCGGGCGATGCACCGCTCGAGCTCTACCTCGGCAACGCCGGCACTGCCGTGCGCCCGCTGACGGCCGCGCTGTGTCTCGGCAGCGGCAGCTTCGTGCTGCGTGGCGACGCGCGGATGCACGAACGTCCCATCGGCGACCTCACCGATGCCCTGCTGCCGCTCGGCGTGCACATCGAGTTCCTGGAGCAGCCGGGCTACCTGCCCCTGCGCATCGAGGGCACGGGCCTGCCTGGCGGCACGGTGCGCGTGCGCGGCGACGTGTCCAGCCAGTTCCTCACCGCCCTGCTGATGTCCGCTCCGCTGGCGCGCAGGGACATGCGGATCGAGGTCGAGGGCGAGCTCGTCTCGAAACCCTACATCCGGATCACCCTGGCCAGCCTCGCGCAGTTCGGCGTGCACGTGCGCCACGACGACGCGCTGTCGTGGTTCGAGGTCGAGCCCGCGCCCCTGCGTTCGCCTGGACGCGTGCGCGTGGAGGGCGACGCGTCGTCGGCCACCTACTTCCTTGCCGCCGCGGCGATCGCCGGTGGCCCGGTTCGGGTGTACGGCATCGACCGCAGCTCCGTGCAGGGCGACATCGCATTCGTGGACGTGCTCGAGGCGATGGGCGCACAGGTCAGCTTCGGCGACGGCTGGGTGGAAGTCGCGCGCGGCGGCAACAACCGACTGCGTGCGGTCGATCTCGACCTGAACCACATCCCCGATGCCGCGATGACGGTGGTGGTGGCAGCACTGTTCGCCGACGGCACCACACGGGTGCGCAACCTGTGGAACCTGCGGGTGAAGGAGACCGACCGCCTGAGCGCGATGACCACCGAGCTGCGCAAGCTCGGCGCGACCGTGGAGGAAGGTCGCGACTACCTCGTGGTGACGCCGCCCGTGCGCCTGCGCACGGCCGCCATCGACACCTACGACGACCACCGCATGGCGATGGCGTTCTCGCTCGCCGCGCTCGGCGACGTGCCCGTGACGATCGTCGATCCGGACTGCGTGGCGAAGACCTTCCCCGAGTACTTCGAATTGTTCGCACGGCTCTGCGTCTGACGACGGTGCAGGTGCGACATCGGGTCGCCCACGCACTCCATGTTTCCACCTGATCCAGCCGCGACACCAGGCACGATGCCCAGCCCAAGCTCGAGCAGCACGGCAACACGCGGTGCGAACCGCACGGCAGGGCGCTCACCCGCCACGCCACGCCCGCTGCTCACGCTCGGCCAGGCGCGCGCAGCCTTCGTGTTCACGCTGCTCGTGCTCGTGGCCACGGCGCTGTTCGAAGGCGACGGCGGCGGCGTGCTGCAGGCGGTGGCCGACCTGCGCTTCAGCGGCATCGGGCCACGCAGCCTGCTGACATTCGGTGGCGCGCTGCTCGCCGCGATGATCGGCTACCTCGTGCTTGGCGTGCTCGCCGTCGCAAGCCTGTGTACTGACGGTGCCGCAGCCACGCGCCTGCAACGGCTGCGCGCACGCGCACTGTCGCTGCTTGCCGGAGGCAGTGTGGCAGGGTTCCTGGCCTGGTGTGTGGCCGGCGTTTCATCGGTGCCGATCGGCTGGCATGCACCCGGACTGTTCGAAGCCTTCCTGCCGCTGTCCGGCGCGACGCTGGGTGCACTGTTCGGCGATCTGCCGCGATGCCCGGCAGGCCGCGCACTCGCCGGTTTCGCCTGGCGGCTGGTGGGGCTCGCCGTTGTCGCCGCGTTGCTGCTGACCTGGCTGCGCAACCTGCTGCTGGCACCGATGCCTCTCGACCTGCCGACCGCGCGCATCACGTCCATCGAGAAGCGGGAGCTCGTCGACCTTGCGCGAGTGCACAACCCACTTCGCGTCGCCACGGGCGAGCGCACCGTGCTCGCGTTGTCGCCCGAGCAACTGCAGGCTGGGCTCGCCTGGGCAACCACCGTGTTCGACCCGACGGCACGCGCGCGCGTATCCACCGCGGCCAACACAGCGCTCCCGGGCAGCGCGTTGCGCCTCGAGACTTCCCTTCGCGTGGGCGGGCGCTTCCTCAACGTCGACGCCGAACTCGCCGGCAGGCTGACCGGCGCGGAGTTGCTCCGGATAACGCACTGCCGGCTGCGCCTTGGCGCGATCGAGCTCCACGGCTCGCGCTGCGAGGGGATCGTTCGCGAGGTGCACTCGCTGCTCGCGCACCAGGCCGCGCTCGCCAGCGCATTCGCCGCGCTGCATGTGCTGTCGATCGACGGCGAAGGCATGGTTGCCCGCTACGGTGCGCTGTCGCTTGACCCGAACGCGAAGGGCACCATGCGGCGCCTGCTCGGCCCGTCGCCCGCGGTGCGCGCGGGCGTCGCTGCACAGGTGGCGATGCTGCGCAGCCAGGCGCGCGGGCTGGTGGCCTCCCCTGATCCGTTCGCGTCCGTGCTGCGCGCGAGCTTCGAGCTTGCACGCGCACGCAGCGGGGCATCGGCGCCTGCGCTGGAGAACCAGGCCGCGATCCTCGCGCTCGCGGGCCTGCTCGGGCATCACGATGTGTTCGCGGTCAGTGGCCTCGAGCGTCCAGACGATCACGACGACATCCGGCAGTCCTATGCCCGCGTGAGGCTGCGCGGTCGCGAGGACTGGCGCCGCCACTTCCTCGTCAGCGCCGCGCTCACCCAGGTGTCGAACACGCTGATGAGCGACGCCGCAGGCCTGCTCAAGGAGGAACTCGATGCCGGAGGTACCTCGGGGTTCTCGTTCTCGGACCTGCTCATGGATCGCGCTGGAACACTGTTCGGCGAGACCGCGGTGCGCAATGGCGACAGCGCGCGTGAACTGCAGGCACTCATCATCGACGGCTACGACGTTGATCACATCGCACCTCCCGCGGGCGACCTGCCCGAGAACCTGGACGACGAGTCGCTGCAGGTCCTCTACGGCGGTGTGGGCGGTCCCGGCTACCGCACGCTGCTAGGCGAGATCGAACGCCGTGTGCGCGCCGCTCGCGCCTATCGTTCGCCGGCCACGAACTGAACCTGGGCGAATGGCCGGGCATCGGGCCGCACGAGCCAGACCAGCGCCGCTGGGCCACGCACCGCACTGCGCCCTACACTCAGCGCTGACACAGCTGGCCGAACCCTCGCCGTGCGCTGCCCGCGCGCCCCTGGGCGCGGACGCCCTTGCAGCCACCACCATGCCCCTCCAGGAACTGAGGATTGCACGATGACCACCGCCGGCCCGGCCTGGGACCTGTCGACCGAATACGAATCGCCCGCGGACCCGCGCGTTGCTGCGGACCTTGCCCGTATCGATGCCGCGATCGTGGCCCTGGGCGAGGCGAATGCGCGCCTTGCTCCTGCGCTCGCGGACATCGAGACCCGCACAGTTGCCCACGCCGCGGCCACGATCGAGACCGCTCGCGCGGTGCACGCGCTGCTGGACGATGCCGGGACGCACCTGAACAGCCTGTCCACCTATGCCAACTGCCTGCTCAGCGTGGATGGCCGCAACCAGGATGCGCTGGCGCTGCAGGGCCAGCTCGAGGGCCGGCAGAAACAGCTCGCGGAAGCGGCGCAGCCGCAGTCCCAGTTCCTGAAGCTCGCCAGCGACGAGGTCATCGCCACCTACCTCGACCATCACGACACGCGCGCCTCGTCCTACCCGGTGTCGCACATGCGTGCGCGCCGGCACGAGATGCTGAGCCTCGCGGAGGAAACGCTCGCCGGCGCCCTGTCGATGGACGGCATCCACGCCTGGGGCAAGCTCTACACGCAGCTGTCATCCACCATCAGCTGCGAGGTCATGGTCGGCAACGAGAAGCAATCGCTCGGGCTCGCCGCCGCGGCCGGCCTCATGATGAAGCCGGATGATGCGACCCGGCGCAGCGCCTGGCAGGCGATCAACGCGGCGTGGACGCAGCAGGAGGAAAGCTGCGCCGCGGCGCTGAACGCGATCGCCGGCTGGCGGCTGGAGATGACGCGCAAGCGCAGCCTGCGCAAGCCCGTGCACTTCCTCGACTCGCCGCTGCATTCGAACAGCATCGAACGCTCGACGCTGGATGCGCTGCTCGCCGTCGCGGCGGAGGCCGCACCGATGGCTCGCCGCGCCGCCGGCGTGCAGGCGCGCGCCTACGGCAAGGACAAGTACGGCCCCTGGGACAACCGCGCGCCGGCACCCGTGCGAGCCGGGGCGAAGGAGGAGGCGATGGCCTTCGCGGATGCACTGGAGCTGATCGCGGAGACCTACGGCGGCATCGATCCGGAGATGGGCGAGTTCGTGCGCATGATGGGGCGCAATCGCTGGATCGAGGGCACCATGGGCGGTGCCAAGCGCCCGGGTGCCTACCAGACGGACTTCGAGAAGTCGCGCACACCGCGCATCTACATGACCTACACCGGCAGCACGTCTGACGTGATCACGCTGGCGCACGAGCTTGGGCACGCATTCCACAGCTGGGTGATGCGCGACCTCGCCAACGACGAGCGCGGGTTCGGAATGTCCGTGGCGGAGACGGCAAGCACCTTCGGCGAGACGATCGTGCGCGAGTCGATCCTCGCGCGTGCACAGGACCCTGGGCAGGCCTTCGACATTGCCTGGCAGGATGCCGAGGCGGCAGTCGCCTTCCTGCTCAACATTCCGGCGCGCTTCGAGTTCGAGCGGAACTTCTACGAACGCCGGCAGGAACGGCCGCTGCGCGTGCCGGAGATCCGCGAGCTGATGAGCGCGGCGTGGCAGACCTGGTACGGCGACGTGCTTGCCGAACCGGACCCCATGTTCTGGGCCTCGAAGCTGCACTTCTTCATCAGCGGGCTGAGCTTCTACAACTTCCCCTACCTGTTCGGCTACCTGTTCAGCCTTGGCGTGTACGCCCAGCGAGAGAAGCTCGGTGCGGACTTCTACCCGGCCTACAAGGCCCTGCTGCGCGACACCGGCCGCATGAGCGCGGAACAACTCGCGAAGCGGCACCTGGGTGCAGACCTCACGCAGCCGCAGTTCTGGCGCGACAGCGTCACGATGGCGGGCCGCAGCGTCGCCACCTTCGAGGCACTGGCTGCGACGGTGGCGTAGCGGGCCGCGCGGCGCGCGTCAGTCACAGCGCGGCACAGTCGCCGCGCATGGCTGGGCGTCACTCCAGCTCGTGCTTCCTCGCGATATCGGCCACCAGGTCCTTGCCGGCCATGATGTAGAACACCGTGGACAGCACGTTGAACACGAGCACGCTCACCAGTGCCCAGCGCACCGACTCCGCGCCCAGGCTGGTGTAGGCATTGAGCAGGTCTGATGCGAAGCCCACGAACAGTGGGCCGAGCCCCATGCCGATCAGGTTGAGGATGAACAGCAGGATGGATGCCGCGAGCGCGCGCACGCGCAGGCCCACCATGCTCTGGGTGAGCGAGAACGTGGGTCCGAGGTAGTAGGAGCCGAGGAAACCCGGGATGGCCATGATCCAGAACGCCTGCCACGGGTCGCCCCACATGTACGCCGCCGTCGAGAACGGCACCGAGACCAGCGTGGCGATTCCCGGCAGCCATACGTACCAGCGGATGTCGCGCACGGCCAGGCGATCCGCGAAGTAGCCACCGGACGCGGTGCCGAGGATGCCGGCGATGCCGAGCACCGCGAGCGCGTTGCCGATCTGGCCCGGCGTGAGTTCGTGTACGCGCGAGAACAGCGCGGGCACGAACGGCCCCACGCCATAACCGACGAGCGCATGCAGCGCACCCCCCAGCGCCATGTAGCGGAAGCTCCTGCGTTGCCACAGCGCCTTGAACACGAACATCACCGCTGGTGCGTCCGGATTGCGCGCCACCGCCGCGTGGTCGATGACGCGCGGTGGTTCGCGAACCGTGAAGCGCAGCACCAGCGCGAGGAACACGCCCGGGAGGCCCACGATCATGAAGGCCGTGCGCCAGTCGAAGCTGTCGGTGAGCCAACCACCGAAGAAGTTGCCGAGCATGGTGCCGACGGGGATGCCCAGCGCGTAGATCGCGAGTGCCGTCGCGCGGCGATTGGCGGGGAAGAAGTCCGTGATCAACGAATGCGAGGGCGGGCTGCCGCCCGCCTCGCCCACCGCCACGCCGATGCGCGCGAGCAGCAGTTGCCAGAAGTTCGTCGCCAGCCCGCACACGGCGGTCATCACGCTCCAGATCGTGAGGCTCACCGCAATCACGTTGCGGCGGTTGCCGCGGTCCGCCAGGCGCGCCACGGGAATGCCCATCACGGTGTAGAACAAGGCGAAGGCAAGCCCGCCCATGAGGCCGATCTGCCAGTCGTACAGCCCGAGGTCTTCCTTGATCGGGATGGCGAGGATGTTGAGGATCGTGCGGTCGATGAAGTTGAACACGTAGACCAGGAACAGCACGCCCAGCACGTAGTAGGAAGACCAGGGGATGCGAGGAACGACAGCGGGTTCGTTGTCGACGGAGGCAGAGGTCATGCCGGACTCCAGCAGGAAGGTTGAGATCGGTGCGTGTATCGCTGTCGGAGCGCGGCGCGCTCAGCCCGCGCGGCACACCTTGCGTTCGAGGAACAGCGAGATGAGGTCCGTGACCTGGCGGCCGAAGTCGATGTCGGTGTCGAACGCGTGGGGCACGCCGTCGTAGATGTGCATCTCCACGGCGGCACCGGCCTTCGCGAGCGCTGCATACATCTCGAGGCTTGCCTGCACGGGCACGATCGAATCCGCGTTGCCGTGCACGAGCATGGTCGGCGGGAAGTCGGCGCGGGCGTAGGCCAGCGGGCTCGCCTGGTCCTCGATCTCGCGCGCCACCTTGCCGCCGAGCAGGCGGCCGATCGGATCTTCCGCGTGGGTCACGCGCAGCTGCGTGGGCGGGTAGATCGCAACGACCGCCGCACAGCCTGAACTCACATCGGCATTGCCCCCGTCGCCTTCGAGCTCACCATCGCGCAAGGCACCGAGCATCAGCGCGAGGTGTGCGCCGGCGCTGTTGCCTGAGACGCAGATGCGCGATTCGTCCACGCCCAGACGGGTGGCGTTCGCCCGCAGCCAGCGCAGCGCGGCCTTCACGTCGTGCGCCTGCGCCGGCCAGGCGCTCTCCCCGGACAACCGGTACTCGGAGCACACGCACACGAAACCGTAGCGCGCGAGCTGGATGCCGTAGCCGCGCAGCTGTGAGCGGTCGCCGTTCATCCAGCCACCACCATGCAGCAGGAGGATGGCGGGGCGACCGGCACCGGCCGTGCCGGCCCCCTCCCCGGGATGATCGGGCGGCAGGTAGACATCGCAGTGCAACGCACGACCTCCCCCTGTTCCGAAGGCGACGTTTTCCTCGACGCTCACGCGCCCAGGCATTCGGACTGGCATTGCGATTCCCCCCGGACCCCGCACGCGCGTGAGTGGCGCATGCCCTGACGCGCCTTGTTTCCGCGCGAAGGAGGGAACAACTACCCCAGTGACGGCGGCGACTGCAAGCAGATGCACCAGCATCGGCTGCGTCGGGCCGCATCAGCCACGCTGGTGCAGGATCTCCTCCTCGACCTCACGCAGCCTGTCCTTGCCGAAGAACAGCTCGTCGCCCACGAAGAAGCTCGGCGAGCCGAATACCCCGCGCGCCACGGCTGCCTCCGTATTGGCCACGAGCCGTTGCTTGACCTCGGGCTGCTGCGTGCCGGCGAGGATCGCGTCTGCCGGCAAGCCGGACGCAGTGAGCGCCGCGTGCACCACGTCCGGCTCGTCCATCTTCTTCGGCTCGGCCCACATGTGGCGGTAGACCTCGTCCACATACCGATCGAGGAAGCCGGCGGCCTGGGCGAAGACCGCGCCGCGCATGATCAGGAGCGTGTTGACCGGGAAGAACGGATTGCGGGCGTAGCGCGTGATGCCGTGGCGGGCGAGGAAGCGTCGCGTCTCCAGCTCCTGGTAGGCAGGCTTGTTGGCGATGCCCTGCAGCGACACCGCGGGCGAGACGTTGTTGGTCGCCTTGAACACACCCCCGAGCAGCACCGGCACGTACTCGATGGCCACACCCGTGCGCGCCGCGATGCCGGGCAGCACGAGGTGGCTGAGGTAGGCATTCGGACTGCCGAAATCGAAGTGGAACTCGACGCGTGGCGTCATCGGCAGTGCTCCCGCGCCCGGCCGGGCGTCATCGGATCGTGCGCAGGATCGCGGAGGAAGGGCCACCGCCGTGCCTGCAGGGCGGCAGCCGAGCGGAATCGCCTCCGCACAGCCGTTTCTTCAAGCGCATCCGTTTCTTCAACCAAAGAAGCCTGTTCGAGCTGGACGCCGGCGGACAGCCATCGTCCGCACTCCATCGTCCGCACTCGAGCTTCCGCACTGGGGGCGGCGGCATACACTTCGCCGATGAAGCTCACCTCGTTCGAATCCATGAACTGCCCGCTCGCCCAGACCCTCGAGGTCGTGGGCGAGCGCTGGACGCTGCTCGTGCTGCGCGACGTGTTCTTCGGTGCCCGCCGCTTCGACGACATCCAGGCCAACCTCGGCATCGCCCGCAACATACTGGCGCTGCGGCTGCAGCGGTTGGTGGCGGACGGCATCCTCGAACGTCGGCCTGGCGCGCGCGGCCGTCACGAGTACGTGCTGACCGAGAAGGGCCTGGACCTGCAGCCGGTGCTGCTGAGCCTCGCGCAGTGGGGTGAGCGCCATCGCCCGCATCCCGATGGCCCGAGGCTGCAGTTCGTCGAGCGCGCGACGGCACGGCCGATCGCCCCGATGGGCGCACGCAGCGCCGATGGCCGCCTGCTGCAGCCGACGGACATCCGCGCCGTGCCCGGGCCCGGGCTCCGCGCGGCACCCGGCCCGGGGCAGGCGTTCGGGCAACGGCTCGAACCCGAGGCAGGCACGGGCACTGCGGAACACGCATCGGCCAGGCGCGGTCGCCGCGGCAAGAAGGAGCCAGGGCCCGGCGGTCAGCCCGCGATCGGTTCCGGCTGATCCCGCCTGACGGACCACAGCGTCGACGTAGCCGCGATGAACAGCACCATGCAGGCCATCCCGACCACCGGGATCAGCACCGCGTTGCGCGCGCCGTACTCACCCACACACCAGCCGAGCACCACCGAGCCGATCGGCATGCCACCCATCATCCCGAGCTGGAACACCGACATCAGGCGCGCGCGATGGCTCGCCGGTGCCGCCTCCTGCACGATTGCGCGGCTCATCGTCATGCTCACGCCACCGCACATGCCCCAGAAGAAGCTCACCACGTAGAACAGCCACTCCGGCAGCTCGAGGTGCAGGAGCGACAGGATGGCGCAACTCACGCTGGCGCCGAGCAGCAGCGCCCGGCCGGGCCGCTCGATGCCGCCGCGCCACATGAGCACGAAGATGGTGAACACGGTACCCAGCATGTTCGCGCCGAAGGCGAGTGCGATGCCGCGCGCGCCGCTGAAGTACAGGTCGCGCACCATCAGTGGCAGCACCACCACATAGGTGCCCGCGAAGAAGATGCCGACGGAGAACGTCAGCAGGATGGCCGGCCGGATCGTCGGCGAGTGCCAGGCAATGGCGAGGCCCTCGCCGATGTCGCGCAGGATCTGCAGCACCGTGGCGCCGAGCGGTGGCCGCGGGGGTGCATCAACCGTCACCGTCGTGGCCGTGGCCAGCGGTGCAGCCGGCAGGCGCATCGTCGTCCATGCGCAGATGGCCATGCAGGCCGCCTGCACGCACATGAGCACGATCGGCCCGACCTCGTCCGTGACGGCACCGAGCCCGAAGCCGAGGATCTGCACGCCGAACTGCACGGCCGTCACGAGCATCACCACGCGCTGGATGTCGCGCCCCGCCACGCGGCTCAGCAGCGCATCCCGCGCCGGCTGCACGAAGGAGCCGAAGACGCCACCGACGAAGGCCCAGGCGAGCAGCAGCTCGTACACGATCAGGTCCGCGCCCACGAGCAGCGCCATGCAGAGCGGCGGCAGGCACATGAGCAGGTGCAGGCGGATCAGCAGCGCGCGCTGGTCCACCCGGTCCCCCAGCAGGCCGCCGAAGAGGATGAGCAGCACCATCGGCAGCTGCCCGGCCATCTGCGCGAATCCCACCTTGGCCGGCGACTCGTGCAGGTACACCGCGACCAGCCACGGAAACATCACCGACTGGATGCCACCGGGAATGAGGTAGAACGCGCTGCTGACGAGGTACCAGCGAAGTGGCGGGGGCATCTGGACGGGTGGCCGGCAAACCCGCGACTGTCGCGGTTTTCGAGGCGCCGCACCAGCGCCGTGCGCCGCGATCGCGCGCGCACTCGCGAGGCCGGCTACATTTTCGCCGCAGACAACAGGGACGAAGGACGCAAGGGAGGCTTGATGCGCACGCTGAAATTCGCGCTGGCATTGCTGGTTCTGGCCTACGGCACCAGCTGGTTCGCCACGGTGCCGGAGATCCATCGCCGCCAGACCGAGGGCGCCATCACGAGTTCGGCCGCAGAGGCCACGTTGCCGCTGCGCGGCGAGGGCCTGAGCTACGGCACCTTGACCTCGAAGGCATACCCGATGGCGCCGTTCTACTACTACGGCGAAGTAAGCAGACGCTTCGGCCCGCAGGACGGCTACCCGACGATGCGCCGCTACATCGGCGTCGGCACCCTGCTGTACGAGATGAACGCCGACCCGCACGCCGAGGCAGAGGCCATGCTCGGGGAGTAGGCACCGCGCCCGCGAGACCGGCGCGCGCAGGAATGTGCACACGACCCCCGGCCCATCGGGTTGCGTCTGCACCGCGCGAGTCACGAGACTCCCGGCGCGCGTTCCGCGCCGGAGACTGGCCGTGCTGATCCAAGCGAACGATCCCCTTTGCGCGGGAATGCCCCGCACCCTGGAAGCGCTGTCGGCGTGACGAACCGCTCCCCCGCCCTCGCCTTCGTGCTCGTCACGATCCTGATCGACACCATCGGCTTCGGCATCATCATCCCGGTCGTGCCGGAGCTGATCATGGAGCTCACTGGCGAGCCCCTCAGCCGCGCCGCCGAGTACAGCGGCTGGCTGATGCTGCTGTTCGCCAGCGTCAACTTCCTGGCGATGCCGGTGCTCGGCAACCTGAGCGATCGCTATGGCCGCCGCCCCGTGCTGCTGCTGTCACTGACGATGCTCGGTCTCAACACACTGCTCATGGGCCTCGCCACATCGATCCTGTGGCTGTTCGTCGGCCGCATCCTCTCCGGCGCGGCCGCCGCGTCGTTCTCCACGGCCAACGCCTACGTGGCCGACATCAGCACGCCGGACAACCGGGCTCAGAACTTCGGGATGATCGGCGCGGCCTTCGGCGCCGGCTGCGTACTCGGACCAGCACTGGGCGGCCTGCTCGGCGAGCTCGGGCCGCGCGTGCCGTTCTTCGTCGCGGCCGCGCTGTCTGCGCTGAACGTCGCCTACGGCTGGTTCGTGCTGCCGGAGTCCCTGCGCCCGGAACATCGGCGCGCATTCGAGTGGCGGCGCGCGAATCCCCTCGGTGCGCTCGCGGCGCTGCGCCGCTACCCGGTCGTCAGCGGGCTGGTGGTGGTGATCGCCCTCTACCAGCTGGCCTTCCAGGTGATGCCGTCCGTGTGGAGCTTCTACTCGATGCGTGCCTTTGCGTGGTCGGAAGCCGACGTCGGCCTGTCGATGGCGTTCACGGGCGTGCTGATGATCGCCGTGCAGGCGGGCCTGGTGCGGCGCGCGATCCCCGCGCTCGGCGAACACCGCGCCGCCTTGCTCGGCATCGCGCTTGCAGCCATCGGCCACCTTGCCTACGCCTTCGCGAGCGTCGGCTGGATGGCCTATGCAGCGGCGATTCCCGCCGCACTCAGCGGGCTGGTGTCACCGGCGCTGAACGCCATCATGTCGCGACAGGTCGGACCCGCCGGCCAGGGCGAACTGCAAGGTGCCATCGGCAGCGTGGTGAGCCTCACCGCAATCGTTGGGCCTTTCCTGATGACGCAACTCTTCAGTACCTTCACGCGCCCAGGTGCGCCGGTGGATTTCCCGGGCGCGCCCTTCATCGCCTCCGCCGTACTGATGGCCGTGGCGCTGCTGCTGCTCGCGCGCCGGCCACAGGCTCGACCTGAGGCGGGCTGACGAGCGATCACGGCTGCGCCCGTTCAGCGCGTCACCGCCGTCGCCGTCAGACGGCGTGCGCCGCTGCCACATTCGCCGCTGCGTTCCCGTTGCAGAGGCGCGCGTCACTCACCGTCTGGGAGTTGCGCACCATGAGAATCACTCGCGCCGTATCGCTGCTGCTGTCCTTGACTGGCCTGCTGCTGGTCATCGAGCGCGGAGGCGTGCTGGCCTGGGCCGCGCTGGCCTGCGGTCTCCTCATGTTCACCCTGTCGCTGGTGCCCTCCGCTCGAGTCCGTCCGACCATTGCCCTCACGGTAGCGATGCTGTGGGTGCTCGCGTGGGCAGGAACCCGCTACTACGTCATCTCGACATGGGAGAGCGGAGAAGTCGTCGAGCTCACGATCGCGACGGATCTCGGCGCCCACACCGCGCGCACCTGGGTACTCGACCTGGATGGCGCTGCCGTCATCTACTACGACGCCGAACCGGAGGTCGTGAGGGCACTGCAGTCCGGCCGGCCCCTGGAGTTCGGTCGTCAAGGCGTCGTGCGCGAGCAGATTCCACGGACGACACTCGTCGATCGCATGCCCGCCGGCGAGATTGCCCGAATCTTCGAACTCATGACCGCAAAGTACGGCGACAGGAATCGGGCGACGGGCGTGTACTACACCATGCTTGGTCGATCGCGGGATCGCGTCGCAGTCGTGATCAGCCTGACCAACTGACTCAGCCTGGCGCGCAGCCGCCCAAGGTCGATCTGCCAAGCGCGGGCCGACAGCTGATCCGTCGGCCGATGCGTGCAGGAACTACCAGTCCAGACGATAGGTCGTGGGCGGCTTGAACTTCTGCCAACGCGCGCGCATCGCCTCCGGCATGCGGCGGTAGACCCGCTCGGTGATCCGCATGCCTGCACCGCCACCCAGCTTGAAAGTCGTGTTGACGGCACTGCCGATCACGTCGCGGCGTGCCTGTGGGCCGAACGCACCGACCACGACGTTGCCGATATGCGCGTTGACGCCGAGGTCCGTCATCGGAGCGAGCCGATCGGCAACGAATGCCCCATGCAGCGCGAACAGGCAGTCGATGGCAGCCGCAAGCGCGTCCGGCGGAAAGAGCACGAGGCAGGCATCACCCATGTACTTGATGATCTCGCCCGTCCCGCCGAGATGACGATCACACAGGTGGTAGTAGCGATCGAGCCAGTGCGCGACATCGAGATCCGTCATGCCTGACATCGCGCGCGTCGCGCTGCTGATGTCGACGAGGATGATGAGGCGTTCCTGCTCGACGAAGTCGTGCCCGCGCTGGGGCAGTCCTGGCATGGACATGGGTGTTCTCCCGTTGGACTGATGACTGAAGTGCGAGGGCGACACTCGCACCACGAAGAGGACACCCGTTCCGCGCCAGAGTCAACGCGAAGGAGCGGCACCACGACCTGCGTTGCACTCATCAGCCCAGACACCCCGGCGTCGGGCGCGGCCAGCCGTTCGTGCTAGGGTCCCGACGCCGCGTCCTGTCCCTGGCAACAGACCTCGCCTGCGATCAGGCGCGCCGAACCGCAACGACAACTGCCGGAGACGATGCGATGAATCGACGACGCTTGTTCCCTGCGCTCATCGCCTGCCTGGGTGCCGTGCCGATGGCCGCTCCGGCGTACGCGAGAGAGAGCCTCATCGATCGCCTGCTTCGCGTGCCTGCGACAGGCGCGAGCAACGAGGCCACACCAACACTCGCCGCGGGGCTGAAGGAAGCACTGCGGATCGGCACCGAGCGCAGCGTGTCGCGCGTCCAGGTCGTTGGCGGCTTCTTCGACGACCCGAGCATCCGCATCCCGCTGCCGCGCGCGTTGAAGAAGGCGCGGAAGGTACTCGGGCGAGTTGGCCTCGGCGGCACGCTGGACGAACTCGAACTGCAGATGAATCGCGCTGCAGAGACGGCAGCACCTCGGGCGAAACAGCTGTTCGTCGATGCCGTGTCATCGATGACCTTCGACGATGCGCGAGGCATCCTGCAGGGGCCCGACAACGCGGCGACGCAGTTCCTGCGCACGCGCTCCGAGCTGCCGCTCACATCGGCAATGCGCCCGGTGATCGATGACACGCTGTCGCGCGTGGGTGCGGTGACGACCATGCAGTCGCTCCTCACCTCGATGCAAGGACTGCCGTTGGCGCAGATCGCCGATCTCGACCTGACCGGCTTCGTCGTGGGCAAGGCGATGGATGGACTGTTCCACTACATCGCGCTCGAGGAAGCCGCGATTCGCAAGGACCCAGTGAAGCGCACGACCGCACTGTTGCGACAGGTGTTCGGCTAGCCGGCCCGGTGCCGGCATGAAGACGAGAGCATGCGTCAACGCGCAGGCTGGAGATCACCCCGCCCGCGCCTCGAATCCGCCATCCGCGCCTGCTGCAGCATCTCGATGCCCACCGGCGCATCGTCAAGGCACACGATCGCCATGAAGATCGCGCCCTCCGGCGCGGTCAGTGCGCCATGCACTGTCCCGACGCGAGCAATGCAGTAGTCACCCGCCATCATCACGCGACCTTCGATGTGCATCGCGCCGGATATCACCAGCGTCTCCTCGTCGCCCTCATGGCGATGTGGGGGATAGGCCGCGCCGGCCGCCAGCTGCACCAGGGTTCGCGCGCGCCGAGAGCGGGCGTCGATGTCGAGGAACTTCATGGTCACGCCCGGAATGGGCGTGGGGAGCCACGGGCTCGACGAGCCGAACGCGAAGGTGATGCCGCTGACGGGCTCCTGCTGCGCGACGATCGGCGGCAAGGCCGCAATGCGCTCCAGCAATCTCGCGCGCAACGCGAGCGGTGGTACTACCGCGTCCAGGGAGGCGAGGGCCGCCAGCAGACTGTCGCGCGAGCCCACGGACGCGCCGGCCGTCACATCGGCAAGCGCAGCCATGAGGGCATCATCGTCAACGCTCATGTCATCGGAGTTCACTCTGGTTCGTCGCCTCGCAGTGCATCGCGCAATCGCGTCAGCGCCGAACGAATGTGCGTCTTCACCGTGCCAAGCGCCAGGCCAGTCACCGTAGCGATCTCGGTGTGGCTGAGACCCTGATAGCAGGCCAGTGCCAGCGCACGCTGCTGGGTGACAGGTAGCCGCGCGCCGCGTCGTACTCGGCCGCCTGCCTCCAGGCCTGCAGGTACGCATCCTGCAGCACCTCCTCGGCACGATTGGCATCCCGCAGCATCCGCGCGAGGAAACCGTAAACCCGCGTACTCGTTGCGTCGTAGAACGCCGCAAAGGCCACCCGGTCCCCAGGCGCAGTACGGCGCACCAACTCGGTGAGGTCTGGCTCTGGAGCAATCACGGGATCGACTCGCGGCAGCGACGGCACGAGCCGTAGCTGCTGCCCTTGAACGGACGTGGAACAGGCCATCGGCAGGCGCGACAACGGAACATGTGCTTCCGCGATCTCGAACAGGCAATCGGATTCACTGAACGTCGGCGCATGGATTCGTTCCGACCTCGGCGCGATCGCCTGCGTGCGGGTTGACCGCCGACCGCCCGCAGCGCTCGCGCGCGAACACGACGGGCAGGTGCAACCCTGTCGCCGGGGGCGCCGCGGCTCAGCCTGCGGCAGGCCGTGGAAACGCAGGGGCGGCGGCAGGCTCGACTGCGCCAGGAGGCTGTGCAGGTGCCGGCAGGCGACGCTCGATGAACTGCGCAATGTCAGCAGGCGCGAACAGCGGCACGGAGCACACCTGGCTCGTGCAGACGAAGCCTGCAGGCCGGGCGAGCTGTGGGTAGGTGACGTCCGGATTCGGCAGCGCGCCTTCGCGCACATCCCACCACTCGACGCGCTTGTAAAAGCCGGGAACGCGCAGCATCGCCGCATGCAACGCACTGGCGTTGGAACCGGCACCCTCATCACCCTTCGGCGCGACCAGCGTCAGGTGTGTGGGCAGGTTCGCGTACTCGCGCTCGGCGAGCAGGATGCCGGGCTCGGTCATGCGCCGCAGCGCCACGCGATCGGTGGCGAGAAACCGCAGCGCGACCTCGGCGGCGGCACGGTGGCGCGGCTCGCCCGTGTAGTGCGCGAGCAGGTTGAAGAAGCGCGCAACGCCGATGTTGTCTTCCGTGTCGAAGTGGGGAGCCAGCGGACCGTGGGACGACCGCACGGACAGCACGCCTCCCGGGCCCTGGACGAAGTTCGCGATGATGTGCTCCGCTGCCAGCCGCGCATCGACGAGGTGGGCGCGCTCGCCGGTGACGCGATGCAGCTGAAGCAACGCGCGCGCCATCGCGAGATTGTCGGCGAGGTAGGCGCCGTCGAGATCGGCGTCGTCGTGGCGAAAGCCGCCGTCGGCGGTGCGCAGGTTTGCCCGCACCCAGTCCGCGGCACGCAGCGCCCGCGCAAGCAACCCGTGATCGCCAGTGGATTCGTAGGCGACGCCGAGCGCCTCGATCATCCAGCCGTTCTCGCGGGCGTAGCGCTGCCGATCCACCCGCGGCACGCCGAGCGCGCGCCGCGCCGTGTCGTCGAGCGCGAAGTACTCGGCGGCGTGCTCGCCAGGGACGAGGTCCGCATCCTGGCTCACGTGGAAGCCACCATCCGGTGCCGTGAGGAAGGCATCCACGTAACGCACCACCTCGCGCATCGTCGCGAGGTCGTCGTCGCGCCGCCATAACGCATGTGCGAGGGCGTAGCTGCGGAGGTAGCCCGCCTGTACCTTCATCAGCTTCTCGAAGTGCGGGCGCTGCCACTGGCCACCGGTGGAGTACTGGTAGAACCCGCCCCAGGCCGGGTCGAGCAGCGCCCGCGCCGCATCCAGGGTGCGCCGCGCCATTGCGGCCTCGTTTACGTCACCGCCGCCGGCGCGCACGAGGGAGAGCTCCACCGAGTCGCGGTCGAGGTACTTCTGCACGGTGCGCAGCCCGCCCCTGGCTTCGTCGAAGGCTCGCAGGTGCCTGGCGTGCAACTCGGCACGCAGTGCCTCGGACAGCAGCGGGCTGGTGGAGGGTGGGCCTGGATCGAAGGGACGCGCCGCGGGCTCTGGCGTAGGGTCTGCATGCACGGCCGCGAGCAGCCTGGACATCGTCTCCGGAGCGAGATATCCGGCACGCTTGGCAATGTCGTTGCCATCCGCATCGAGCACGATGGTTGCGGGCCAACCGTAGTCGCGATAGCGCGTAGCGAGATCCGGCCGCGCGTCCTGATCGACCTTGACCGCGATGAAGTGGGCGCTGATGAAACGCCGTATGTCGGCGCGCGAGTAGGTTCGCTCGGCCATCACATGGCACCAGTGGCACCAGACTGCCTCGAGGTTCAGCAGCACGAGCTTGCGCTCACGGTGAGCCTGCGCGAATACCGAGGGGTCCCAGTCCCGCCACTCGATGATCTCGTCGGGGCTCTGCGCGCAGGCGGACGTACGCTCTTCATGCACCGCATCCCTGGGAGCCGAGGGCGACGCCGTGCAGTCATCCCCGCGCACCCGGCCCGGCGTGCCAGTGCCAGCGCTGCTGCCGCCCGCACCGCTGGCCGGCTCGGCGCGCAGGGCCGATCCGTAGCACAGCATCAAGAGCAAAAGGGCACCGCGCATCGACCAGCGTCTCCCGGACCTCACGGGTGGCACGTTGCCAACCCGCCGTGCATCTCCGCGGCCATGGACCCGATGCCCATCGCTGACGGCGCAGGCGACTGCCTGCTCGCATGCTGGCACTTTGCCAGCGTGTGCACGGATGTACGCGGTCCGCACCGATGTGGTTGTGTGCGCTGCCGCACAGCTCGCGCTCGTGCCAACGCGGCCGGATGGCATGTGGGCAGGGATCGACTACGCAACGAACAGGCGCGCGTCACCCATGCCCACCGCAGGTGAAGCGCTGGCTGCCGCGCCGCGCGCGTCGCCTCGGCGCTCGAGTGCCAGCAGGAATGCCTTCGTCGGCAGGCCGCCACCGAAGCCGGTCAAGCTGCCATCACGCCCGATCACGCGATGGCAGGGCACGATGATCGGCAGCGGATTGCGTCCGTTCGCATTTCCCACGGCCCGCATCGCGCTGGGCTTGCCGATCGCCGACGCAAGCGCCGCATAGGTACAGGTGCTGCCATAGGGAATCGCCCGCAACGCCTGCCACACCTGCAGCTGGAACGCCGTGCCACGCGGTGCGAGCGGCAGATCGAAATCACGCAATTCCGCGGCGAAATAAGCATCGAGCTGCTCGCGTGCAACGGCGAACGCCGCATCATCACGCCGCCAGTCGGGTTCCGGCCGCCGCGCCATGCTGCCGCTCGGGAAACCGAGGAGCGCGAGCACGTCATCCTCTCCGGCAAGCAGCAGCTCGCCGATCGGGCTCGCGTGCATCGTGTATCGCATCATCTGTGCCATCACTCGCCCTCCGCATCGGCGCACCGTGCGCCGCTCATGCTTCTCGTCCTGCTCAATCGCGTGGGATCAATGGGTCGCTGCCGTTCGCCCGCGATCAGTCGTTCGTGCTCGCGCTGCCGCCGCGCGTCGGTGCCCGGCGTCGCGCCACAGGTACATCACCGCGTACGCGCGCCAGGGTCGCCAGGTCTCCGCCATGTGCAGCAGCTCGCGCGCGCTCAGCAGCCGCTCGGGGTCTGCCACCTTGCGCAACACGATGTCCTCCGCAGGAAACGCATCGGGATGCCCGAGCGCGCGCATGGCGACGTACTGCGCCGTCCACGGCCCGATGCCGGGCAGCGCAACGAGCTGCGCCGCGAGCTCTTCCGGTGCCAGTGCGGCATCCAGCTGCACGCGGCCATCAAGGGTCGCGCGCGCAAGCTGGCGAATCGCCTCACCACGCGTCTCGGGCATGCCGATCGCCGCGACGTTCGCGTCCACGAGCGCGTGCGCATCGGGGAACAGCGCGCGACCCTCGCCTGCCGGCGCGCCGAAGCGCTGCACCAGCCGCCCGGCGAGTGTCGTCGCGCCGGCAACACTCACCTGCTGGCCCAGCACGGCGCGCACGGCGAGCTCGAAGCCATCCCAGCCGCCGGGCACCCGCAGCCCCGGATCACGACCAACGACATCGCGCAGGCGCGCCGCCGCACCGAGATGCGCGTCGATCGCGCGCCCATCAGCGCCGACATCGAACACACGCCGCACCCTGCGCAGCACGTCGGCAAGGCGCAACTGCCCAAGATCGCCGCTGAGCGAGACCTGGAGCACGTGCCCACCGCCCTGGCTCGCCGTGCCGTCGGGTGCCGGCAACCGTACGCGCAGCTCGCCGCTGGGCAGCGTGCGCACCCAGGTGTCTGCCTGCACCGCTTCCACACCGGGGACGGCGCGGCCGCGCAGGTACTCGAGCATCCAGGCCTGGTGATAGGGTGGTCGCAGTGCCAACTGCAACCGCAGGACTTCTTCTCCGATCGGCGACTGCGAGCCGCCGCCGCGCGTGTCGCGGAGCCCTGCGCGCGGGTCGTCGGCACCGGGACGCGGGCGCTTCGCGCGCCGCAGCGCGCCTGGGGGGCGCGACCACAGCGCCTGCACGGTCTCGTTGAATCGGCGCAGGCTGCCAAAACCGGCGAGCGCGGCGATGCGCGTGAACGGCAGTTCCGTCTCGTCGATCAGCTGCCGTGCGACGGCGATGCGCCGCGCGCGCGCGACAGCGCCCGACGCCACCCCGAGTTCGGCAACGAACTGGCGCGTGAGCTGGCGTGAGGACAAGCCCACCCGCGCGGCCAGGGCCGCAACGGAGCCCTCGTCCAGGGCACCGGCCTCGATGTGCGAGAGCGCGGCCTGCACGGTGCGACTGCGGTCTGCAACCGGTGGCGCATCCGGCGCGAGTTCGGGCCGGCAGCGCAGGCAGGGGCGAAAACCCGCGCGCTCGGCCTGCGCCGCGTGCTCGAAGAACCGGCAGGTCTCCCGCCGGGGCGTGCGCACCCAGGTGTCTGCCTGCACCGCTTCCACCCCGGGGACGGCGCGGCCGCGC
>SXGU01440455.1_pt1 | contig 24285 bp, 25 predicted proteins | sample 3174531 | NCBI WGS metagenome assembly SXGU01 (sample SAMN11356863, study PRJNA531348) | freshwater metagenome | isolation source: freshwater sample F1-140 | place: China: Fuxian Lake, Yuxi | collected 2017-12-25
CTCTCTCTCTCTCTCTCTCTAGCATTTTGCGACTTTCCATATGTTAAAATCTATGTGATGTGTCATCGTAACATAAAAATTGTTACAAAATCCACAGAAAGTTTTTGTTGCTTAATGCTTGTGTTTTAAGAATTTTTCGCCTCATCAGCGCTTAGCATTTCCCCTTGTTTTTTGCTTTTAAGGAGGGTGCGGGCTTTGGCATATTTTTCGTCGTGCCAGAAGGGCAAGCATCCATTGCAACCGCGTCCGCAGCAGCCATTAACACCTGAGCGCGGAGTGCGGAAATTTTTGCCCTCGTTTTGTTCGTGGAGAGCATCCACAAGAGCTACGCGTTTTTCTTGATAGTTTTCCTCGGTGTTTTTGCCTTGTTCAGCCTGCATCGCAGCTTTATCTAACTTCACCCGCGCCCATTCATCCGCCGATAAGCCTTTTTCTTTGCGCACCACGCTAAATTGCGGGAAATCTTTTTTCAAGGTTGCCGCATCTTCTTCGTGAAACCAAGAATATGGTATGCGTAGAATTGGCTTTGTGCCAGCGTGGACAGCTTCTTTATTTATAACAGCTGTGCGCTTGCTCACATCCTCAAACTCATAAATCCTAAGTAAAATTGGCGATCGTTTGCCGAAGGGAACGAATTCCAACACATCCCCCGCCTCAATGCGGTTTTTCACCTCTAGGATGAAGCAATCATCACGCGCTTCGGCAATCATCCCCGCGAATTCCCACTCGGCGACTGTGTGTGTGTCTTCATAATTATGGGCGTGGTGGGTTAGGCGACCATCATGAAAAGCGAGGGAATATCCGCGGTTGGGGATGGTGTTCAGCTCGCGCATAAAGGGTTCGGGTGACCAGTTTTCAGGGTTTTCATACCAAGCGTCAATCGCCATGCGATACGCCCGTGCCGCAATCGCCACATAATAGGGGCTGCGCCCGCGCCCTTCCACTTTCAGGCTGTCAATGCCGATGGATAGGTAATCAGGCAGTTTCGGCATCAGACAAAGGTCTTTAGCATTTAGGATATACGACCCGCGGTCATCTTCTTCCAGCGGCATCAACTCGCCTCCTCGTTGTTCTTCCTCAAGGAAAAATTCAAATAAATCGCGGTTTTCTTCGGTCAGCTCAATTTCTTTCAGCGTGCCGTCTTTCAGCTTCATATGAACTTTATAGCTCCAACGACAGGAATTGGCGCATGAACCTTGATTTGCCCCGCGCTCCACCATGTAATTAGAAAGCAGGCAGCGACCAGAATAGGTCATGCACATTGAGCCGTGGATGAAGGCTTCCAATTTTATATCAGGGCATTTTTCGCGGATTTCTTTTAGCTCGGCATAAGAAACTTCCCGCGCCAGAACGATTAGTTTCGCGCCGATTTCCTCCCAAAACTGCACAGAAAGCCACGAGCAAACATTGGCTTGTGTGGAAATATGCAGCTCCAGCTCAGGCGCGTGGGTTTTTACAAACTGAAATACGCCGACATCGGCAATAATCAACCCATCTGGCTTTACTTGCTTGATGGCTGCCAGATATTCATGCAGTTTTTCAATGTCGCTATTATGCGAAAAGAGGTTGAGCGTTAGGTAGGCGCGTTTGCCGTGTGCGTGGCAGAAAGCCACGCCCTCCACCACTTGCTCCAGCGACATTTGCGACTTCGCCCGCAGCGACATATCAGGCGTGCCCATATACACCGCGTCCGCGCCATACAGCACTGCGATTTTAAGCTTCTCCAGCGAGCCAGCAGGCATCAGGAGTTCGGATTTTCGTTTTTTTGTGGTTTCTGTGTGCATTTTTATTTCCAATAGCTAATGAGAGGTTATACAGTATTATCTATGAAACAAAACAAAAATATTAACAAAAATAAGGCAAAGCCTCTGCGCGTTTGTCATATTCTATTCACCAGCAAGATGGGGGGGCTGGAGCAGGCGTATATTGATTATACTCGTGCCTTGCTGACCTATGGCTACCTAGTTACGGCGGTTATATTGCCAAATGCGCCGTATCGTGCGGAGCTGGAGGGGCTGGGCGTTGAGATTGTCACGCTGAAAATACGCGGGTTTTACGATGTTCTTGCGTGGGTTCGCCTGCGTAGGATTTTGCGACGCACTCGCCCTGATTTTGTTCTCGCTCATAATGGGCGGGCGATTTCGGCGGCGCGTAATGCTTTGCTGTGGCTTAATATTCCGCTGATCGGGCTTAGCCAGAGTTTTAATCTCAAGCATAGCAAAAAAGCGGAGAAATTACTGGTAACGACCGAAGCAATGCGGCAATTGTTTTTGGGGGTTGGCTACCCTCCAGAAAACTGTGCGGTGATGTATAATATGATTGAAATTCCTGAGCATTTGCCAAACCTGCGCTGGGAGAAGAAAAATCCGCCCGTCATCGGCTTTTTGGGTCGACTTGTTCCCGAAAAAGGGGCGGATATATTGCTTCGGGCGGCGCACGAGCTTAAAAAGCGCGGCATAGAGGTTGATTTACGCATTGGCGGCGCGGGAGCGGAAGAAGAGAAGCTTCGCGGTTTGGCGGTGGAGCTTGGGCTTGCTGCACAAATCAAGTTTTTGGGCTGGCTCATGGGTGATGCAAAGGATAATTTTTTTGAGGATATTGATATTTTCTGTGTTCCATCGACTTATGAGCCCTTTGGGATTGTCGTGCTTGAGGGGTGGAAATACGGTGTACCAGTTATTGCGGGGGATGCTGATGGGCCGGCATCGCTTATCGAGCATGGCGTGGATGGTTTGCTTTATGCTAAAAACAGCGTGGTTGCGCTTGCTGATGCCATAGAAAAACTGCTTACCAGCGACGATGGAGCGGTAAAAAATGTGCTGGTTGCTGGCAGAAAAAAACTACAAAATTTTGGCATGGAAGTAGGGGCAAAACGGCTTGACACATTGCTGCGCGGATTTTTGTCTAAAACTCAAGATATTTAGCAATCCGAACCATGCGTCCGAAAGCATAGATACTAGCATAAACAAACCCGCGCCAGCCACGCATGATATATAATCGTAATATATAAGCCTTAAAAAAGGAAATTGGAAACTCAAAAACTAGCCGCAAATGAGCGAATGCTAATTTTTTACCACGCTTCCGCAGATTTTCCGCCTGCGCTGTGCTATAGCTATTCATTTTTTCAATGGCGTGGGCTATGTTTCTGAATGAACGGTGAAAAACTGGACTAGTCAGTTGACTAACTTGGCTTGTGTATTCGCTTTCCATAATCACCGAATCATGCACAGGGCTTTCGGAAAACCGCCCTTTATTGCGGTTATAAAGTCGCAAGCAATGGTTGGTATGAGCTAGTGGCGCAAGGTGCGTTTCATTGGGTAATAAGTCGCGCACCTTCATTATAAAAGCCGCCATTTCTGGCTCGCCGCCCTCAAATAATGCTTTTATTTCCGCGGCAAGTTCGGGAGAGATTTCCTCGTCAGCGTCCAGATTTAGCAGCCAGTCATTCGCGCATTCATCCTCGCCGAAGCGTTTTTGCAAACCATATCCCGCCCATTCATTATAAACCACCCGCGCACCAAGGAAACTGGCGACACTCACCGTGTCGTCCGTGCTGCCGCTGTCAATAACGATAACCTCCGCCACCCAATCTTTTACGCTGTTAATGGTGGTGGCGATGCGGTCTGCTTCATTTTTGGCAATGATAAAAACGGAAATTGGTAAAGTTTTATTTGTTAAAGCTTCTGGCATATTGTTATGAATTGTTGTAATTATCCACCCATAGAAGTTTTAGGAGAATGAAAGAAGTTTTAGGAGAATGAAATGAGAATAGCAAATATAATGTTCAGCCGTGGTGGTGGCGGGATTGAGCAAGCTGCGATTGACTACGCCGAGGGGCTGCGTGATCTCGGACATCAGGTAATCGCTATAACTGCGCCAAATGCCTTGGTTAATGCGGGCTTTTCCGCGCTGGGCATTGAAACTCATAGCCTGAGTAATTGGGGTGAGTGGGATATTTTCGCAGTGCGAAAATTGCGAAAATTATTGTTGGAGTTAAAAATTGATGTGGTGATTGCCCATGCCAACCGCGCATTTACCCTTTCTCGCAAGGCAATTAAAGGAAAGCTCCCACTTGTGGGCGTGGTGCAGAATTATAACACACGGCGTTATAGCGCGGCGGATTTTGTGTTCACCACCACCCATGATTTGATTAAGGTTTTGCACGAACAAGAAGGCATCGCCCGCGAACGGATTTTTCATATTCCCAACATGGTTGCGTGCCATGGGCTTCCGCATCGCGCCGAGCGTAGTAACCCGCCTGTTATTGGCACTATGGGGCGGTTTGTGGCGAAAAAGGGGTTTGATGTCTATATTGACGCGCTGCAAATTCTAAAACATCGTGGCGTGGCGTTTCGCGCTGTGCTGGGCGGCGGTGGCGCAGAGGAAGCATCGTTAAAGGCGCGGGCAGAGGCGGAAGGGCTGGGTGACCGCTTGTCTTTCCTTGGCTGGGTGCTGGATAAAAAAGCTTTTTACACGGGAATTGATATTTTCTGCCTGCCCTCGCTGCACGAACCATTTGGCATTGTGCTGCTTGAGGCATTCACCCATGGCACGCCCGTAATTTCCACCAACTCCGAAGGGCCAAGGGATATTATAACGCCCAATTATGACGCGCTGATTGTGGAGATGGGGAGTAGCACACAGCTCGCCGACGCGCTGGAACGCCTGATAAAAGAACCAAAAACCGCAGAGGAACTCGCCGCCAATGCCTTCGCCAAGGTTAAAACCAGATATTCTTTGGAAGTGGTTTGCGGGCAGATTGAAACCGCGCTTAACCATATTGTGATTGAGTATAAGAAACGCTAGTTTTTGTCACCCCGCACTTGTTGCGGGGTCTGGTTATAAAACCACAGTCAGTAATTTGTAATTCCAGACCCCGTTATAAAAACGGGGTGACAAGAAAGATAGAAAAATGCCAAAAAATAACATTCTCCTTGTAGTTTGTGCGGCGATTATTAATGAGCGCGGCGAGGTTTTGTTGGCGCAGCGACCAGCGGGCAAGCGGCTGGCGGGCAAATGGGAATTTGCGGGCGGCAAGGTGGAGGCGGGGGAAACACCAGAAGCTGCCCTCGTGCGTGAACTGCGTGAGGAGCTGGGCATAGAGGTTGCGGAAAATGACCTTGAGCCATTCTGGTTTTTGTCCCACGCCTATCCAGAGTTTGCTTTCCATCTACTTATGCCCGTTTATATCATCCGCAAATGGCATGGCAAGCCACAAGCTATTGAGCATTCAGCGATAAAATGGGTGCTGCCAAGTGATATGGGCGGGCTGGACATGATCGAAGCCGACGCGGAATTGGTGAGGAAATTGCAGAGCCTAAATTAGAGAGCGATAGCCAGAAAGATGCAAGATTAGTTGATTAGGTAGGCTGCTAAAGTTCAGAAAATTATTGTAGCGATAGAATGACGCAGCCTGCTCATCCTTGGCGGTTACAACTATGGCGCAAACAGCTATTTCAGACCGCAAAGCTCGCTGTATGGCATTTCCAAGCAAGGCAGAGCCTATGTTTTTTCCTTGGAATGCTGTGTCAACCGCTAACCGACCAAGCAGCGCAACGGGAACAGATGGGTAGCGCGGCAATTTTTTAACAAGTTTTTCTGGCAAATCGGTAAGTGGAATTCCCGCTGCGGCAAGGGTGTAGTAACCTGCTAGTGCGGAAGTTATAGAGTCAACGGCAACATAGCAAGAAGCCGCCCGCCGCCGCATATCTTGGCTTGCCTGTTCGCGCAGATAGCGGTCAAGAATGCCATTGCCACAGGAAAAATCAGCGTGGTTATGAGTGCTTTCCAGCAGCTCTATACGAAACGGCGGCTTCACTCGTCACCAAATAATTCACGGTTGCGCTCAAAAGCTTTAAGAATAGGGGGCGATATGGCTGGAGGATTGAGCAAAATTTCAGCAAAACGAACCTGATCCTCGGCGGATAGGCGTATAATATTGGTTTCCTCGATAGCCTTATATGCGGCGTCTTGTGCGGATGAAACCAAAAATTCGCTAAGGCTACAGCCTTTTAGCTCTGCCGCACGGCGGACAATAGCAAGGGCGGCTGGCGTTATTCTTGCCTCAATCCGCGCTGTGCGAGGTGTTTCTTGCATCATTTGTAATACTCCCTAACTGTTGTTAGTGTACGGGAATAAGGCGTACATGTCAATCGGGAAAAATTGTCACACAATCTTCATAAATCCGTAATAATTCCTTAACAATTATATGCTAATCTGAACCAATGCGACAAATTGCATAAGTTTGTTTTTAACAAAATATAATGGGGGATTTATGGCTTATCAGACTAAACCACTGGATCATAGTACAAGCGAAAACTATGTGGATAGCAAGGCAAATAATTTAATGGCTGATTGGACGGATGGAAAAGAGCCAATAATAAAACAACGACAAACAACCTATTATGAAAAAGATAAAAACGGGAACGACACTGGTGAACCCAAGCATGGAACAGAGGAAGAATATTACTATGATATTGATGGAAAAGAATTTTCAGAAGAGGAGCTTTTGAAAAAAGCAAGAAAGCAAGCGGCAAAAGCTTGGAACAATTTACATCCAGATGATAAATATGAAGAAATTTCTTCAGCCGATGATGATTCAAAAGGACAGAAAGAAAACGGTTCTGAAGAGGTTGCATCAGAAGACAAAGAAGATAAAAAACCCAAGAAAAAAGCCGTTGCCTCTGGTGATTTGTTGAAAGAGGGCAGTAGTGGTGATAAGGTGAAGGCTCTTAATGATAAGCTGGATGAGCTTGGTTATGGCGATGGAAACAAAGACAATAACGCCGAATATGACGCGGATGCAGTTAAAAAATTCCAAACAGAGGCGGGGATTGCGGTTGATGGTAAGGCTGGAAAACAGACTGCCGCAGCTTTGGCTGTAAAAAAAGCGGAGAAGGATATAGAGGAAAAATCAAAAGATGGATTTACCGCAGAGGAAAAAACTGCCATTGCCAAAGACTTAGAAGATGTTGAAAGCAGGATTGGTAAGGTTTCTGGTAAATACAAGGATGCTGTTGTAAAAATAGGCAAGGAATTGATAGAGAAAGCTAAAGGATATACAGATATATCTGAAGATAAAAATGTGGGCGGTCAACTCGCCAATCTCAGTAAAGCTCTTGCTGGTGGCGGTAGGGACGATAGATAAAATGCCAGCATAAATTAATTATTGGTTAATTTATTGGTGGTATATTGAGTAAATAACCAAAGATCCTGCGCTATGGCTACGCCATCCGCAGGATGACAGGAGAAAAATATGTCATCAGCAATTAACACTGCTCTTTCTGGTCTTGCTGCGGCGAGCAGGCGGGTGGAGGTGAGTGCTGCGAACATTGCCAATCAAAACAGCACAGCAACTAGTGTGAACGGTGTTACCACCAATAAATCATATATCCCGCAGGATGTGGTGCAGATTTCGCTTGGTGCGGGCGGTGTACGGACGGAAATTCGTGATGCCACTAACCCAACCACAAAATATTACGCGCCAGAAAGCGCAGGCGCAGACGAGAATGGCTTGGTCACTGCGCCGAATGTCGATGTCGCCAAGGAATTGGTGAACCAACAAATCGCCAGCTATGATTATAAGGCAAACCTGAAGGCAATCAAAATCGCCTCAGGGATGGAGCAGAATTTGTTGGATATGCTTGGTTGATGCATGCTTTGTCATTCCTGCGTAGGCAGGAATCTCTTTTTGGTCTTGCGCTAACGGATATAGAGATCCCTGCCTGCGCAGGGATGACAAGATTACAAAAAATTCACCCATGAAAATGCTGGTAAATCTTGCTGGCGATGGCTTTGCTTACTCCTTCTACTTTTCCGATTTCTTCAATACTCGCGCTCGCCACGGCTTTTGCCGAGCCGAAATGGTGGAGCAGAGCTTTTTTGCGTGCCGCACCAATGCCCGCTATTTCGTCTAGCTCGGAAACCTGCATGGATTTACTGCGTTTGTTGCGGTGTGCGCCGATGGCGAAGCGGTGTGCCTCGTCACGCAGCCGCTCAAGGTAATGCAAAACCGCATCGTTTGCGGGCAGTTGAAACGGCTCGCGTCCTTCCACAAAAAACCATTCACGCCCAGCGTTCCTGTCCACGCCTTTGGCAATGCCGACAAAGGGGATGTCGCTAATTCCCAGCTCGGCAAAAACTTGCTTGGCAACCCCGAACTGCCCTGCGCCGCCGTCAATTAACACGAGGTCGGGCTTGCCCCAATTTTCCTCATTCATACGCTTGAAACGGCGGGTGAGAACTTCGCGCAGCATGGCATAATCGTCGCCGCCTTTTTTGTCATCCTGTGAGCCGTAAGGATGCACAGGATCTAGATCCTGCGCTCTCGTTGCACTCGCCGCAGGATGACGCAAATCTTTAATGTCAAACTTCCGATACGCATTCTTGATAAATCCATCAACGCCCGCCACAATCATTGCGCCGACTTGGTTTGTCCCCATGATGTGGCTATTGTCATAAACCTCGATGCGTTTTGGAATTGCGGGCAGGGAAAATAATTCCTTCACGCCGAGCAGCGCGGATTTTTGCGAAATATTGCTCGAGAGTTGTCGGGTTAGAGCCTCGCGGGCGTTGCGGATGGCTTGATCCATCAGCTCATGCTTCTCGCCGCGCTGTGGGTGTGAAATCTCAATTTTATAATCCGTGTTTAGCTCCAAGGCTTCGGCGAGTAATTCCGCGTCCGCCAGCTTGTGGCTGGTGAGGATGAGTTTTGGCGTTGGTTGCGAAGCATAAAACTGGGCGATGAAGGCGGAGATTATCTCGCTGTCTGAAAGCTCGGCGGTGTTGCTCGGAAAATAGCTTTTATTGCCATAATTGCGCCCGCCGCGAAAGCTGAAAATTTGTACACAAGAGGTTTCCCCGTCACGAGCCAGCACCACCAAATCGGCATCACTTATTGCATTATTGCTCAGTTTGCTTTGCTGTTGCACCTGCGTTAGCGAGCGAATGCGGTCACGCAGAATTCCTGCTTTTTCATAGTCCATGGCTTCGCTCGCCGCCTGCATCTGCGCCAGCAATTCCTCTTGAATTTGCCGCGACTTTCCCGATAAAAACGCCTGCGCTTGCCGCGCTAAATCCGCGTAATCATCCGCCGATATATAGCCAACACAAGGGGCGCAGCAGCGTTTTATTTGATATTGCAAGCAAGGGCGCGTGCGGTTTTTGAAAATATTATCGCTGCATGGACGGAGGAGAAAGGCTTTTTGCAGCAAGGTAATAGTTTCGTCCACCGCGCCCGCCGAAACAAATGGGCCAAAATATTTAGCGGATTTTTCCTTCGTGCCGCGATGCTTGGAAAGGCGCGGAAATTCATGATCGCCAGAAAAGGCAATATAGGGAAAAGATTTATCGTCTTTGAGCAGAACATTATAGCGCGGCGCGTGTTTTTTGATGAGGTTGGCTTCCAAAAGCAAGGCTTCGGCTTCGCTGCGCGTGGTGATTATTTCCATGCTCGCGGTGAGCGATACCATGCGCTGCAAGCGGTTGTTCAGTGCGCCGACATTTACATAATTGCTAACGCGGTTTTTGAGGTTTTTCGCCTTGCCCACATATAGCGCAACACCCGCCGCATCAAGCATCCGATATACACCAGCGCAGTGCGGCAACTCGCCCACATATTTTTTTATGACTGCGCGACCAGCCTCCAGAGAATTTTTTTCTTCATTCATTTGATAAATCTAGACTAAAATTCAGCAAATTCAACGCCTCAAAATGCCATCGCAAACAACCCCCAATTCCTGTGGATAACTTTGTGAGTAATGGCAAATTTTTAGGGGGCGATTGTGGCAAAACCTAGGCTTTTTGCTATTTGCCTAAAAAATAGGCATGTTTTTAACATGTTGTTTTGCAATGATAATATTCAATTCGTTAGCGGAATATTTATCTGATTTACACTTTCTTTACTATGTTGCGCGGGTTCTGTTCGCTCTGTGTACAAAACTATAGTTTCTGCCCACGGAAAGTCACGCCATCATCATGGAAGGGTTATGTTCAACGCCCATATTGGGAGTGGTAAGCATTGTGTTGTGATAGTTAGCGGTTGTGGACAAATCTTCGGCGAGGCGTATCCCGCAGTCTTTCGCAACAGCACACATCGCAAGAGCCTGAACATACGGCGAAATTGGCTGCGCCGTTTGCAGTGGGGCTGGCTCTGTGGCTGCGAGTGCCTCTATCGATGGCGCACCAGCAGCTTGTTCTATCTTTTCTTCAACTGGCTTGGCGGATGTACCAAAACTGTTAAACAAAGCAATAATGCTATCTAGCTTTTCTTGTATAACCTCACCAATTGCAACTTTAGGCAAACCGCGCTCTGTAATAGGAGCTTGTGGCAAGTTATCAATAAAATTTGTAGCAGTGGCTACAGACATAAAAACGCCTTTGAGTGTTATAAATACAAGCTAACCATAACACAAAAGCGAGCGAAAACCAATAAAATTTGCCAATATCTTTGTGAATTTTTTGTGACAGCGATTTTTTTTGCCCTAGATCCCGTGGCAAGCACGGGATGACGGTCATTGGACAGCGGCATTTGCCGTGGTCACTGCCTCAGAGCCGCCCGCGCTTGGCTCGACTGCTTGTGGCGCAAAGGTTTGGTTGCCAAATTGGTTCTGGGCAAGGTTTTTCTGCTTGCTGGCAAGCCCTGCGAAGGTTTTATCGAGTAAATCAATCATCGCATTGTCCCGCGCTGCACCAGAGCTACCGCCCATAATCACCGCGACTAGGCTATAGCCGTTTTTCTTCACCGAGGTGACGAGGTTGAAGCCTGAGGCGTTGATAAACCCTGTTTTTATGCCGTCCACCCCAGAATATCGCCCCATAACGCGGTTATGCCCTGGATAGGTGATGCCATTATGGGTGAATTCTGTTAGCTTGAAATAGGGGTAATATTGAGGGAAATCGCGGCGTAGCGCAATGCCAATCCGCGCCATGTCATAAGCGGTGGTCACTTGCTGGCTATTGGGCAAGCCGTTCGGATTGCGGAAAACCGTTCCCTTCATGCCCAATTCCCTCGCTTTTTTATTCATCATCAGCGCGAAATTCCACTCTGTGCCGCCCAATGCCTCCGCCAGCACCATCGACGAATCATTCGCCGAGCGCACCACCAAGCTTTCAATCGCCGTTTTAACGGGCAACCTGTCGCCAGCATCCAGAGAAATATTGGTTTGTGGTTGCCTTGCCGCCTTGGCGGAAACGGGCAGGGTGTCGGTTATATCCAGCTTGCCAGTTTTAAGGGCTTCAAAGGTGAGATATAAAGTCATCATCTTGGTGAGCGAAGCGGGATAGCGCGTCGCGCCAGCGTTTTTTTCATATAAAATATGCCCAGTATTGGCATCAACCACAAGGGCAGAAAATCTATCTGCTTGTTTAACGGGGGCTTTTTTAGCAGTGGATTTTTTAGCTTTTGAGGATTTTGACAGTGTTTTAGACTGCGTTTTTTGGCTGGTTTGCTTTGCCTCAGAATAGCTCGTCGTTGCAACAAATATCGGCAAGGCGAGAAGAAGAATAATGAATAATATTCGTTGGTTAAGCTTCATGAGGGCTTTAGCTCGCTGATTTTGACAGTGTTTTTATTATGTATTTAATAGTTATGAAAACTATAAACCCATTCGGCAAGCAAATAAAATATTTTTTTTCTGTGAATTTTTCTGCGACTTTTTATTAGGCTTCTTTAGAAACTCATTTTGCTGAGGAAAGTGCGAAGCAAATGGAGTGGAAAAGCGCAGTGTATGCTTTATACATGAGCATTTTCCGAGGCTTCATTTGCGAGTAAATTTTCCAGCAAAATGAGTTTATGAAGAAGCCTATTGACTTACATTGGAAAATATAAGACAATGAGCGGATAGACATAACGACCGCGTTCTGTTGGTTGTCGATTTCCCCGCATATTGCCCCCGACTATGTACATAAGATTTTAATTATGCTCACGCGCAAAAATTACGCGCTTTCTTTAACCTCCATCTAATTGATATATACACATGAAACTTCAAGACCTTAAACTAAAAACCCCTGACCAACTATTCCAACTTGCCGAAGCCGAAGGCGTAGAAAATGCCAGCACCATGCTGAAGCAGGAAATGATTTTCGCCATTCTTAAAAAACAGGCTGAAAAGGGAGAGGCGATTTTGGGTGAGGGCGTGGTTGAGGTGTTACAGGACGGCTTTGGCTTCTTGCGCTCGCCACTGGCGAATTATCTGGCTGGGCAGGATGATATTTATGTTTCGCCTAGCCAAGTTCGTAAATACGCGCTGCGGACGGGTGACACGGTTGAGGGCGAAATCCGCGCACCAAAGGACGGCGAACGCTATTTTTCTCTACTTAAAGTGAATAAAATCAACTATGACGACCCAGAGCAAATCCGCCACCGCATCAATTTTGACAACTTAATTCCGCTATATCCAGAGCGGCGCATCAAGCTAGAAGTAGAAAATCGCCCTGATAAAAAAGATCTTTCCATGCGGGTTGCCGATATTGTCGCCCCCATGGGCTTTGGGCAACGCGCACTAATCACCGCGCAGCCGCGCACTGGTAAAACGGTTTTCCTGCAAAATATCGCCCATTCGATAACCGCCAATCATCCTGATGCTTACCTAATCGTTCTGCTTATTGACGAACGCCCAGAGGAAGTAACCGACATGCAGCGCACAGTGAAGGGGGAGGTGGTTTCTTCAACCTTTGATGAGCCAGCAACCCGCCATGTGCAGCTCGCGGAAATGGTCATTGAGAAGGCGAAAAAGCTGGTTGAGCATAAAAAAGATGTGGTGATTTTGCTGGATTCCATAACCCGCCTAGCTCGGGCTTATAACACAGTTATTCCGTCGTCGGGCAAGGTGTTGACTGGCGGTGTGGATGCAAACGCTTTGCAACGCCCGAAACGCTTTTTCGGCGCAGCGCGAAATATTGAGCATGGCGGCAGCCTTACCATCATCGCAACCGCGCTGATTGATACTGGTTCGCGCATGGACGAAGTGATTTTCGAGGAATTCAAAGGAACGGGTAACTCCGAAATCGTGCTAGACCGCAAACTCGCCGATAAGCGCACCTTCCCAGCGATGGACATCACCAAATCGGGAACGCGCAAAGAGGATTTATTGGTGGATAAAAGCAACCTCACGAAAATGTGGGTGATGCGTAAAATCCTTGCGCCAATGGGCGCGATGGACGGCATCGAATTCCTGCTCGAAAAACTCGGCGAAACCAAAAACAATGCGGAATTTTTTGATAGGATGAATAGTTAGTTTTCTGCCAATTAAAAAACCTCAGAGCAAGCTCCGAGGCATTCAAGCTGTCATACCGCCGAAGGGCGGTATCCATGCCTAACAACAAGCGTTATAGCCAGTTGCGTGGCATAGATACCGCCCTTCGGCGGTATGACAAAGACGAAGCAAGCTTTGGGGAATTACACCCCCGAAGAGATTAAACAATTAAGGCACTAAAATGACGCGAGAGAACAATAAAAAATCAGGTTTTACGCTAATAGAGCTTTCCATAGTTCTTGTGATTATTGGTTTGGTTGTTGGCGGTGTGCTGGTTGGGCAGGATTTGATAAAATCAGCACAAACTAGGGCGCAAGTCTCGCAGTTTGAAAAGCTGAACACGGCGGCGACTACTTTCCGCCTTAAATATAACGCGCTTCCGGGGGATATACAGCCAGCCGACGCCGCCAGCCTAGGGTTCTTTTCTATGGCGACAAATGCAGCTTACGCTGAGTTGGGTCACGGAAATATCATAGATGATATTGGGAACGGTACTATTGGAGAGCAAGAGCGTCATTACTATCAAGGAGAAACCGCTATGTTTTTTCGGCATCTATCCGAGGCGGAATTGATTGAAGGTTCTTATGGGCAAAGTTTGGATAGTTTAACAGCCAATATTTCTACTGCTACAGCCCCTGCGTCCGACGGTTTGCCAGAAGCAAAAATTGGTGACGGCAATTTCATTTCTATGTTATTGGATAACGGTGTAAGCTATTATGCCGTATCGCAAATTTTATCTGTAAGAATAGGTGGTGGGTATCATTATCGCACCACAATTGCTCGTGGGATGAACGCCGCTGATGCTTATAATATAGACTTAAAAATTGACGATGGTGTTGCTACAACAGGTTCGGTAAAACCTAGGTATTTTGATGATGATGACGATGGGATGTTTGTTGATATTGCTTCGTACTCTGATACACCTGATTGCCTTGATGCTACGGAATCATACAACCTCACCAATACAAACAGGGGCTGCCCTCTTTCGGTAAAGGTTGGGTTTTAGGCAGCTAGTTTGGCGTTGCCATTGCTCCATCGTCTTCAACCGCGTTTGCGTCCGTTGCAGGCGCGTCGTCTGGAAGTTCTGGCGCGGGTGTTGCGGTTGCTGCTGGCTTTGGTGTTTCTGGCTCAATGCCTGCGTCTAGCTGTTGTATTCGCAGCAAAACATCGCGGGCAATTGGTGCTGCGGTTGCTGCGCCGCCGCCGCCATGTTCCACCAACACCGCGCAGGCATATTTGGGGTTGTGAATTGGCGCAAACCCAACAAATAGCGCGTGATGGCGTGCTTCCCACGGGATTAGATTTTGATTCTGCCCGCGCACTAAAATCTTCCGCACCTGCGATGTTCCCGTTTTTCCGCCCATTAAAAAGCGCGGGTCTGAAATCCGCTTGCCATACGCTGTTCCATTCTGGCTATTCGTCACCGCTGCCATGGCGGAGAGGTTGATTTTCATCAGCTCATCGCTAAATCCCATTGGCTCAAATTCTGGATGCTCAGCCCCGTCTTCCACAAATAATCTTGGCGTAACTTTTTTCCCACTCGCCATCCGCGCCGTCATAACCGCCAGTTGCAGCGGCGTTGCCAGCACAAAACCCTGCCCGATGGAAAAATTGATGGTATCGCCGCCACTCCAGCGTTCTTTGAAGCGTTTTTGTTTCCACTCTGGCGTTGGGATATTCCCAGATTTTTCGCCCGTCAGCCCAATATCATGCAGCTCGCCCAAGCCAAATCGGTGCGCCATGGCGATAATTTTTTCATAGCCAAGTTTCTGTGCCACGGTGTAAAAAAATGTGTCGCATGATTGCTCAATCGCTTCGTGGTAATGCACTGTGCCATGCCCGCCTTCTTTCCAGCAATTGAATTTATGGTCGCCGAGCATAAAATGCCCTGGGCAAAAAACCGCGGTGGAGGGCGTAATTGCGCCCGCTTCCAATGCTGCCATCCCCACGATCATTTTGAAAGTAGAGCCGGGGGGATATTGCCCAGTAATTGCCTTGTTGAGCAGCGGGGCTTTTTTGTCTTTTAGCAGTTCTTCCCAGTAATCTTTGCTAATTCCTTTGCTGAAAATATTGGGGTCAAAGGCGGGCATCGAGGCAAGGGCGAGGACATTTCCCGTGTCTACCTCCATCACCACCACCGCAGCACTTTGCCCATTTACGAGCGTTGCCGCGTAATGCTGCAAGCGGCTGTCAATGGTCAGGCGCACATTCTCGCCCGCCACGCTATCTTTTTTCCCCACCTCGCGCACAGGCATTCCGTGAACATTAACCTCCAGTTGGCGCACACCCGCCGCGCCGCGCAGACGGTCTTCCAGCATTTCCTCCACGCCGTTTTTGCCGATTTTGAAATCAGGCAGGCGCAGTAGCGGCGGGTCGTCCTCGGATAAATCGCTCTCTGCCACCGCGCCGACATAGCCGATGAGATGCGCCATTTCATCCAGAAACGGGTAATAGCGAATTTGCCCAATATCAACATTCGCACCCGCCAGATCCATGGTGTGTAGCTCAATCATCGACACCTCGTCCCACGACAAATGGTCTTTTAGCATGTCTGGCATCGCGGCGGTGGAAACCCGCACTTTTTCTAGTGCTTTTAGCTTTTTTTCGGGAATAACGATGAGTTTTTTCAGATTTTCCAGCGTGGTTTTAAGCGATTGCTGGGTGAGGGTGCTGTAATCAATAAATAGGCGGTAATTAATATCGCTACTCGCCAGCAGCACGCCGTTCCTGTCCAGAATATTCCCCCGCGCTGGCGAAACCAGTTGCAGCTTGATGCGGTTATTTTCCGAAAGTGTGGCATATTTTTCGGCGTTGATAAATTGCAGATAATATAACCGCCCCGCCAGTAGCGAAAACCCAGCCAACTGCAACCCACCAAATATCATGGCACGGCGCGAAAATACTCTCTGTTTTTCATTATCTTTGGACATTTATTATTTGCTTACAAAACATGATTGATATGGTTATAATTAATGTACAAATTGGCAATAGCCACCGCATCCCCTCAATTTTTACAAATTGGGGGGATGAGTATATTAAAACACAATTTTCTTAGCTGCTATAGTGATTTGATTTAATAAGTACCAGTTTTCGTCATTGCGAGCCGAAGGCGAAGCAATCCAGAAACTATCAATAAGCTGGATTGCCGCGTCGGCTGCGCCTCCTCGCAATGACGAATGGATGGGGAAATTCAAAATCAATTCATCCCTAAACATGCGTCAGCCACCATCTTCGATCTTGGCGTTTTAGCTCTAGCGTGTCAAAAAATTTATGTAGTAGCGGATATATGCTAATGGTGAGGAAAAATTGTGTGAGCGCGGGGAAAATATTGTAAAGATTGCTGGCAAGCAACGACATAATCAGCCATTGCAAAAACCCCATCCCCGCCAGCAATGCTGCAAAATAAAACCACTGCATCACAAACCCTTCTTTTTGCAGATATTTACTTTGGGTGTGTAGTGTGAATAAAAACAACAGATAGAGGAGTGATGAAAGCCCAAGAGGCGCGCCGCTTAGAGCGTCGGTAAGCAAGCCGATTAAACAGGCAAACCAATATGACATTTCTGGGTTCTGCACCCGCCCCCAATAAAAAATCGCGGCGAGCGGCAGCAGCGGCATAACCATATTAAGCCCCCAAAGATGCTTGGGAATAACGCATAAAATAAATAAAAACACACTAACCCCAGCAGGCAACACCCGCCAGCAAAATAGTTCTATGTTTTTATGGGTCAAATTCATGTTCTATAATGCTACCTTTTCGCCTTTTTTACGCTCGCTGTCGGATTTTAGCTGTCCGCAAGCGGCAAAAATATCCTGCCCGCGGGTGGCGCGGATGGGTGCGGAATAGCCCGCCGCATTCACGATTTCGGCAAAGGCGTGCTGGCGGTTTTTGCTGGAACATTCATAAGGCGAATTCGGCCACGGGTTAAATGGTATCAAATTCACCTTGGCGTGGATGCCTTTGAGCAGGCGCACCAGCTCCCGCGCGTCCGCGTCGGTGTCGTTCACACCTTTTAGCATCACATATTCAAAGGTAATTCGCCGTGCGTTGTTGGCTGCGGGGTATTCACGGCAAGCTTTGAGCAATTGCGCGATGGGATATTTTTTGTTAATCGGCACTAGTTCATTACGCAAATCATCGCGCACCGCATGAAGTGAAATGGCGAGATTTACGCCCAATTCCTCGCCGCATTTTTCAATCATCGGCACAACTCCCGAGGTGGAAAGCGTAATCCGCCGTTTGGAAATGGCGATTCCCTCACCGTCCATGATTATTTTGAGGGCGCGGGCGACATTGTCATAATTATATAACGGCTCGCCCATGCCCATCATCTCGATGTTGGTGAACAGGCGGTTTTCGCGTAAGCTAATCGTGCCATTGTCCCATTCATTAAGACCATCGCGGGCGATTAACACCTGCCCGATTATATCGGCGGGGGTGAGGTTGCGAACCAGCGGCATCGTTCCCGTGTGGCAAAAGCTGCATGAAAGCGTGCAGCCAACCTGCGAGGAAACGCAAAGCGCACCGCGGTCGGATTCGGGGATAAATACACTCTCAATTTTATTGCCATCCGCCATTTCCAACAGCCATTTGCGCGTGCCATCGGTGGAGGTGAGGGCGCGGGCGATTTTCGGGCGGGTGAGCGTGAAATGCTCGGCGAGCAGCGCGTGATGTTTCTTGGCGATGGTGGGGATTTGCGTAAAATCGCTCGCGCCCTTCACATAAACCGCGTTCCAAATCTGCTTGGCGCGAAAAGCCTCCACGCCAATTTCCACCAGCTTTTCCTTTAGCTCAGGCAGCATTAGCCCGATTATTTCTGTTTTTTCTGTCATTTAATCCCCTTTGCCGAAATGCCGACCAATGGCGGCATCCATAACATCAAACAAATTATAAAACAAGTGGTTAGGTGGATAGCCTGTCTTTTTGGCTGATAAGTTAAATGATTGTCACAAAACCTTAACTTTTCTTTTAGCGAGTAACAAGATAGGATGTTGATACTGATTTTATTCATTAAATACATTTGGAGAAATATATGTCAAAAGTAATTGATAACCACAGAAAATTAGAGAAATACAAGCGCGTTATAGAAGGAAGAAATGGGGGGGCTGAAGAGCGATCTCATGTAGAAATGGTTACGGGCGCGCAAGATGAACAGCGGTATAATGCAGTAATCAAACAAATGAGAATGGCAGGAGAAGAGGTTGTTTATGATGAATTAAAAATACCGAATAAGCAAGGGAGCAAAGAAAGAGATATAACTACCGATTGCGAAGATATGATTTATGATTTATGTAGTAGTTTGCCTAGGATTTTACTTGCTGCACGGGGTGGTGGAATATCCATAGAAGACCCAATATTGTCTCTTCAGTCAAGTATTAGTAAAATAGTGCAATCAGTACAGACAAATTCAAAAGGTCTGTGTGTTCATGATGGCAGGGTTGAGGGCGATATAAACCAAGCAGAGTTTATGGATAAAATAGTATCTGCAATGAAACAAAAAATCACAGATTTGGGTCTGGATTTGCCAGAAAGAGGTGCGGCTCATAGGTAAAAAAATTACCGAAACCATTCTTGCACAGTATCTGCTACTTTTTCCAGCCAATTTTTCCGCAAATATGATGGGGTTAGGTGCATTTTATCCATCAGCTCGCGCACGGATTTTTTTCTTTCGTCTAGCTGTAGATAGACTTGCCCTAAAATTTCTTTCATTTCTTCCGTAGTTGGCGGGGCTATGGTGGCGGTTGTGGTTCTTTCTTCGCCTTTTTCATTTGTCCAAACGCCAGCGGCATAAGCTGCGCCCGTTCGTTGCTGCGCATCAACCAGAGCGTGGCGGAGGAGGGGGGATAAATGATTTTCCACCGCATCAAGCATCGGCGAGTGCTGCATCAATTCGAACATTTGTTGGTCATTCAGCGCGATTGGCATATCTATAACCCATATCCGCCGCTAGCGGCTTTTATTAGTTCCACAGAAAACGCATCGCGGATTTTTTTTCGCAATCGGTAAATATGGGTTTCCAGAGTGTGGGTGTCGATTGCGGTATCAATTTTCCACACCTCTTTCAGCAAATCTTCCCGAGAAATTCCACCAGCTCCAGCATCAGCTAGTGATTGCAAAAGCTGAGTTTCTTTATCGGTTAGATCAATTAGCGCATCACCGCGCCCATGCAAGATTTTATTTTGCAAAGAAAGTGTAAAATCAGCTCCGATTTCAATAAGGTCAGAGGCTTTTAATGCGGCGGAAATTTCGGCAAATAAATCACGCATCCGAACGGGCAGTTTCACAATAATAACAGGGCAAGAATATTGCGCTTTAAGAGGTTGGTCGGAGATGATGAGACTGCATTCTTGCGGCAATTTATCCTCGCTATTTGCAATTTTGCAGTTGGCTGAAAATTCCTGCGCGAGCAAATCCACCAGTGATTCACTAAAATCACTATTGTTGCTGATAATAAGGATGGTTGACGGAGTATTCATATAGGCTTAGATATAAAACATGAATAAAAATAAAGATAGTGAAAAAATGGCGGATTTACTAGCTAATTCGGTTGCTTCTCTGCGACGAGGTGAGGGGATTGTATTGCTGCGGGCAGGTGGCGAGCGCGTGTGCCTGTATCCTATTGAATTTTTGCGAGAAAATAGCTTTTCTGATGATGCGCTTAGCGATAACCAAACGGCGATTAACCTTGCCAAGCGGGCGGGATTATTGCCGTTGTTGGCGATTATTCCTGATAGTGCAGCAACTTCTGGTTGGGCGGTGTTCAGTCAAGATGAATTAGAGCAAGCGATGACCGCCGCGCCAGAGCTGATTGAAACGGCACGGGCTAACCTGCCGATAGATGGCGCGGAGGATAGCAAGATTGTGAGTTTTCGTGCATTGGGTGATGAGGCGGTTCATCTCGCGCTAGTCATTGGAATGCCAGAAAATAAAGATAAAATCCCACTAGTGCGCGTTCATTCATCCTGCGTTACGGGCGATTTGCTGGGCAGTTTGCGCTGTGATTGTGGCGACCAACTGAGGCTCGCGCTTGATGCTATAAAATCCGCTGGTTATGGAGTGCTTTTATACCTCAATCAAGAAGGGCGTGGAATTGGCATTAGCAATAAAATCCGTGCTTATGGCTTGCAAGAGCAGGGGATGGATACCTATACGGCAAACCATGCGCTGGGTTTTGAGGCGGATGAGCGCGACTTTAGTATTGCGGCGAAAATGCTGGACGCGCTTGGCATCAGTAAAATCCGCCTGCTTTCCAACAATCCGCATAAAGCTGCGGAGCTGGCAAAATATGGAGTAAATATCGCGGAGGTTATCCCGCTAGTGGCGCAGGCGCACGAACATAACCAAGCGTATCTAAAGGCAAAAGCCGACAAAGGGCATTTGCTTTAGGCAGAGCCTAGGTTCTGCTCAGAAATTCGCTAGAGCGTAGCGAGAATGGTAGTTTTCCGAGAACCGTAGCGGAGTGTACACTAAGTACATGAGCAACGGAAGCGCAGGAAACTGCCATTTGCAGCAAGCTATAGTAGAATTTATGGGTAGAACCTAGTCAATCAGCACCTTATTATCAGCAATGGCGCGTAGCAAATCGGCGATGCGTTTGCGAATAATGCCGCCTTTTATACGGTTGAATGATTTCATAACTTCCAGCGATTCACGGTCAGAAGCCGCGGAAACTGCTGGCATCGCGCCGCTATAATCAAAAACTGCGGCAGGAGATTCCGCAAAACCAGTGGTTTCTGAGGTTACTGATGGCAAAACAGTTTGCTCTGCGCCATCAAAAAAATAAGCAACGGGAACATGCATGAAACGGGCGAATTCATACAAACGGCTAGCGTTCATCGCGTTGCTGCCTTTTTCGTATTTCTGCACTTGTTGAAAAGTTATACCAACGGCTTTCGCCACAGCATCCTGACTTAGCCCCATCATGGTGCGGCGTTGTTTTAAGCGTTTGCCAACGAAGCTATCTATATCTTGTTTTGTCATAGTTTTTAACTCATTTTTCACAATATTGGTTGTCAAATAATTATTATGATTTCTTATGGGACTTAGGTCAACATTCATATCATAACAAACACAACTTGCAAGCGAAATAACTAATTTTTAGTTAACTTTTTGCAAAAAATTTGATAAATAATACCAATACATATTAACAATAGTATAATCATATTATTATATCTTGTGTGAATTGTACCATTTAGTTGAGATTTATGCAACAAAAAATTAAAAATATCTTTTTCTCCTAATTTTATTGAACTTTTCACAATTCCATATTCATTTATATAAGCGGAAATTCCTGTGTTTGCGGCGCGAACCAGTGGCAAACCTTGCTCCACAGCTCGCATCCGCGCCATTTGAAAATGCTGATAAGGGCCACTACTCATGCCAAACCACACATCATTAGTAACATTCAGCAGCCACGCTGGGCGGTTGGCAGCGTCCGCCGCATATTCAGGAAAAATGCTTTCGTAGCATATCAGCGGGCTAACGGGCGGCAAACCAAGCCATTCTAGTGTCTGCGTACCAATACCCGCCGAAAAATCCTTGTCACCCACGGGAAGTTTTAGCGATTTAGGAATAAGATAGCGCAGCGGCATAAACTCGCCAAAGGGAACGAGGGCATGCTTGTCATAGCTGCCGATTATTTCTCCGTTATTATCCAGCATCACCACGCTATTATAAATCTGGAAGTCACGACCTTTGCCCTCTATTCGCAGTGCGCCAGTGATGAGCTTCACGCCAGCGGGCAGCATTGCCCCCAAATCCCGCGCCAAAGGAGAGCCAGAACGCAGAGCATAAGGAGTGGCGGTTTCTGGCCAAATGACATGCGTAACCTTATCCAGCCCCGCAGATTGGGTGAGATTTACATAATCTTCCAATTCTTTTTGCTGTAATTGCGGATTCCAATTATGCGGCACTGATACATTAGCCTGTACTACGCGCAAAACCGCGCCTGTTGGCTCGCCTTCCGTCGCATTATCCAGCCGCCACCAGCCCCAGAGTAATGAGATGGCGAAAAGCGACCATACGCCAACCGCAAAAATACGATTTGTTCGAATAAGCACTGCACTCGCACCAAGCAACACAGTGAAAAATGTTAGCCCATAAGCACCAAGTAGCGAGGCGGACTGTAATGATATATCGCTAAAGCCAAAGCTGTAACCCGCCAAATTCCAAGGAAAACCTGTAAATAAATGCCCGCGGGCATATTCAACCAAAAGCCAGATAGATGCGAAGGCGAGGCATTTTGTGTGATTGTTGGTTGTTGGTTGTTGATTTGTAAGCAATAAAAACAACAAACAGGCAAGGGCAGGGTATAAGGCGATTATAGCATTCAGCCCGAATAAACAAAAAGGAATCGCCCAGCCGAATTTTTCTGGGTCAGTTAGAAGTGCCACGCAAAACCAATATAGACCGCTGATATAAAAGCCCCATCCCCACCACCAGCCATCGGAAAATGCCCGTTTTTTACTGTTCGCGCCGCTAAGCAATAAAAACAATCCGCCATAAGCGGGTATAATCAGCGGAAAAATATAAAACGGCGCAAGCGTCAGCGTGGCGCAGATGCCCAGCGCAAAGGCGAGAGAATTTCGCCGCCAACCTGAAAGTGGTTTCACGACACCCCAGCAGTGACAATCCGCACTTTTTTAATGCGGCGTGGGTCGGCTTCGATGATATGGAAGCGCAGCCCCGAAACATGCGGGATTATTTCTCCCTTCACAGGTACGCGCCCAAGCTGGAAGAAAATAAGCCCGCCGAGTGTATCGAACTCGTCGTCATTTTCCTCGGTAACTAAATTCAGCCCCAGCTCTTTTTCCAGTTTTTCGATGCGGATGCGGGCGTTAACTTCAAAAATTCCCTCAGCAATGCTGGTGATTTTATCTTCTTGTTCTTCGTCCTCGTCATGCTCATCTTGAATATCGCCAACGATTTCCTCGAACAAATCTTCCATAGTAACCAGACCATCCGTTCCGCCATATTCATCAACCACAATCGCCAGATGGCTGCCCGCATGGCGCATTTTTACCAGCAAATCAATAATCCGCATAGACGGCGGAACGAACAACACCTCGCGCAGAACGGTGCGGATGTTGAATTCCTGCTCGCCGCCAAACATGGGCAGTAAATCTTTTACATGCAAAAAACCTAAGACCTGATCCAGCGTTTCATCATAAACAGGGATGCGCGTGTGTTGTTGTTCAAGGATATGCGCCTTTAGCTCGGTGAGCGAAATATCCGCACCCACAGCGGATATATCCGTGCGCGGAATCATAATCTCACTGACTTTGGTTTCGCCAAAACTAAGCACATTATGCAGCATGACGCGCTCTTCTGGCTCAAGGCGGTCGCTGGCATCGCCGTCATGCTCGTCAATAATTTCTTCCAGAGCCTCTTTCAGCGAGCCATCATGACGAGTGCCGAGCGCGTGCCGAAGCCAGCAACGCAACGCGTAAAGCAGCGAGGTTTTCTCGGTTTTTCTGCCATCCAGAGTTGCGGGTGGCTTATTATTACTAGTTTCAGGGTCGCCCATATTCTGTTTTTAAGTTGTTATTCGCCAATAATCCATAACATAATTCCAAATGTTTTTACAAGTACGGATTAGCAATAGCTAGCTTCTGTAGTATTTTTATTTCTTTTTTCTCCATAACTTCCGCCTCTGCATCCTTTATATGGTCATAGCCAAGCAAGTGCAAAAAGCCATGCACCAGCAAATGCGCGGCGTGGTCGCGAAATTTTTTCCCTTGCGCTGTCGCCTCGCGCTCGATGGTCTCCAGTGCCAGAATGATGTCGCCGAGTTCGCCAGTCTGCTCATCATTTGGGAATGACAATACATTGGTTGGCGCGTTTTTACCGCGATAATCCTTATTTAATTGCTGCACAAAAGCATCATCCGCCAGCACCACAGCAACTTCAAGTTTTTGGGTTGGATAGCTCGAAGCTTGCTTCTTGCTTTCTTCTCCCTCCACCCTTGCGGGGGAGGGCGGGGTGGGGGGTAATAATTCAGAACTCAGTCCGTTGTTAGCACCCCCCTCCCTA
>SXGU01250301.1_pt1 | contig 24281 bp, 26 predicted proteins | sample 3174531 | NCBI WGS metagenome assembly SXGU01 (sample SAMN11356863, study PRJNA531348) | freshwater metagenome | isolation source: freshwater sample F1-140 | place: China: Fuxian Lake, Yuxi | collected 2017-12-25
CGGCTCAGTAACCGGCGCCGCCGCACTTGCGACAGACATCGAAAACGGATTCTTCGACCGCCTTTTGGCGTCGCCAACCTCAAGGCTTTCAATTTTGTTCGGTCGGCTTGCGGGCAGCGTTTTATTTGGCGCACTTGAAACAGCCATTTTCGTTTTGGTGCTGTTGCCGTTTGGTGCCGATGTCTCGGCAGGGGTGCCGGGCATCATCGCCATGATCATCAGTGGTGCATTAATTTCTCTTGCCGTAGGTGCTTTGATGTCATCAGTTGCGCTCAAAACTGGCTCGTCAGAAGCCGTGCAGGGCACTTTTCCGTTGCTTTTTATTTTGTTGTTTTTCTCGAGTGCGTTCTTTCCGCGCGAAACGATGTCGGGCGTATACAAAACAATTGCCGGCTTGAACCCAATCTCGCACTTGGTCGAAGGTCTTCGCGCACTGTCACTTGATGGCTTTACTGTCTCGGCGACAGCGCGAGCAATCTTGGTGCCAATGGCTATCGCAATTGTTGCTTTGTACATCGCAAGTCGACAACTTCACGCCAGACTGCGAGCGAACTAGCGATGAGCAGCACCATGAACGATGTTTCGACATCGTTTTCGACGCGCGATGTGCACGCCACAACGATGCGCAGTTCATGGCAACTTGTCAAGCGCGGATTGATCAACACACGTCGCCTGCCATCGGCGTTTATTCCGACACTCGCCATGCCGATCTTCAATATGCTCTCTTTTTCTGGAACTTTTTTTGCACTGACAAAACTGCCGGGCTTTCCAACAGATCGCTCGGTTAATTGGTTCATGCCACTCGGTTTGGCGATGGGCGCAGCGTTCAGCGGAGTTGGTCTTGGGTTCTCACTCATTCGCGATCTTGAAAATGGTTTCTATGATCGCTTGCGCATGTCGCCGACTTCACGCACCTCGCTGATCGTCGGACCAATCCTCGCCACATGGATTCGCGTCACGCTCGTAACCTTGGTCGTGTTTGGTGCGGGCACGATGCTTGGTGCGCGACCAACAGCGGGTGTGCTGAGTTATGTCTGTTCGTGGATTGCAGCAATCGGCATTTCGACAATCGGCGCCGGTTGGGGTCTTGGTTTGGCATACCGCTTTCAAGACATGCGTGGAGCGGCGATCATGCAGATGTCAATTTTCTTGACGATGTTTTTGTCGACCGCGCAAGTACCACTCAATGTGATGTCGGGTTGGCTGCACACGGTTGCACGCATCAACCCGATCACAAATATTTTTCGCCTGTCACGAGCTGGCTGGGTCAATGCCAACGACCCCGGATATATGAGTTGGTCAAATAATTACGGCGGACTAATTGCGATAGTCGCACTCAGCTCTTTGACATTGATTTTCGCCCTGCGCAGCCTACAAAAGATGGATAAATAACCCGATTTGTGCGGTTATGCCCTGAGGGGGCATGATTACGAGATGCGGTAAGTGTTCGTCAATGACATCGGAATATCACGGGGGGCTCAGGATGAAGGTTTCAATCACGGTCAACGGCAAGGAACATCACGGCGATGTTGAGCCAAGAACTTTGCTGGTGCATTACATTCGCGAAACAGTCGGGCTCACGGGCACGAATGTTGGTTGCGATACTTCAAGTTGCGGTGCATGCACTATCCACCTCGATGGTGAAGCGGCAAAAAGTTGCACAATCTTGGCGGTGCAGGCAGATGGATCAAAGGTCACGACGATCGAAGGCTTGGCTAAGAACGGTGTGATGCATCCGATGCAAACTGCGTTCATGGAGAACCACGGTCTGCAATGCGGTTATTGCACACCAGGCATGGTGATGGCGGCAATCGGTTTACTAAATGAAAACCCGAAGCCGACCGAAGAAGAGGTACGCATGGGTCTTGAAGGCAACTTGTGTCGTTGCACCGGATATCACAACATCGTCAAATCGGTGCTCGCTGCTGCGGGCGCAAAGTAAAGGGGCGCGAGATGACTATTACAGAGAACAAACCGGCCAACATTATCGGCACAAGGTTGTTGCGTCGTGAAGACCCACCACTATTGACTGGCGAAGCAAAGTTCACCAACGATTTAAATATTCCGGGTGCGTTGCACTTGTCTATTTTGCGATCACCATACGCCCATGCAAAAGTTAAATCGATCAATGTTTCGGCTGCATTAAAAATTGCGGGCGTTGTCGCTGTCTACACAGGCAAAGATTTGCAGACCGCGTGGGCGGCACCAATGCCGTGTGCATGGCCGGTGACCACGGACATGAAAAATCCACCGCACTATCCGTTGGCAATCGACAAAGTCAACTATGTCGGTGACGGCGTAGCCGCGGTGCTGGCAACTAACGAAACTGCTTCGCGAGACGCTCTTGACGCAATCGATGTCGAATACGAGCCGCTGAAGGCCGTTGTCGATCTTGAAGATGCACTGAGCGACAAGAACATTATTCACAAAGATCTTGGCTCTAACAAGAGTTATACCTGGCCACTATTGGTCGAAGAGACACCAGGTTGCGTTGAAGAAGCGTTCAAAAAAGCAAAGTACAAAGTCAAAGAGCGATATGTTCAGCAAAGGTTGATCCCAATGGCGATGGAGCCTCGCGCGATCGCCGCGGTGCCGCAGCCATTCGGCGGTGACATAACTCTTTATTCAGCAACACAGATTCCGCACATTTTGAAGGTTATGTCGGCGCTCACACTCGGCATACCCGAACAACAAGTCCGTGTCGTTGCGCCAAGCGTCGGCGGTGGTTTCGGTTCGAAACTCGATGTTTATGCGGAGGAACTGTTGTGCATGGCTCTCGCCCGCAAACACAACACGCCAGTGCGGTGGGTTGAAGAACGTACTGAAAATACTCAAGCAACGATTCAAGGTCGTGGACAGATTCAACACATCGAATTGGCAGCCGATGAGAAGGGCAAGATCACGGCGGTTCGCGTGCGAATCATTGGTGACATGGGTGCATATCTGCAACTAGTCACACCAGGAGTGCCACTACTTGGTGCGTTTTTATATGCAGGCGTCTATGACATCCCGAAGGCATACGACTTCAGTTGCACTTCGGTGTTTACAAATTTGACCCCGACAGATGCATATCGTGGCGCCGGCCGACCAGAGGCGACTTATGCAATTGAAATGGCGATTGAAGCACTCGCCCGAGAAATGAAAATCGACTCGTTCGAATTGCGCAAGCGCAACTACATCAAAAAAGAGCAGTTCCCCTATACGGCATTTAGCGGCCTGACATATGACTCGGGTGATCACCTGCTGGCTGCCGAAAAAGCCGCAAAGATGACCGACCTAGCGGGTGTTCGTGCACAGCAGAAAAAACAAAATGTGCCTGGTGCGACGAAATTGCTCGGCGTCGGCATGAGTTCATATTTTGAAATGTGCGGTCTCGCGCCTTCACGGGTGTTGGCATCGCTCAACTACAGCGCGGGCGGCTGGGAGGCCGCAACCGTGCGCGTATTGCCGACCAACAAAGTTCAGGTCATCACCGGCACTTCGCCACATGGACAGGGACACGAGACTTCATGGGCGATGATCGCCGCAGAAAAGCTTGGTGTTGCGCCCGAAGATGTTGATGTGTTGCACAGCGACACTGCGATCTCGGCGCTGGGTCTTGACACGTATGGTTCGCGAAGTTTGCCTGTAGGTGGCGTGGCCATCGCACTCGCCTGCGACAAGGTGATTGAGAAAGCCAAATTAATTGCGGCCCACCAACTCGAATGTGCTGTCGAAGACTTGCAATTTGTGGGCGGCACTTTCAGCGTCAAGGGCTCACCGGATCGTGCATTGCCACTTGCGGCAATTGCGTTCGGCGCGTTCACCGCACACAACTTGCCCGATGGTTGTGAACCGAATCTTGAGGCGCAGGTTTCATACGACCCACCGAATTTCTCGTGGCCGTTTGGCACGCATATGTGCGTTGTCGAAGTTGACACTGAAACGGGTGCAGTGAAAATCTTGAAATATATCGCGGTAGATGACTGTGGCAATCAAATCAATCCACTGATCGTCGAAGGTCAAGTGCACGGTGGCGTGGTGCAAGGCATCGCCCAGGCGTTGTTCGAAGAAGCGGTTTACGACAGCGACGGCAACTTGAAGTCATCCAACCTTTCCGAGTATCTGGTGCCAGCGGCGTGCGATGTGCCTGCGATTACAACTGCTCACACCGTGACGCCGTCGCCGACAAATCAACTCGGAGTCAAAGGCATCGGTGAAGCAGGCACAATTGGTGCGGCGCCGACCGTGATGACCGCAATTATTGATGCACTGTCGGGTCTGGGCGTGACGACAATGGCGATGCCAGCGTCTCCGCAAACAGTATGGAGAACAATCCAAGAAGCAACTCGTGGAGGTAAGAAATGATTCCTGCAGCATTTGATTACAAGCGGGCATCGTCTGCCGCCGAGGCGGTTTCGTTGATCAGCCAGTATGGCAGTGATGCAAAGTTTCTTGCAGGCGGGCACAGTTTGTTGCCGCTGATGAAATTGCGTCTCGCCCAACCAGCGATGCTCATTGACATTGGCCGAGTCAGAGATCTTTCGTATATCAAAGATGCGGGAGACCACATTGCGATTGGTGCATTGACTCAACACATGGACGTCGAGACTTCAAAAGTTTTGCATGAACATGCACCACTTTTGGCGAATGCGGCTGGTCATGTCGGCGATGCGCAAGTTCGTCATCGTGGCACGATCGGTGGGTCGATCGCTCACGCCGACCCTGCAAGTGATTTGCCGGCAACAACGCTCGCTCTTGGTGCGACGTATGTCGTGCAAGGACCAAACGGACAACGTGAAATCGCCGCTGCGAAATTTTTCAGGGGCTTTCTTGAAAGTGATTTGGCCGCCGACGAAATGCTGGTCGAAATTCGCGTGCCAAAAATGCAAGGCGCTGGTTGGAGTTTTCAGAAGTTCAATCGCCGTGCGCAAGACTGGGCGATTGTCGGTGTGGCCGCTTGGCGTCGCAAAGGTCAGGCTGGGGTTGCACTCGTCAATATGGGCTCGACACCAATCCTCGCCACTAGCGTGTCAACCGCAATCGCCAAAGGCGCTTCAATCAATGATGCCGCAGCAATGGCATCTAACGAGGCCGAGCCGCAAAGCGATCTCAATGCATCAACTGAGTATCGCAAGCATTTGGCCTCTGTTCTCGTTCGCCGCGCACTCGAGGCCGCCTCGAAATAAAGAGTTTCTGCCGAGAAAACTATGAGGCGGTTCTCAGTTAGACACGTGCTGACTGCTATCTACTCCCTAATTTTTCTTTGGTCAGCCAAACAATTTGGGCTACCAGTTGACCGCATTGCGGTCGTGGTGTGGTTGCTGGGTGCTCTCGTTTGTGGCACCTTCGGAAAACCGTTGCGAGAACAACTGGCGATGGTTCGCGACTGGGCGATTTTGGTTGGTCTGCTTTTTGCATACGAATACAGCCGGGGCATCGCCGATCAACTTGGCACGAGAGTTCATATGACTGCGATTCGTGATGTTGATCGATTTTTATTTTTTGGCAACGACCCGAATGTCTGGGTGCAAAGTCACTTCAACATTTCGAACAAAGTTTCTTGGTACGAATTTCCACTCGCGGTTGTCTATATGACGCATTTCGTGTTTCCCGTTCTGGTGGCAGTCACACTGTGGCTTCAAAACCGAAATGAGTGGTCTCGCTATTTGCGCAGGTTCGCATTGTTGCTTGGCTCGGGCGTGGCAACCTATATTTTGTTTCCGGTTGCACCACCATGGATGGCTGCGCGCGACGGGTACATGGACCGTATCGCTCGAATTACCGCTCGCGGTTGGCGCAAAATGGGGCTTTCAACCGTGTCTGAAGTATTCGAGCGCGGCAAAGAAATCACAAACCCAGTGGCGGCGTTGCCATCTCTGCATGCTGCGTTTTCGCTATTGGTGGTGGTTTTCTTTTTTAAGTGGATGTCAACACCTTGGAGAATATTCGCATTGATTTTGCCATTGTCAATGGCCTTTGCCCTCGTATATTTTGGTGAACACTACGTCACTGATATTTTATTGGGCTGGCTTTATGTTGGCGCTGCAAGTTATGTTGCGACTCGCTACGAGCAAAAAAAACTTGTCGCGATTGCGGTCGCTGAAACTACTAGTAGCTAATTTGTGCGGCTGATCGCGTCGCAATATACGGCTTGAAATATTTGGCGCGAATCTCATTATGCAGAGGATTCTCGTCATATGCGCGCCAGCCTGCGACATCATCGAAGGTTGCCGCGATCAAATAGTTGGCGTTCGTCGGGGCCGAGACACCCAAATCGGGCCCACAGTGATAACTGCGCACTGAAGATATTTTTGCAGCCATGTCTCGTAAAACTTTGTCGATCACCGTGTGATAGTTCGCCGGCACTTGATCGTTCCATGTGATCGCCACGACATGTTGCAACATCAGATCAACCCCGAGTAGGCGCCACCATCAACTTGAAGGCTCGCACCCGTGATGAACTTGGCCGACTCGCTGCACAAAAATGCGACAACATCACCAAAATCTTTTGGATCACCGATAACCCCAGCCGGAATACCCAGCGCTATGGCGTCAGGCGTAGCACCATATAACTGTGTGATTCGGTCTGTGGCGTGAGTTCCTGGTTGCACCGTATTTATTGTTACACAGTCAACGGCAACCTCGCGCGCAACAGTCTTGAGAAAGCCAGTTAAACCTGCTCGCATCGTATTTGACAGAATTAAATTCGCGATTGGCTGGCGCACCGAGATAGAAGTTATGGCCACGACTCGCCCCCACTTGCGCGATTGCATCTCGGGCACGACAAGTTTTGTCATCGCAATCATCGATAGCAAACCGTTCTGCACGGCTGTCTCATAATTGTCAACACTTGTGCTGGCAAAGTTTCCTGCGGGTGGCCCGCCACCGTTTAGAACGACGATGTCAATGTGACCAAGTGCTGCAGTTGCCTGACTAATGAAAGTTTCACCACCAACAACACTTGAAACATCACCAACAATTCCGATGCACGAGTTTCCGATTTTCGCGGCAGCATCACTCACTCGCTTGGCATCACGACCACATATGACAACACGCACACCAGCGGTGGCAAGAGACCGAGCAGTTGCAAAACCAAGCCCGGCAGAAGCACCGGATACAACTGCTGTTCGACCTGCCAGTCCAAGATCCATCAACATCTAGATTAGTTCGTCGATTAGATGTTGTCGCATAGACTAAATGTTGTTAGGTGGTGAGAACCAATGGGCCGATCGGCAAACCCGCCGCGGTCGAGTGAGCGTTATCTTGATGCGATAGCCGATGCGGACACTTTTCCATATTGGTTAGACGACGTCGACGAGCCCGACTCGAACCCAACTGCAGTTCACGACGAAGACTGCGATCTGTGCGTGATCGGTGGAGGTTTCACCGGTCTATGGACGGCAATCATCGCCAAACAACGTGACGCCAAACGTGATGTCGTTCTTATTGATGCACACGAGATTGGTTCGGGTGCGAGCAGTCGCAACGGCGGATTCATGGATTACTCGTTGACACATGGCATCGCGAATGCCCAAGAAAGATTTCCGGATGAAGTTGAAATTCTCGAACAACTTGGTCGCGAAAACATAGCCGAGATCGAAAAAGTAATTCGTGAGTACAACATCGACTGCGACTTTGAGCGCAACGGAGCGATTGAAGTCGCCAGCACTTGGCATCCAGAAAACTATACGCATGAATTAAAAGAGGACTATTCAATTTTGCGCGACCTCGGACACGATGTCGTGTGGCTTGACCGCGAGGCGATGAATGCCGAAGTGCACTCGCCAGTATTCACTGGTGGACTGTGGGCAAAAGATACTTCGGCACTCGTTGATCCTGCGCGATTGGCATGGGGGCTGAAGCGCGTGGCACAAACCCTCGGGGTGAGAATTTATGAAGATACTCGTGCCAATGATATTTCTGAACACAAATCCGGCATTGAGATCAAAACACCACTTGCAAAAATTCAAGCACAAAATGTCGCACTTGCAACGAATACTTTCAAACCATTGGTACGCAAAATGAATAAATATATTGCCCCCGTTTATGACTACTGCTTGGTTACTGAGCCGTTAACAGCGCACCAACTAGAAAGCATCGGTTGGCGCAACCGCCAGGGTCTCGCAGATTGCTCAAATCAGTTTCACTACTTTAGGTTGACCGCCGACAACAGAATTTTGTGGGGCGGCTACGACGCGATTTATTATTTCGGTGGTCAGATGGACAAAGAACTCGAATCGCGCCCAGAAAGTTGGGCGATGTTGTCGAGCCAATTTTTCACAACGTTCCCCCAACTCGATGGCGTCAGATTTTCGCACATGTGGGGTGCGCCGATCGATACTTGTTCGCGTTACAGCGTGTTCTGGGGAACGCACCACAAAGATCGCGTTGCATATGCCATCGGCTACACGGGTCTCGGGGTCGCAGCATCGAGATTTGGTGGCGAAGTGATGCTTGATCTGCTGGCGGGAAGATCGACTCGTGCCACTCAAACAGAATTCGTCCAAACCAAACCGCGGGCGTTTCCGCCCGAGCCATTTCGGTTCATAGGCATACAAGCCACGCGTTGGTCGCTTGACTACGAAGACCGTACCGGCAAACGCAACCTGTGGCTTCGTTTGCTCGACCGTCTTGGGTTGGGTTTCGACTCGTAACGCATCCCCAGCCCATCTCCTAGCGAATCCCCAGCCCAAGTCCTAGCGCAGCTGATGGTGATTATCCTGAGAAGATGAGTTTGCAGTCCGTCGCCGATGTGCGCAGTGCATTAGATACAAACAATTATCTTGCGAGCGACGGGTTAGCAACGGCGGTTTTTTTGGCGATGTCTCTAAACCGCCCGTTGCTGCTCGAGGGTGAAGCTGGTGTCGGCAAAACCGAATTGGCCAAAGTTCTGGCGACAATTCGCAGCAGTGAACTAATTCGTTTGCAATGCTACGAAGGTATCGATGCCGCACAGGCGATGTATGACTGGGATTATTCGCGACAGTTGCTGCACCTGCGCACGGTCGAAGCAACCGGCGAAGCATCATCGCTTGGTGCCGACAAACTTGAAGGTCAGTTATATAGCGAGAAGTTTTTGATTCGTCGTGCATTGTTGCGGGCGATAGATCAGCACGAGGGCACTTCACCAGTCTTATTGATTGACGAGATCGATCGTGCCGACGACGAATTTGAGGCTTTCTTATTGGAAGTACTCTCCGATTTCCAAATCACGATCCCCGAACTTGGCACCTACAAAGCAACAACTCCACCGCTGGTTGTGCTGACTTCAAACCGCACTCGCGATGTGCACGACGCGCTGAAGCGTCGGTGTTTGTATCACTGGGTCGAGCACCCAGATTTTGAGCGCGAAGTTGAAATTGTTCGCCGACGGGTGCCTCAAGTAAACGAAACTCTCGCGCGACAAGTTAGCGCTGCGGTTGAGTCGTTGCGCAAAATGCAGTTGTACAAGCCACCTGGTGTCGCCGAAACAATCGACTGGGCTACCGCACTCGGTCGACTCGGTATTCGCGAACTAGATGAGTCGGTGGTACAAGCAACTCTTGGCACGGTACTCAAATATCGCGAGGACCACGAGAGAGTTAGCGACAATGGTGTCGCCGTTCTCGTTAAACAAGCCTTTGAGCGAGGGTTATACAACAACTGATGACGACTGCAACAGCAGCCTCACCCGCCCACAATATGGCGGTCGCATTCGCACGTGTTTTGCGTGGTGCAGGTTTGGATGCGCCACTTGATTCTGTGATTGTCTTTGTTAACGCTTTAGAACAAATTGGTCTCAAAAATCGCGGCGATGTTTACTGGGCCGCACACTCAACTTTGGTGCGCAGGCACGAAGACACCCCGATATTTGATCGAGCATTCGCAGTTTTTTGGGATCAGCGCATTGCGCTGAACAAATCCGATGGCGAACCAGAAACTCTTTCGATGACTTTATTGGTTGATGATGGAAATGAAACAGATGACGACGACGAAGCCGCCGAGCCAATCGACGATGAAAACTCGATCACGCTCCGCTTTTCAAGCATCGAGACCTTGCGTGAAAAAGACTTCGCCGAATACAGCGATGCCGAGCTCCGCGAAGCAGAGCATTTTATGACTCGTCTTCGTTTGGCGGGGCCGCCGAAAAAATCTTTGCGCCTCGTGAGAGCGAATCGTCACGGCGCTCGCCACGATATTCGTCGCACGATGCGCGCTTCGTTGCAACATGACGGTGAACCGATTGAAAGATACTGGCGAGAGCCGAGCACTCGCTTGCGAAGACTCGTTGTACTGCTGGACATTTCTGGATCGATGGAACCGTATGCTCGGGCATTGTTGCGATTTATGCACGCTGCGGTTGTCGGTCGTCAACGCGTTGAAGCGTTTACATTTGGCACGCGACTAACACGCATCACGAAAGAACTCACGAGTCGTGACCCTGACCGCGCGCTCGCGCAAACTTCGTCACAGGTTTCAGATTGGAGTGGTGGCACACGTCTGGGTGAATGTCTCAAAACTTTCAATGATCATTGGGGTATCGGGGGAATGGCTCGTGGGTCTATCTTCGTTGTGCTCTCGGACGGTTGGGATCGTGGTGACCCTGAAGTTCTAGCCGAGCAGATGCAACGACTTAACCGAGTGGCGTTCCGCATGATTTGGGTGAATCCATTAAAAGTCAGCCCTGGCTATGCGCCACTCGCCCGAGGCATGGCAGCCGCACTACCGTACATTGACGACTTTGTTGAGGGACATTCTCTTGGTGCTCTGCAATATTTAACCGAGGTTATTTCTCGAAACTCTAACGAAAAACAAAGACTGGTCGAATATGCGTGAGATTTTAAATGACATCGACCAATGGCGTTCGCAAAATAAACGCATTGCGGTTGCTCGAGTAGTGGATATTGAAGGCTCTGGACCACGAGACCCCGGTGCGGCGATGGCCGTGAATCAAGACGGTGTGGTCAGTGGTTCTGTGTCTGGCGGTTGTGTTGAAGGTGCGGTAGTCGCCGAAGCTCTTGAAATTTTGGCTAGTGATAGCCCTGGACGGCTCGTCAAATTTGGTTACTCGGACGACGAGGCATTCGCCGTTGGCTTAACTTGTGGCGGAGTCGTGCACCTATTTATTCAGCCACTCAACTGGTGAATCAACAAAGTGATTTACAAGACTCTCGCCGACCGAATTCGTAGCAACAAGCCAGTCGTCTTGTTGACGATTGTTGACGGGCCAAACATTGGTGCGACATTATTGGCGACACCCAATTTGCAAAATCTGGGCACTCTTGGTGACCCCGAGTTGGATCGAGTCGCGGTGCGGGATGCACTTGGCGAACTTGAGGCTGGTCGCACGAGTGTGCGCAGTTACGGACCATCAGGTCAAGTGACACCCGAAGATTTACACGACACGCCAACGGTGCGAGTATTCGTGGAATCTTTTTCTCCACCGCCGCAAATGATCATTTTTGGCGCGGTCGATTTCACCGCCGCGCTTGCCAAAGTCGCCAAAGTACTCGGGTACTACGTTTTGGTCTGCGATGCGCGAGAAGTTTTTGCAACTAAACGAAGATTTCCGATGGCTGATGAAGTACTAGTCACATGGCCGACTCCGGTTCTAAATGCCCGGGGTCCGGATCTCGGGCCTCGAGATGCGATTTGCATTTTGACGCATGACCCGAAGTTCGATGTGCCTGCGATACAAGGTGCACTCGCCACGAATGTTGGCTACATCGGGGTAATGGGTAGTCGCAAGACACACGCTAAACGACTCGAGCGACTCACCGAGGTCGGGGTCACCGAACAAAAAGACCTACAGCGATTGATGTCGCCGATTGGTCTTGACATCGGTTCGCGCACCCCCGAAGAGACGGCGATCTCAATTTGTGCCGAAATAATCGGGCGGCGCGTCGGACGGGTTGTGCCATCGCTTCGAGAGAGCATCGGGCCAATTCACAAATAAATTCACCGACAGTTGCGCACTCTGCACTCGGGTGACTGTGACCAATATTCCAGATCTATAGTTCGTCAAAGTTTGACAAGGAGTACCTAAAATGAGTCGTCTACAGAAAACTAAAATCAAGGAAAGAGTAACCAATGGCTATTTCTCAGCGAACACTGCAAACAAAAATTTCTGCTCAACAAGAGATAGTTGCGAACCAATTGCGAAAACTTCGGACAGATGCAGAACTGAGCCAAGATAACCTTGCCCAACTTGCGGGTATTGACCGTAAAACAATAAATCGCATCGAAAATGGACACTTCTCGCCGACTCTTGACACGATCACCCGCCTGTGCGCCGTATTGAAGATCACACCAAGTACTTTGTTGAGTAGTGGTAAAACAGCCCGGAAATAACAGCAATAGGTACTCGCGAGAGTTTTCGTGAGGGCAAGCTCGCCGACAGTCGCGATATTGCTGGCTGCGGGTGGCGGTAGCCGTTTTGAAAGAAGCGAACACAAACTGACTGCGCTGATTTCAAATCGTGCTGTTTGCTCGTGGTCTCTTCAACATTTGCTTGAAGCAAAATTTGAAAGTGTTGTTGTCGTGACTGGAGCAGTTGATTTGCTGTCGGCTCTCGAGATTGCTAAAATTGATCAAAGCAACACGGTACAAATTATTCATAACCCCCTATGGCAATCAGGCCTGGCAAGTTCTCTGCAATGTGGCATCAATTTTGCTCGAGATCGCGGGGCTCAAGCAGTCGTTGTTGGTCTTGCCGATCAACCTGCGGTTCCTGCCGCGGCATGGCTACAAGTTGCGGCTTCAAATTCACCGCTTGCGGTCGCAACTTATGGTGGTGTCCGCGGTAATCCAGTACGACTACATGCCGAACTCTGGCAATTATTGCCCGAGACAGGCGATGACGGCGCACGAATGCTGTTTAAGTCTCACAGAGATTTAATCGAAGAGATCCCTTGTCCTGGTTCTGCCCAAGATGTTGACACCGTTTCTGATCTCGATCGACTCCGCGAAGTATTTGAAAGCAGTTCGTGACCGGTGGTCACTAGCAATGGTCAAAGCAACTGCTCAAGACATCGCCCGAGTCTCAGAACTACTCGGACGACAACCACAAGGTGATTTTGAGGTTGTCGTGCGAGACGTCGACGGAGACCCGATTGTGGTGAAAAACGACCCACTACTTTTTGACGGCACACCAATGCCTACACGGTTTTGGCTCGTCGGTTCGCAACCGCATCTACTTGTAAGTCGCTTGGAGTCAGCGGGTGGCATCAACCTCGCCGAAAGCGAAGTTGATCCGCAAGAGCTTGTGCAAACTCACCTGACATATGCGATTGAGCGTGACAGTCAAATACCAGCGGAACATACGGGACCACGACCGCACGGTGGCGTTGCAGGCACCAGAACTGGCGTCAAGTGTCTGCATGCCCACTATGCAAATTGGCTTGCGGGCGGCAAAGATGTTGTCGGGGCTTGGGTCGCTAAACGGCTAGCCGAATAGTTCGCACTCATATTAAGGTTCGGTGTCAATGGATTCGATATTCGCCGCGATTGATATTGGCAGTAACTCGACAAACTTATTGATCGCTGATGGCTCTGGCAAAACGCTTGAACGAGTCGTGCGGTCAACCCGCCTTGGGGCCGGACTCACACAAACTGGGTCGCTCAGCGCCGAGTCAATCGACCGCACGGTGTCGTGCATAACTGATTATGGATTGATGATGAAGACTCACAAAGTTACAGAAATGCGAGTCGTCGCCACCGCCGCGTGCAGGGCAGCCGACAATACAAAAGAGTTTTTTGAAAAAGTCAAGAATTCTTCTGGTCTCGAGCCCGAAATCATCTCAGGAGAACAAGAAGGTGCCTTCGCCTATCTCGGAGCGACTAAATCTTTTGCAAATTTTGCGGACAGTCAGACGTTAGTGATTGATATTGGTGGTGGATCAACCGAATTAATGATCGGGACCATGTCGCTCAAGACCGCGATCAGCATTCCGTTTGGCGCAGTGACCCTGAGCGAAGGCGAACTGCATCGCGATCCACCTCGTCCCGAAGAACTGACCAACGCTATTTCGCTCGTATCCGACGCCGTGGATGACGCGGTTCACATGAACCCAGAACTCGCATCTGCCGACCAAGTCATTGGCGTTGCAGGAACCATTGTCACGATCGCCGCCGTCGAACTGGGGCTTAAACAATTTGATCCCGAGAAACTGCATGCAATGCGACTGACTCGTAACGCTGCCGAAGATGTTTTTCGAACGCTGGCAACCGAACCGTTGGTTGACAGGGTTTTCAACCCCGGGTTGCCACGCGACCGAGCCGACATCATCGTGGGCGGATGTTGTTTACTTGTAGCAGTGATGCGAAGACTGCAGATACCCGAATTGATTGTCAGCCAACATAATTTGCTCGACGGCATCATTGACGATCTGCGAAAAGAGCAAGCATGAGTGGCGTCTCGCAAAACACGGCTGGCTCAGCCAGCCCGATAATCCGAAGTCAGCATCCTGCGGGCGTTCAAGTCAAAACTCTGCGTCTTCAGGGCAAGCGGATAATTATGAGACCTCTGTTGCCAAGCGATCACGCCGCATGGAGTGAAGTTCGTTTACGAAATGGAGAGTGGCTGTCGGTCTGGGAGCCAAAGCGGTCGGAATACATTGCCGACCCCGCCCGCGACTACCAAGCATTCGAACGTCGGTGTGCCGCTCGTGATCGCGAGCGACTTGCTGGAACTTCATACACACTTGGCCTGTTCGTCCAAAACACTTTTGTGGGCGAGGTGAATCTAAATAATGTAATGCGCGGCGCGATGCAAACAGGGACGGTTGGATATTGGATTGATCGCGCGCATGCTGGCAACGGTTATGTCGCAGAAGGCGTAGCGGTGCTGTCTCAATTCGCGTTCGAAGAATTGAAACTCCACAGAATTGAGGTCTGCATCATTCCGAGAAATACAAACAGCAAAAAAGTCATGGACAAACTTAAATTTCGTCTCGAAGGACTGGCAGAAAAATTTCTAGAAATTAATGGCGTATGGGAGGACCACCTGCGCTACGGGTTCACGATTGAAGAGTGGCAGAACCGCAAAGCAGCAATCACCCAACAATGGCTGACAACTAAAACTTGAAGCTCCAAAAAAATTATGATTTTTTGATTCGGTTCTGCAGGGCAGCCAAACGCTCCGCAAACCAAGGCTGCCGAGTTGTCCACACCTGTGGCTCAAGTTCTTTGGCGACTGCCTCGGCATGAGTCGCGACATTGGCCATCTCTTGAATTGTCCGCTTTGTGATGATCGCCAACTCGCGTGGCGCACTCGCCGCCCGCACGGCCATCACGCGCGCTGCCGTCATCAAATCTCCGTCCGGCACGCATTTATAGGCGAGTCCAACTCGCTGTGCCTCATGCCCATCAAGAATTTCACCAAAAATAACCGCCGCCATAGTGGCTTGAGGCCCGACGATGTTGCGAAGCATCCAAGTATGACCACCACCTGGGTGCAAACCAATCTGTAAAAACCTTGTATCGAACTTCGCACGATGCGCGGCGATTCGCACATCACAGCACAATGCAAGATTCATGCCGGCACCAACTGCCGCTCCGTTGACCGCCGCGATCGTCGGCAAAGGCGTTCGCGCAATGCGCAAAAAACCCTCGTAGATTTTGGTCAGCGACTCACCATCGGCCTCGGCCAAGTTGCCCAAGTTCGCGCCTGCACAAAATGCCGGCGCGGCTCCGGTGACAATGATTGCGCCAACCGTCTTGTCGGCTTCAATTTCATCCATTGCTTGTTTGATTTCACTGACCAATTCGGCGGTCATGGTATTGCGCTCGGCCGGGTTATTCAATGTCAGGGTTGCAACGCCCTCACTTCGTTCAAGGATTATCAGACTCATGAGCATTTAGTTTCGCACATTGTTAGCGTTATGACCACATGCTCGACCATGTCTTTAGCGATGCCATCGGCGCACTGCGCGATGCCTTTACGAACGCGTTTTTAGAGCGCCAGGCGTTTGACGAGCACTTTCAATCTGACATGTTGCTGGGTGATCTCGTCTGGGAGACGAGCTACGGCTTGCCAGGTGAGGGTCGACCACCAAGGGTTGTCGCCCACATCACACTGACCTGGCCAAGTTGGAGTCAGGCCAATTATCGCGCATGGTATACCGAGGAAATTTTTCACGAATCACCAGAAATTGAAATGGAAATCGTGTTTCGTGTGCAACGACTTGCGGGTCAACCAGAAGTATCTCTCGTTGATGGCATCACACCACTCAAGAGTCCGCAAATTAGTGCAAGCCAACTCGAGCGAGAAAGCATCACCATAGAAATCACTCGACCTTCGCAGTCTTCTGATCACATCGACTATGCAATTGAAGTTACGTATTCTGGCGACTACGAACTCGCCGAACAAACTTTGCAGGATGGTACGAGCAAATTGCTCGACGAACACTTCTCGACTTTGGGTGGCTGGATCGCGTCGACGCTGGTCAAACTCGGCGATTTACAACTTGAGTTTTTGCCTGCCGACGAAATCTAGGTAGCAGCCAGGATTACTGCAAGTTTTTTGGCACGACGTTGATCAACGGCACGAGTGGTCTTGAGCCCATATGAGAGATCACTTCTGACGCGACAATTGAACCGATCTTGCCGCATTGTTCGATTGGTTTACCCCGAACGAAGCCATACAAAAACCCAGCCGCATACATATCTCCGGCACCCGTGGCGTCGACAACGCTGTCAACCGGCTCGGCATCGATAATCACCACTTCATCGCCATCAATTACGACCGAGCCGTGCTCGTTGCGCGTGACAGCGGCAAACTCGCAATCATCTCGCAACTGATGCAGCGCGGCGTTGATTGAGCCGACTTGATATAGCGCTTTGATTTCATCTTCGTTTGCGAACAAAATATCAATGTCATTTTTGACCAGTGACAGAAAGTCGTCTCGATGGCGATCGACGCAGAACGAGTCGGAGAGCGTTAGCGCCACTTTGCGACCCGCAGTGTGCGCATATTCCGCTGCCACACGAAACGCCTCTTTGGCGGCGTCACGATCAAACAAATAGCCTTCGAGCATCACCACTGCTGCACTCTGCACCGCCTCGCGCGAGATGTCTGCCGCGTCTAACAGCGAAGCCGCACCAAGAAATGTGTTCATCGTGCGGTTGCCATCTGGGGTGACGACGATCAAACAACGACCAGTGTCTTCTGTTTTGCAAGTAACGCCCGGAAAGAATTTAACGCCCACATTGACCATGTCTTTGGCAAACGATTCTCCAAGACGATCGGCTGAAATTTTGCCAATAAATCCTGCTTTTCCACCGAGACTTGCCAGCCCATAAGCGGTGTTTGCGGCACTGCCACCACTCATCTCGGTTCTTGAATTAACCAACGAGTGCAGGTGCTTCGACCGCGATATCTCGACAAGATTCATCGAACCTTTGACAATTTTTTCGCGCACCAAAAAACCTTCGTCAACGGTCGCCAAGACATCAACAAGCGCATTGCCGATTGTCAATGCGTCGAGGCTTACGCCGTCAACCGTCGTGAGATTTACAGGTGGCAATTGAAAACTAACTCGTCCGACTGATTGTTTTGAGTTCACCTTTGGCAAGGCGCTGTTGTAGTTCGCGCTTCAAAAACTTGCCGGCGGCATTACGCGGCAATGGCTCACTCATCACGATCACATGCGCAGGAACTTTGAACGGTGCAATCTTGCCTTCAAGAAATTTCCATAATTCTCTTGGATCAAGCACGGTGCCGGCTTTCGGCAAAATCGCGACGCCAACCTCTTCACCGAGTCGTTCGTGCGGCACACCGAAAACTGCGGCCTCGTGCACCGCAGGGTAGTCATAGATCGCACTCTCGACTTCGGCGCCATAAATGTTTTCGCCGGCGCGAAGAATCATGTCTTTGACGCGGTCTTCAACATAAACATAACCATCGGCGTCAAGACGACCAATATCTCCTGAGCGCAGCCATCCGTCGACAATCGTCTCGGCGGTTGCATCAGGGCGGTTCCAGTATCCACGAATCAACATCGGGCCAAAAAACCAGATCTCGCCCGCCTCGCCCGTTGGCACGGGCTTCAAGTTTTCGTCGCGTACCTCGACGCGCATCGGCAAAACTGCCCGACCCGTGCTACTTGGGCGCTCAAGATAATCAGATCCCGTGATCGCCGGACCAAAAGCGTTTGTTTCAGTCATGCCATAACCAAGTTGTGGATTACCGTTCTTGACTTTGTCGTTGACTTTGCCGACAAGTGACGTTGGCGACGGCGCACCGCCACCACCGACGGCACGCAGACTTGAAGTGTCGTATTTATCAAACACGGGCGAATTGACAAGATCCCAACTTTGCGTCGGCACGCCGACAAAATTAGTAATCTGCTCGCGCTCAATCATTTCAAGTGCCTTTTCGGCATCCCACTTATACATAATTGCGAGTTTCAAGCCGGCGATAAAACAACTCATCATCACGGGCACACAGCCGGTGACATGAAATAGAGGCACGATCAAAATGAATGAAGTTGGTATCTCTGGGCCAGGAACTTCCTTTAATTTCGTGCCCGACATTGTGAGCACCGCATTACGCGACGAAAACGCCATCAAAGAGGAAATGATCGCACGATGAGTCGATACTGCACCTTTGGGGCGACCGGTTGTTCCCGATGTGTAGAGAATCGTTGCATCGTCGTCAGACTTGATTTCTACCACCGGGCACTTCAATGCCGCTTTCAAATGTGGCGCCAAAGCATCTTGCCAACTATCAACGCCACTTGGAAGAGGTTTTTCGGAGCGCACAACCAAAACTTTGACGCCAAATTTCTTGCAACCCGGCGCGGCAATGTCGAAACGTTGCTGGTCACAGATCAAAACTTTGGCTCCAGAATCTTGCAACGCGAAATCCATTTCGTCTTCGACCCACCACGAATTCATCGACACTGAGACTGCACCAACCGAAATGATCGCCGCAAATGACATCACCCATTCGGGATAGTTGCGCATCGCGACTGCGACTCTGTCACCCTTCTTGACGCCATAGGTGTTCACGAGCAGATTCGACAGCGCATCTATTTGATCCATTGCTTTTGCAAATGAAAAAACTTCATCTTCATAGACCAAAAAAGTCTTGTCGCCATGACCTCGCGAGCCAGCAAAAACTTGACCCAAATGGGCGGGGGCGTTTTTGAAAACTTGCATCTTCACACCGAAAACCTCGGTGTCGACCAACTCAAATATCTGTCCCGGCGCAGTGACGGCACGACCTGCCTCAGTGAAAGTCATCGACATAAAAATCCCCCGCTAATTGTTCAAACTTGACGCTCAAGTACCCTGCCATTATGGCAAGTGAAGTGGAGCTGAGGGGAATTGAACCCCTGGCCTGTACATTGCGAACGTACCGCTCTGCCAACTGAGCTACAGCCCCAAACCTTGGTCTAGACGATAACTAATGGGGCGGTTTTTATGACTATAACTAGGCTGGATTTTGAGCCAATTAGTAATTTCGGTGACGCAAACGCGCCGGACCCATCTTCAGGTCTCGACTTTTTTTCTTCTCAACCAATAAATAGCAATAAAAAATTAAACCGATCAAACTGAGCGTAAAGACCCAAACAAAGGCCATCATGCCAGTGGTCATAGCTATAAACAGCGAAATTACGGTGGTCGCACCGAGCCAAATCAAATTTTGTCGATGACGATGAATTTTCATTTGGCGGGAATAGTAGGCACTTTTTTGATTCTGATGCGACCGCGTGCCCTGTGGGCGCAAAATTGGACCCGTCAAGTTTGAGAACTGGTTTGACCGACTGCCCCTTTGGGGGTTTTGCATAATTTGTCGACCTCTTGGGTATTCAATTCCGTCACGATTCAGTCGGTTTGGTGCAAGTTCGCGTGACATTCCGCGCAAATGAGAGTTTGTCGAGCCCAAATTTCGAAGCGAGGTGTTTTTTCTCTGAAACTGATTGACAGTTGACAACGGAGAACTATTAAGTCTCGCGCGAATCAACGGCGGCAATAAAACTGCGAGCCAAATCGCGCCAACAATCAAAAGAATCAGGTTGCTCATGGGACTCCTTGATTCTATTAGTTAATGGCCGAAGTCGAAACAACGATTCAAAAGGCAATTTTAAGGATCAACCAAACTCTACAAAGCCGACAAAATAGGCACTTAAGGTTTCTGGGCGCCATTTTCACGACGGTACAAGCCCTGTCGTCCACCAGATTTCTCCCACAGTGTAAGTTCACCGATCACCATCTCACGGTCGGCACTCGTGCACATGTCATAAATAGTGAGTGCCGCCACCGAGCCTGCGTGCAGGGCTTCCATTTCGACACCTGTTCGGTCGATCGTGTCGACTTGGGCTTCAACCGCGATGTGGTCATCTCCGATTTCGAAGTTGATATAAACGGCGCCAACCAATAGTGGATGGCAAAGCGGAATCATTTCGGCAGTTCGCTTTGATGCTTGAATACCGGCGACTCGCGCCACGGCAAGCACATCGCCCTTTTTAACTTCACGATTGGCGATCGCTGCAGTGGTGGCCGGCTTCATAAACACTTTGCACCGAGCAATCGCACGACGTTGGGTCGCTTCTTTTGGGGTCACGTCGACCATGCGCGCACGACCCATCGGGTCAAGATGAGAAAAATTAAGGTCAGACATCATTCGACACGGTCATTACTAGCCACCAATTTGACTCATTGAGCGTTTTGGACGGACGAACGTGACGTTGCCTATCGCATGACCCGCCCACTTCGTGCCAACAGCTCGTTTTATCTCGACTGCGAGTGCATCATCAGTGGCGCCACCACGCAACATTTCACGCAAATCAAACTCGGTCGTCGAAAACAAGCAGGTGCGAAATTGCCCTTCGGCGGTCAATCGCACGCGATCGCAATCACCGCAAAATGGTTTTGTCACCGACGGAATCACACCAACCATGCCTGCGCCGTCGAGGTATCTCCAACGATCTGCGGGCGCCGCACCGCGACTGGCAACCTGCTCAAGTGGAAACACACTATTAATGGCAGCAACTATTTCGTCTTGACCGACGACGTCTTTGCTTTGCCACTGACCTTGCGCATCGAGTGGCATGAATTCAATAAATCGCACTTCAACTTTTTTGTCTCGACCAAAACTTGCAAGGGCGACAATCTCGTCGTCATTTACTCCACGTTGAATTACCGCATTGACTTTGATTGGCGCAAAACCAGCGTGAACTGCTGCGTCAATGCCGTCCAAGACATTTGCGAGATGATCTCGACGCGTTATCTTGAGAAATTTTTCTTGTTGCAAAGTATCAAGGCTGATGTTGATTCGCGACAAACCAGCGGCCTTGAGTTCGTTGGCGATAAGGCGCAGAGTCGCCCCGTTGGTCGTCATCGCCAAATCTATATTTTTGCCTGCCAGCGGTGAATTGGCAGTTTGTGAAACTCGCAGTTTTGCAAGTTTCTCGACCAACACAGGCAAGTGGGCACGAACAGTTGGCTCGCCACCGGTCAATCGAATGCTGTCAACATCAAATCGTTCAACACAAATTTGCGCCAAACGATGAATCTCTTCAAAGGTCAAGATCTCTTTGCGGTCGAGCCATGCCATGCCTTCTTCGGGCATGCAGTAAGTGCACCTGAAATTACACCGATCGGTGATTGAGATCCGTAAATCACGCACAGTTCTGCCGAATGGATCAATCAGTTCCACTATCTAAACTCCATTGATTGAGCCTATTGCGAGCCGATTAGCCCAGCAACATCACTTCAACTTCTGCGCCCGCCGCCAAACCTTCACCATCTGGCACGAGTGCCAACCCGTTGGCCAGCGCAGTTGCCGCAAGTTGGTGACTGCCCTGCGGACCCGTATCGCGAACATGCAATCGGCCATCACCACCAAACTCACCGAACACGCGCATCAAGTGAATCTTGCCATCTTGTTTGCGTTTCAACGGCGCGTCGACAACTGCTCTGATTTTTGGTCGTGTCAAATTTTGAGTGTGCCCCATCATTTTGCGCAACGCAGGACGCGCCAGCATCTCAAAACTAATCATCGATGAAACAGGATTACCCGGCAAACCAAATACTGGGATCACCCGAGAGTCGCTCGTTGCGAGTCTGCCGAAAGCAAAGGGTTTCGCCGGCTTGATGGCCATCTGCATCCACTGCATCTCGGCGATTCGCGACAGAACAATCTTTACAACATCAAAGTCGCCTTGTCCGACACCACCGCTAGTGACAATCGCATCACATCGTGTCGCAACATCGCGTAAGGTTTTTTCAAGTTTTGCCTCGTCATCGTCGATTATGCCCAAATTGATCACTTCACAGTCTGTTGCATCGATCATCGCTGCCAGCATCGTTAAATTACTTTCACGAATCTGGCCCGGCTGTAACGGTCCACCATTTATAACCAGTTCGTCTCCAGTTGAGAGCATCGCCACACGAAGTCTTGGATAAGTCATGACCCGGCGAGCATTGATAGCAGCCAATACGCCAACACCAGCCGAATTGATCACCGAGCCAGCAGCAAATACAACATCACCAATTTTTACATCTTCGCCAATTTCTCGAATTGCTTCACCAACTTTCGCCGGTTTGTTGCACCGCACACGAGTTTCGCTGATCACGGTGGCGTCTTCAATCATCACAATTGCATCGGCACCGCGCGGCACTGGTGCACCCGTCATGATTCGGGCCGTCTTACCTTCGCTTATTTCATAATTTGCAACGTGTCCTGCACCGATCACACCGAGAACTTCAAGCTCGACGCCGGCAGTCTTTACATCTTGAGCGCGCACTGCAAAACCATCAACGGCCGTGTTGGCGAACGGTGGAATAAATTCAGTTGCGACAACATCTTGAGCCACGACTCGCCCGGACATTTGATGACATTCGGCGAGAACCGGTTCTGACTTGTGGCAACCACCAATCACAATTTCTTGCGCTTCATCGAGAGAAATCACATCGCTGACGGTATCGCCATAGAACTGGTGGCATGCTCGGTGAACCTATGCAAAGCACCCGACGGCAACACTGGCTCAATACGATTGAGCCCGAGATGCCAGCCCAACACAACGCCTATCAATCGCTGTCGTCGTCGGGACACAAGGCTTCTTGGCAAACCATAAGCACCGCGCAATCATCGAGCCATAGCGCGGTCCAGTTGCGTTGGGAGAACGAAGGCTGGACGGCCGAAGGCACGCTCGGTGTCGACAACGCACAATACGTTTTGCGACTTTCGGCTGGATGGGTTATTCAGCAATGCTTGTTGTTTCGTGATCTTGAAGACCCAGATCTTTGGCTCGGCACCGATACTCACGGTCGCTGGGGCGAAGTGAATGGTGCTCATCGCACTGAACTTGACGGCTGTACCGACATCGATTTTGCAAACACTCCGTTCACGAATTGCATTCCGATTCGGCGACTGCCGCTACTCGTGGGTGATAGTGCAATAATTAGCGTCGCACTCATCGACATTGAAACTCTTGGCATCACAAAACAAACTCAGCAATACACGAAAGTTTCGCCGACCACTTGGCGATATTTCAGCCTCGCTTCAAACTGTGAAGTCGAGGCAAACGTCGACGAGTTTGGGTTTATTCTTGACGAGCCGAATCGATTTCAACGCGTCACCTAGTTCTCATCAGCTGGCGTTGGTTCGAGCGATTGCTAAATAGCGCGACTAGTCATTGACGGCGGCATAAACCAATGAACGCAAATACGGGCGAATTGGATATGTGCTCGACGGAATCAACTGAGTAAAAAACATCGCACTGATCTCGTTAACTGGATCAACCCAAAACGTGGTGCTGGCCATGCCACCCCAGCTAAAAGTGCCATTCGGGCAAGCCCCGCGAGTCTTGGCTTGATCGACGACAACTCCGAAGCCGAGACCAAAACCAAGCCCGTCATAGAAAATTTCTTCACCGAGTGGTCTACCAAAAGTCGAAATGTCGGAATTGTTCGGCAACTGGTTCATCACCATCATTTCAAAAGTGCGCGACGAAAGCAGCCGCACATTGCCTGTTTTGCCGCGACCTTCGAGCATCCGAATGAACTTGAAATAATCGCTGGCGGTCGAAATCAAACCACCGCCCCCCGACAAACACACCGGTTTGTCAAGCGCGCTGTTGCCGAATCTGCTGATTTTTGCTTTTTTGTGCGTCGTTTCGTCATAACGATACAGCGATGCAACTCGCTCGTGCTTTTCTTCGGGTGCCCAGAATGCCGTGTCATGCATTTCAAGTGGTTGAAAGATGTTCTTGTCGAAAAATTCGTCCAGTGGCATTTTGCCGACAACCTCAATAACTCGCCCCACGATGTCGGTGGCGACGCTGTAGTTCCAACTTGATCCTGGCTGAAAC
>SXGU01218343.1_pt1 | contig 24267 bp, 20 predicted proteins | sample 3174531 | NCBI WGS metagenome assembly SXGU01 (sample SAMN11356863, study PRJNA531348) | freshwater metagenome | isolation source: freshwater sample F1-140 | place: China: Fuxian Lake, Yuxi | collected 2017-12-25
CCCTCGGCCTGGCTAAAAGACACCCTGGAAAAACTCCCCACCTGGCCCAATAGCCGCATCGACGAACTGCTGCCTTTCGGCGACCTCGATTAAATCATAACCTGCAACGTCTGACGATGTGGGGCGGCTGGGCGCTTACGGAACACAAATACTCCGGTTATTTTATCGGTCATGTCCACGGTTCATCCCCACGGATGTGGGGAACACGCAGGAGTGTTGCGATGAAAGCAAGGATTAGTCGGTTCATCCCCACGGATGTGGGGAACACATGAACTTGATGAACTTTCAAATCCGCTATAACGGTTCATCCCCACGGATGTGGGGAACACTCTGATTTAGGCAGCATCCGATTTCTTTCCGACGGTTCATCCCCACGGATGTGGGGAACACTCAACATGGTCACGAATCGAACGTAACATATACGGTTCATCCCCACGGATGTGGGGAACACAAAGTCCTACCTGTTTATCTTGCCAACATGGCCGGTTCATCCCCACGGATGTGGGGAACACGCGTAACCGTGTTCGCAAGCTTCGCAGATTAACGGTTCATCCCCACGGATGTGGGGAACACTATCAGGCTCGATGTCAGAGTTAAATATATCGCGGTTCATCCCCACGGATGTGGGGAACACTCAAAGCCGTCTATTTTTTCGCAGCGCATAGCCGGTTCATCCCCACGGATGTGGGGAACACTTATTGTTTGGTCTCCGGTATTAGTTCCACTGCGGTTCATCCCCACGGATGTGGGGAACACGTCAAACATGATATGTGAACCGGTAGCAATGCCGGTTCATCCCCACGGATGTGGGGAACACTTCGTGCATTTCCATGTCATCAAGCGGTGTTGCGGTTCATCCCCACGGATGTGGGGAACACCACAACGTACCCCAGTATTTATGCCGTTCAATCGGTTCATCCCCACGGATGTGGGGAACACATTTGTTCATTGCTAAGCGGCTTCATTTTGCGCGGTTCATCCCCACGGATGTGGGGAACACGTAGTGTTAAAGCCTCGCTCATTGTTTAGTTCCGGTTCATCCCCACGGATGTGGGGAACACTGTTTTGACTCTTCGATAATATCTACCGCGGTCGGTTCATCCCCACGGATGTGGGGAACACTACTACGGGGCATTACACTCCTGGAAGTAAGCCGGTTCATCCCCACGGATGTGGGGAACACACTGATCATAACATATTGTTAATTCACAGAAATAACAGCTCCGGTTTTTCTACCGAAAAAAACAGCTGTTTTTTTACCCAAATTGTTAAAGAGCATCTTCATCCGGTTGATCTTCAAGCGGATAAAAAGACACCAGTTTGAGGCCGTCGAACTCGACCGGCAGACGGCGGTTTTTGCCCAAAGTGAGAAAATCAAAACCCGACTCGGTGTTGGTGCTCCAGGCCATAATCGCATTGCCTTCTTCAATACCGTCGACACAGGCGGCCCACAGCATATCCCTGACTCTGGCCGATAAGTCGCCGACATAGACGCCCGCCCGGATTTCAATCAGCCAAACGGCTAATCGGCCTCTTAACCGGGGCGGGGCGTTTTCAACTACGATGACCAACATCGCCGATACTCTCAGGGTTAGGAATGGCCGGCGCGATATTTTCTTCAGCGGGCGCCGGTATCTCAAGTTCACCGGCCGCCAAAACGTCTTCGATGGTCGGAATGATTTTTTTGAGGATTTTGCTTTGCCGGAAGATGTCCCTGCACATCAAGCGCACTTCCCGTTCCGGGTTGTGATAGTTTTTGGCGGCGATTTTAAACGCATGAGGAATAATGTCGTCAAATTTGAACAAGTCGGCGATGTCGTAAACGAACGACAACGGTTTGCCGGTGTGGATAAAGCCGATGGCGGGCGCGTAGCCTGCGGCCAGCACCGCCGCTTCGCTGATGCCGTACAAGCAGGCCGTTGCCGAACTGATGCAGCGGTTCGGCATGTCGCTGTTATCCCAATCGGTCTGGTCGTAGGAGCGGCCTTTCCATTCCACTCCGGCCTGTTTGGCTAATAATTGGTAGGTTTTTTTAACCCGAGCGCCTTCGATGCCGCGCAGTTGTTCGACACTACGCCGTTCCGGCGGCTTTTCGCCGAAACGGATTTCGTACATTTTGCGCACCACTTTTAACCGCGCGACATCGTCCAGCGCCAATTTGGCCTGATACAGCAAGCGATCCGAACGCGCCCCGCCCGGCTGGCCGGACGCATACAGCCGCACTCCGGCCTCGCCGACCCAAACCAGCAAGGTTCCGGCCTTGGCGGCCAAGGCGATGGCATGATGAGAAACCCGCGTCCCCGGTTCGAGCATCAGGCAAGCGATACTGCCGACCGGGATATGAGTTCTGATGCCGGTTTCGTCGATGACGACAAAAGCGCCGTCTTTAACGTCAATCTGGCCTTTTTCGATAAAGGCCATGGATACGCGTTCTTTCATGGTGATGGGTTTTAGGGGTGGCAGCATGGTTATTCCGGTAATAGGAGGTTTGGGAAGGGTTTATGGTTTTTCCAGCGCTAGGTTTTAAAGTCGCGTTGATCGGTTGAGAGTATGCGGCCATGGCCTAATTTTTTCCGCAGTATCAAATGGATCGTCAATAAAGTGGCTGGCAACTTAAGCCGGGAACGCCGAGCCCCAGCTCGGCACTGTGGGATACCCGCCAAGTAGGGGCTTGGCGTTCCCAGTCGCCAATTTAAACCCTTGCTAAAGAAAGCAAGCCGCAACCAAAGGCTTTGGCGGGGCCTATGCCTTTGGCTATCTGACTATTAAAAATCTCGGCATCGGTAACCGTCAGCACACCGTCAAACATCACCGTTTGGATTTTGCCGCTCCGGCCTTCTTTGACTTTACGAAAATATAAGACCGGTTCAGGTTGCACAATCAGCGTTTCCACTTGGGCAAAGGTTTGTAATTTTCGCTCCAGCCAGGCCTGTTGCTGCTCTTCGTGCAACAAAGGCACGCGCACGGTTTTAGTAAAGGTTTTACCTTTTTTCTCGATGCTGCCTTTGCTACTGTCTTTGATGGTTTTAATCGGGTTGGCGCGTAGCCTGAAGCGCAGGTGCTGGCCGTTTTGGAGGCTCAAAACGTATTCGCGCTGAGCCAGTAACGCCGGGCTTTGTTCAGTGCTTTGCGGTGGTATGGCCGATTGCATCAACACCTGAGCGCCCATGCCTTTTTGCAGTTGTTCAACGCGAAACAGGAATTCCCTGTCGGCATCGTCAAGGTCAGGAAATAACCGCCATAAAGCTTGGTGAAGCTGATAGGGATTTTGCGCTTGTTGCCAGGGGATATGGATTTTACTCAGGTACATGCGGTTCTCCTGTCGTCATAAACAGCGTTCGACTGGCAAATTGCCGGGGTTGGTGAATAATCGGCACATCGCGCTTTTTTAAAGGTATTGCCCTATCACTGTCTTCTTCGCTATAGACAGTGCCCTGATCGCGACCGATTTGCGCCAAAGCAGCTAACGCCGATTCGGCAGACAGTAATGTTTCAAATAACGGCCTTGCCAGCGGGCAACTTCGCCGCCCTAATACCGGCGTGTAAATCGGCTGTTTAACTGCCTGAGCAATTTCAGTCAGTAACACAACGGCATCGGGATTATTCCACACGGCAACGGTGTAGCAAGCGTCCTGCCAGTATTCGCGCCAAGTCTGAATGGTATCGTGGCTTTTCAGACCGCGATAATCTTCTCTGGCGTTTTTGACGGTGTGATAGTCGGTCATTTTTTGACCTTGTTTATCGACGCGTACCGCAAACGACACGCTACCGGCCAAAGCTTGCTGCCGCTTTTGAGCAGTACGCTCCACGCCTAAGCAAGCACCCAGCAGGCCGAGTAAAGCGCTCCGGCCGGGAAACAGTTCGGAAGGCCGCAAACCCTCGAAGCTTTCTCGTCCCCAAGCCTGCATCGGGCCTTGCAGTTTCAATATTAAATATTCGCGCATGGCATTTTCCGCTTAGGCTTGGCCGTTGCTTCTTAACCAGTTTTCAAGTTCCGGCAGTGATGGCTTGGTTACTATTCCGGCCGGTAATGCCACGTTATCCAATGCAAACTCCGCGCAACGCTCGATTAGACCATAACCTTGATGGACTTTGTCCCAGTAGCTGTTTAGCTCCTTGATTGACGGTTCTCTAAACCCGCCTTTATTATCGGCCTGGATTGGTTTTTCAAACGCATTCGCCAAAGAAACCGGTTGATGGGAAAAACCGACCAATGCGACGTCAGCCAGATTATGCGCGGCGAAACTTTGCTGTTTGGCGCTGGGTACTTCGGTTGCCAGCATATGTAAAACATGGGCGGCAACGTCCAAGGCTTTTGCTCTGCTATCTACGGTTTCATCGGCTTTCATATCCGATAACAAGCCAAGATTGACCTGTAATTGTTTGAGATTAAGGCTGGCATAACGATAGAAAACACCGGATGAAAACTCCTGGGTATCCAAATGACCGGAGCCCAGTTCCTGCAAGTCATCGACAGCGGTAAACCAGTCGATGTCGGCATCGACGGCGTGGGTGGTAATGGCATGGGCTACTGCTAACGCGCCATCGATTTTGCCGACTTCGCTCATCAATCCCGAGGTTGCCATACGGCCTGATAAGGCAATATCTAAGCCTTTTGCTAATGCTTGCCGGAACGCTTGACCGTCTTTTTCGATTTGCTTTTGTAGTTTCTTGGCATCGATGTCTCCAGCCTCCAGCGCTTTGATTTGATCGCAAAAATAAGCAACTTCTTCCAAAACCCAGGGAGCGACTGCATCATCTTTAGCATTTTCGGCGCTGGTGTCTTTGCCGGAGATATAGTCGACGGCTTGTTTGATAAGCTTTTCATCGTAACGGTCAGATAACGCTGCAACAGCTTGATATTGAAAATCCGCGAGATGCTTGGTTCGAACGCTAGGTTCGCCTAAATGCTCGCGATAATAATCGCTGGTTCGCATGGTTCTTTTCAAACTTTGACTAGAAACACGTACCCGTCGTTTACCACCGAAAATGGCGGATTTTTGCATGTTCATGTCGTCGCGATTCAAGCAAGAAGGGCTGTGGGAAATCAGGATGTGAAAGTTGATAAAGTTCTCGTTCATGGTTTGGTTCCTTTACGCGGTGGCTTTTGATTGAGTGTTTTGGTAATAGAAGAAGTCTTCCAGTAACTGGCGCTTGGCCTGATCGTTCCAGTAATACAAGGTTTTTGCTGTCGCCTGCCAATCCAGCGTCGGATTGGCTTGTTTTAACAGTCGGCGCAATTGAATCAAGTCGTTGGGTTCTTGTGAACGGATCACCATAAACAGGCGTTTTTCGTTGATGTCGGCCTTAGCTAATGCCCTTCCCAATGAATCGCCGTTTTCCTGATGTTTAACCAGCGGCAAGCAATACAGCAACCGCTGCATACCTTTGTGAGCTTTGTTATCCTGCAATACCCGGTAAAAAGCCGGGACTTCAATCAAGTCGCCGGGATTCATGACCCGTTTCAATTCCGCTTGCGGGCCGGGTTTTAATGCTTGATAGCGTTGATATATCGCTAGAAAATCGGGCGTTTTGCTTTCTCCCTCACTCATGGGGTTTCTCCTTCGGGTTCCAGTTCTTTAAAAGATTTATGTAAAGAGCGTCTAGCCAATGCCAGAGCTTTCAACATTTTTGGTTCTTGCCTATAAGATGTGGTCGCTTGATTGAACAAATCGATAACAATGGCCTTTAGTTGCTTATTTAGTGTTCGCAACTCATCCTGAGATGCTTCAAATTTAATAGCTGCCAAGCTGTTATGCATCAGGTTTTCCGTTTGTTGGTAATAGACCGCTTCAACAGGATCGCAAAGATTGACGCCGGAACCGTTCACTTTGTCCTTGATGCCGACGGCAAACAGGTACAACGCTTTTCTTAATGCTGTTTTGTATGCCAAGCCGCCGCTAATAATCTGTTGAATCACGTCGCCATGCTCAGCCCAACCTTGCGCTAAGCTAAATAACTCATGGCGGCGCTCCAATACGGTTGCCTGATTGTTGCGATAACCGCCGATAATCAGTTGAATCTTATCGGTTGCCATAAAGGTTCGGGCTTGTTGAATAACCGGCGCGGTTTGCTGGCCTTCTTTGTCGTTTTGCTGATCAACCACCAATCGGCTCATGTGCGTCCAGGTCGGTGCCGTGGTGGTAAAAGAGGGGAATCTTTCTTCTCTTTCGCCTTTTTTAATGGCAAATGTGCGTGAAGATAATGGATGCGGCCAGACGCCTTCTACCATGTAGCTAAATTTGGCTTTATTAAAGCCGTTATAAACCGGCTCGTAACATCCGCAACAACTGCAATTAGCCGAGGATTGGGCTGGCAATAGTTCAAAATGAGCTGGTTGCCATAATAAACCGCGATTCAGACCGATTCTGGAAGCCGGTATTTTGGTGTCGGCTTTTATTTTGTCCAGGTAATTGGGCAACTGGTCTTTGGTCGCCGAATACCAGGACATGGCAGATTCCGCCGTCTCTTCGGTCAACACATTCAACCAGATTGTTTCCCTGAGTGTGCGACCCTTAATCAAGAGCGTAATCGGCGTACTGCCGCGCAAACTGCCTTTAAAACCGCCGCCCATGCTCGGACAGTTATTGGCTGCATTGAACAGTGCAATTGCGACACAACCGCCGCATAAAGCGTCAGCCAAACCTTGCGGATTGACAAAAGCCTTATTGGTGCCGTCGGCAACTCCGGCCAGCAATTTATCCATTGGAGTCGGCTGCGTCGATTTTACGCCGCGTATTTGCATGAACGGCGTTTCCGGATGATTCAAATCGAACCAATCCATTTTTTCCCGACTGGCCTCGGCATAGGTTTCCGGCGTTATCGGTTCTCTGAGCAATTGAACCAATGCCTTTTTATCTTTGGGAATAAATAACGCTTGGGTAATGGCGCATAAAAGCTGCAAACCGGCCAGTTCCATATCGTCACGCGGCAAACAAAGCTCGCCGGTTTGTTCGCCGCACAAGAGTTGCTGCAAGCTTATTTTCCGGTAGTTGCTTTGATGTTGGATGGGTATCCAGGCATCCGTGAGTAAATTCATGAGTTCTCCTTGGGCTTTTCCATTCGGGTTAATCCTGTATTGGCGTGATAAAAATAGGTGTAGTTACCCTGTTGCGCGACAAAGTGACCGTCTGTCGTTGCTTGCATGGAAAGCCAGATAAAACCGTCCTTATCGGCTTCCGGCAACCTGCCGTGTTTGCCCCAGTTTTTTGGCACAGCGACGCTATTCAGATTGATCGCCTCCGAGCGTTCGCTTTCATCCAGCTTGTCTATAGGTTCGTCGTTTAATAAACGACACTTCCCTTGCACGTCGGTATAGAAAGGAGTCACGTTCAGGCTCATATCGCCGTCACGGGTTAACGCGGCAACATGGCTGTCGTTGTCGGAAAGCTCGTTCATATTGCTGTTAATCAGTTGCTTGGCGGTCATTTGACTGACCCAACAAACTTCTTCATAAGCTTCGAAACTTTTTAGCACCCATTCAGGTTCATCCGGCCAGACTTCTTCGTTATAAACCGACTCAATCCAATCCCGATAAGCCGCAGGGAAACTGACTTGAGATTCCGTTTCTTGCTCCGATTTCTGTAAACATTGCTGAGTCCGCCACAGCACCCGGCTATTGCCATAGATCAATTCATGCAATTCGTAATCGTCTTCTGTCGGCAATAAAACAGTACAAACCGGTTGCGCATGGTGTTCCGGCCTGCTGCGTGAGTGGCGGTGCAAACGCCCTATGCGTTGAAATAATAAGTCTACCGGGCAAAGCTGGGTAATCAGCCAATCGAAGTCCAAATCCAGCGACTGTTCGACCACTTGGGTAGCAATTAGTAAATGGCCCTTGCTTCTGGCGTCTGCCGGTTCAGGCTTCGCTCCAAACAGGTTCAGAACCGTTTGCTCCTTTTGTTGGCGGTCTGAGAAAATAAAGCGGGAATGAAACAGTAGTAACTGATCTGCGCTGAATCGTTGGTCTTGCTCGATCCGGTCCAATACGTGCTGATAAAGCTGTTGTGCGACCGCGACGAGATTGCAGACCAGACACACTTGAGCGCCCTGCATTACTGCATCAAGCAAACGTTGAATAAAGTCATCGTTGGGCAATAAGTGAGGAGTTTTAATCAGTTCCAGTTGTACTGATGTGGGGTTGGGTTGCTGATCGGGTTGTTCTGCTAAATCGAATAAGGCCGTTTGCCCGGCGTTGCAATGACTGATTAACGGGTAGGCTTGATTGGCTACGGCTAATTCACAGCCCCAGGCTTTTGCCAATTGCACTTTTTGATGGAACGGCAAAGTCGCCGACAATAAAATCGCACTGCCTCCGGCAAGGCGCTGTTGCTCCAGAACCGCGTCCAGCAAACCGTACATATAGCTGTTGTAAGCATGAATCTCGTCGATAATTAAAACGCTACGGCCAATACCGAAGCCGCGAACAAACTTATGCTTAACCGGCAGCACCGATACCAGAACCTGATCGATGGTGCAGACGCCGATCTGGCCGAGAAAAACCCGTTTACGGCTTTGCGCGAGCCAATTGCCGCATTGCACCCAAGCTTCTTCATGACCTTGAGCCGTTTGCGGATGACAGGCCTGTTTCAAATCGATGAAATTTTGCTCGTATTTCGCCCGACCATGCGCCAGTACCACATTGGTCTGATTGGTAAATAACAAAGGTGCTGCTTGTTCCAAGCGTTTTAACATTGCGTTGGCGGTGGCTTGGGTCGGCAAAGCAAACACAATGCTGTCCGCCAAACCCAATGCCAACAACTGCCATGCGTATGCCAAAGCGGTTTCGGTTTTCCCCGACCCTGTCGAGGCTTCTATCAACGTTAAACCTTGGACTTTGGGCAATTGTTCAACTAGACATTGCACTTGTCGCGGCGGGCAACCATTCAATAATGCATCGATAGTTTGATAGGGTTTTATTTGGCTGATAACGCCCGCTTCTTGTAGCGCTTCTTTCGCAACCCCCAATCGATATTCATACCACTGCGTTAAATCATCGCAGGGCTGGTCATCGTAAGTAAATCGTTCGGATGATCCCAGCCAATCGCTTACTGAGCAGAATCCGGCCAGCATTGTTGCCGAGGATTGGCTGTTTTTAGTGGTTGCAAGCAATGGCGGGGTATCGTTCAGTGACAATCCGGCTGGTGTAAGGAACAATTGTTCTAAAGCACTCAACCATTGCCGCCGTGATTGTTTAAATTCGTCTAAAATCAGTTGCGAAGCACTATGCAGTTGGTATTTTGGATTGTCTTTTTCATGATCTTGCGGCACAACGCCATGATGTCCGACAACAGGTGCCAACCAGCTACACCATGCCAACCAATCGTCATTGTCATCGCAATAAAAATCATCGTCTCCTGACGAAAAACGTTCCTTCAAATCCTGATAAAACCAGTACAGCCCAGCCGGGCCGTGGTTATACTCTTTAATCGATTGCCCGTTTAGTTGCGTTGGAATTGCACTTAACCCGGCGTTGACCGCTTTCCATGCCACCAAGGCTTTGCGCTGGAAACGTAAATCGAATTTGCCATAATCGTGCAAAGCGATAAAGAACAGCAGCCAAGCACGGGTTTGTTTTTCATTTAAACCGGTAATCTCAATAAAACAGGGGCTAAGATCGTGACTTTGATCCCACCAAATATCCGCCACCGCCGCTACATCCAGGCAATGATACGGCAACAGGTGATAGTTATTGACTTGCCCCTCATCCGAACCGGCCTTGCCCCAATATTTGTAATACAGTTTTTCAGTCATGTTTCCTCCCTAACGTTTGCTTTAATTCCTATTATCCACACCCACAACCTCATTCGGTGAGGTTGTGCTTTATTTTTTATAAATTTTTTGCATGGCCTCTATTTGCTCCTTAACGCTATCTAGCAAAAACGGCGGCGATTTAACTTCCACTTCCGCGCCGTGCTTGAGGATGTCCATGATCAATTCGCGGCTGTCGTTGAACGGGATGCTCAGCCGGTAGTTGCCGTTGTCCAGCCATTGTCCCTGCTGGTTCGGATGCCAGTTTTCATCGGCGACCCATTGGGCTCGGGCTTTGCTGAATTCCAATACGGCGGTGTGCTGTGCATCGCCGCTGAAGATGCCGTAGGACGAGGTGAGGAATTGTTCCAGTTGTTGCGGGTCAATCAGCCGGGCGGTTTGATCCTGTATTTTTGCCGAGCCGATGTTGTCCATGGCGAACACGCGTAATTGCTCCCGATGATGGCAGTGGGCGGCCAGATACCAGTTGTCGCGATAATAAATCAGTTGTTGCGGCGACACGGTTCTTTGGCTTTGCGCGGCGTAAGCGCCTCGGGCGGTGTAATGGATGTCGATTTGTTTGCCGTTAAACAGGGCGGTGGCTATTTTTTTGAACGGAGCGTCGTCTTTTAAGCGCCGACCGATGGAAAGAATTTTTATTTTTTGAGAAATGTCGACCGGACTGTGCGGCTGTAATTTGAACAGTTGGTTGATTCTTTGTTGCAGTTGGCCGATTTGCCGGCTGAGTATGCCGGGGCTGATGTTTTGCAGGATTTGCTGGCAGATCAGTAGGCCATTCAGTTCTTCGGCGCTGAACCAGAGTCCGGGTAATTGGTAGGGCTTTTCTGTATGTTGTTGGTCGTAGTAGTAGCCGTTGAGTTTCCGGTCGTATGCCAGCGGCGCATCAAGGTAAATCCGCATGTCTTCAATGTAACGCGCCGCTGTCGCCTTGGCGCATTCCAGTTCTTTCATGATGTCTGTTAGCGGTATCGGTGTCCGCCGGTGGGTCAGGAGTTTATGCAATCGGTAGATTCTGTCGAAACGATCCATGTGGCTTGCTCTCCCTAGCGGTTAACTTAAGCCCTATTATCCACGATCACCCTCATATCCGCTAATGTGGCGCTTTAGTTTAGCGCCGCAAGGCAGCTTTCAGGCAGGCGGGCTCGAGCAATACCTTGCGTTTTTTAGGCTTTACCCGGCATCAGAGATTAAATTTGCTTTCTATTTTTTGCTTGTAGTTTAAATAATGGATGGTTTGCAGCTGATCGAGGCTGTATATGCGGAACGCGGAAAGGGGCAGGTCTATATCGGTGATGTGAATCGGGTAATTGGCTTTGCCGTTCCGAAATTGGAGTATGTGTTGATAGGCGGCAAAAAAGACTTGGTTGCCGTAGTCGAGCGAGGAAAATTCTTTTTCGTTACAGTAAATGGTGAAGACGATGCCTTTAGGAGTGTCTTCTCCGGTGATGCGCAGGCTTAATTCTTTGCTTGAGGGTGCGGCTTTCAGTTGTACCGGGTTACAAGAGAAGACGTCGGCGGAACTTTTTGTGATCTCGAAATATTCAATACTCAAAAACGATTCAAAAAGATGACGGGAAATAACCGATTCTAAAAAAGCCGAGTACTGCTTTAACAAATAGTGGGGGTTTACTTTGCTGTGTTGCTGGATATACAAGGCGCCTTTTTCATCGATAATATAAAGCGTGATGTCGGTTTTGCCCTCCTGGTAAAACAGCTGGATCGCTTCCGGCCTGTTCAGTGAGTAAATCAGGCTAATCGGCGTGTTTTCGAGCACGGCTTGATCAAAATGGACGCTGCTGAAGTGTTCCTGAGCTTTGGCTAATTCGGCTAATACCAGTTTTTTGGTCGCCAATTCTTTGTAGTTTAAGGTTTTGTTGATTGTTTGAAAGACATAAAACGAAGCCCCGCCGGCTAGGATGTAACGGGGCGAGCGATTATGATGCGGCTTGGCAAAAAGTTTAATCAGGGTGTTAAAGACCGCTTCGACACGCAGAATAATGCCTTTGGCGCGAGCCGGCGTGTGGCAGATGAACTTCAGGTTGCTCAGCGAGAGCGGCTTTTTATTGTTATTAATGATGTCGGTAAAGCAATTAAAGAGTGCTTCTATGCCTTCGTCTTGGCTGGTTGTGATTTCGCTCCAACTGGACACTGAAACCCGGTTGATCGATTCGATAAAACACTGGCGGTTCATGCCGTAACTTAAGGCGTCGGAACGTTCGCTCATTACGCACAAGCCGTCCGCATCGGAGATGCCCATATTGATAATGACCAACGAGTTCAGCTGGGCTCTGAGCGTTTGGTAGGCTTCCAGCGGTGGGTCGCAGTCGAAGTTTTGGCTAAAAAAAAGGCTGATTTGATTCAGGGTCGAATGCAGTTCTTCATTCGGCATTTTCAGCGAATGCGAGCTGAACTGTAGCTGCAACTGTTTATAGTAGAGTCCGTTAATGACCAGCCAGCACAGGATTTCGATTAAGGTTCGGCATTTCTGGATGGGTTCGGACTCTGCGGCGTTATTCATTTGTACGTTTTTCAGGTACAAAGCCCAGCCGTCGTTGCCGCCGGGAAGATGGTTTTCCACGATGGATAAGGTACTTTCCTTGGCGTGAACTTCCGCGTTCGTGGTAATGATTTCGATCTTGCCCGGCCTTTTTTCCAAAAATGAATGCAGTTTTCTGCCGATCAATTTCAGGTCGTTATTATTGGTCTGGTTTTGGCTGACATGCTCTTTGGCGAAGCCCATGATCATGCGATAACAGTGGGTCAGTTGCTGCACAATAACGGCATGCTCGGACGTGGCTTTTTTGATATTCCAAAGCCGCTGGTATTTCATGTTATCAATGGTTGCTGTCGGCCAATTCCAGCGTTGAGCAATATAAAGCATATATTTCTCGCGGGCGGCTCTGGTTTGGGAGTCCATGGTGTTATCGGACGATCCCATCACTTTTAAATAAAAGCTTTGCCGGGCCAAGGCCAGTCTTCCATGACTATGCGCCAGTTGCAGGTATTTTTCGACTTTTTGATAAATCAGCAAATACGGATCAAGATCGGTGGTCATAAAATCGCCCTGATAGACGGCTTTTTTTATATCTTGGCACAGCCATTCGGTGTTCGGGTATTCGCTGGCATAGCATTCCATTAACAGCAGTTTTAATAACGACTTGTGCGGCGAATGCAAGGCTTTATAAAGATGCCACAGGGTTGCGCTGGTAAACTCTTCAGCCGGGACCGCATCGAAGCCGCCGAAATCGATGATTTCATGTTCGGGAATGAACATTTTGCTTATTAAATGATTGATATAGCGGGTGTAGTTGTTTTCTTCATGAGGCGGCACCAGCCACCATGCCGGACTTTTTCCGGCGATGTAAATCGCGGTCCGGTAGAACTCTTCAAGCAGCAGGTAATGCTGGGTTTGACCGCTGCTCTCCGAGGAAATCGGGGTGTTCTTGCCCTGCCGGAATTGCTTGCTGTCCATCAGGAAAAAATGCACTTCCAAGTTTAATGAGGCCGCCCAATTCTCAATGGCGCCGGCTTTTCTTTGCAGTTCTTCAAGCGCATCGGACGACAGCTCGGATTGATGGCATAGCCAGATGTCCATATCGCTGGTTTTGGAAAATGCAATGCTGCCGACACTGCCCATTAAAAAAAGCCCTTCAATCGGATAAACATGTGAAGGCGCGCGGTTATAGTTGAAGTTTTTTGACAGTTGCTTTGCCGCGTTGATGGTTTGAGGACTGGGGCTGTATTCAGGTATGCCGGCGGGGGTGGCCGAGGAAATAAAGCCCGGCAACATCGGGAAGTTGCAATGAAAAAGCAGCGGTAACAGCTCTAAAAACGCCCGTTGACGCGGTTGCAGAAACTCCTGAACGCGCTGCTCGCGCAGTTGATTCAAGCGTTTAAAACGATGTTTAATCGTTTGCAGGTCTTGGATGCTGATTTCTTCGCCGGGCGAGCCTAGATAAATAGCAGACTCTGGGTGTGCTTTAATCATGGTGGGAGGTTATTTTTATAATGCGTTTAGTCGAGTCGGTTGGGCCGGCGACAGAGCGGCCCAATTTTTTCAAACCATTGTCGGGCAAGTTACACCATTATATCTTGCCGTGCGCTTTGGATGGCGAGCCTGACCGTATCGGGAGCGGTGCCGCCGATATGCTTACGCGCCGCGACCGAACCTTCCAGCGTTAAATAGCCGAACACATCCTCGCCGATCAGGTTTGAAAAATGTTGCAGTTCCGGTAAGGACAATTCCGATAGATCGCGTTGGCTTTCCAGGCCTAAACGCACGGCAAGACCCACCACTTCATGAGCGTCGCGAAACGCCATGCCTTTGCGCACCAGATAATCGGCAAGGTCGGTCGCCGTGGCAAAACCGCGTTTGGCCGAGTTGTACATATTGGCTTTTTTGGCTTCGATATGGGGAACCATGTCGGCATAGGCGCGCAGGCAGTTGATTAAAGTGTCCGCGGTATCGAACAGCGGTTCTTTGTCTTCCTGGTTGTCTTTGTTGTAAGCCAAGGGCTGGCTTTTCATCAGCATCAACAACGACACCAAATGACCGGTGACTCGGCCCGACTTGCCGCGAACCAGCTCCGGGCCATCGGGATTTTTCTTTTGCGGCATAATCGACGAGCCGGTGCAAAAGGCATCGGGCATCTCGATAAAATCAAACTGGGCGCTGGACCATAAAATCAGTTCTTCGGAAAAACGGGATAAATGCATCATGATCAAGCTGCCGGCGGCCGCAAACTCAATCGCAAAGTCGCGGTCGCTGACCGAATCCAACGAGTTATCCGAGGGTCTGCTGAAGCCGAGTAAATCGGAAGTCATTTGGCGGTCGATAGGATAGCTGGTTCCGGCCAAGGCCGCAGCGCCCAAAGGCATGATGTTGATGCGTTTGCAGCAATCCTGCAATCTTTCCCGGTCTCGTTTAAGCATTTCAAACCAAGCCATTAAATGATGGCCGAAAGTAATCGGCTGCGCCACCTGCAAATGGGTAAAGCCCGGCATAATGGTGTCGGCATGTTGTTCGGCCAGATCCAGAATGGCGGTTTGCAGTCGGGTGAGCTGGGCTAAAATCTGTTGAATTTCACTGCGCAGGTACAGACGAATATCGGTTGCCACCTGATCGTTGCGGGAGCGGCCGGTATGCAGTTTTTTACCGGCGATGCCGATTAAATCGGTTAGCCGGGCTTCAATGTTCATATGAACATCTTCCTGCTTGATCGACCAAACAAAGTCGCCGTTACTGATTTCCTGAGCGATTTGAGCCAAGCCGTTAATAATCGAATCGCGTTCCTGTTCGGTCAGAATGCCGCATGCGCACAGCATTTTGGCGTGGGCGAGGGAGCCTTCTATATCCTGTTGCGCCATGCGTTGATCGAAATCGACGGAAGCGGTGAAGACTTCAACGAAGGCATCGGTGGCTTGGGCAAAACGGGCGCTGGAAAGTTTGTCGGCATTAACGTTGGTCATAATGGCTTTTTGTCGGTGGCTTAAATCGTTAAATTATACTGCTAAAGCTCTTGCTCCTGCTAACGCTGCTTGCCTACAGGCGGTACTTGCAGAGTTCAAGTTCGACTAACCGTCATTAACTGACACGGGTTACAATAACGTTATTTATGGTTAAAAAATGAAGGGTGTTCCGTTGGCTGAAAAAATTATCCGTATTGCGACGCGCAAAAGTCCTTTGGCATTGTGGCAGGCAGAGCATGTTGCCGAGCGTTTACAGCGGACGTTTCCGGGATGCCGGACCGAGCTGATCAAAATGACCACTCAGGGCGATAAAATTCTTGACGCGCCTTTAGCTAAAATCGGCGGCAAAGGCTTGTTTGTCAAAGAGCTGGAGCAAGGCATGCTGGACGGTTTGGCCGATATTGCGGTGCATTCGATGAAGGATGTACCGGTAGCGTTTCCGGACGGCTTGCATTTGGCGGCCATCTTAAGCCGCGAAGATCCTACCGACGCTTTTGTCTCCACGCGTTATGCGAGCTTACAGGATTTACCGGCCACTGCCAGAATCGGCACCTCCAGTTTGCGCCGACAATGCCAGATTAAAGAGCTTTACCCCGATGCGGAAATTTTGTCGCTCAGGGGCAATGTCAACACCCGTTTAGCCAAGCTGGATGCGGGCGAATACGATGCCATTATTCTGGCGTCGGCCGGTTTAAAAAGATTGGGTATGGCTGAGCGTATCAGTCAATGTTTGGATACTTCGGTCAGTTTGCCGGCGATCGGGCAGGGCGCTATCGGTATCGAATGCCGAATTGACGATCCGGAAATCAATCGGATGGTGAATGCTCTGCACGATAGCGAAACCGGGCTGTGCGTGGCGGCGGAAAGAGCCATGAACGCGTGTCTGAACGGCGGCTGTCAGGTACCGATTGCCGGATTTGCCCGGATACAAGGCGAACAATTATTCATGCGCGGGTTGGTCGGCAGTCCTGACGGCAGCGTGATTTACCGGGCTGAACGGACAGGCGGCCTGGATACGGCTGAAGCTATCGGCAGAACGATTGCCGAGGACTTATTAGCCCAAGGCGCCGATAAAATTCTGCAAGCGCTGTTTGAGTGAGTAGGGGTTTGCAAGGCGCACGTGTTTTAGTCACGCGGCCCGAACATCAGGCGGAAAACCTGAGCCGTTTAATTGAACAACAAGGCGGAATCGCGGTTCGCTTTCCCACGCTGGAGATTGTTGCGCGGGATGATCCGGGCGACGAGATAAAAAATACCTTGGCGAATTTGGACCGCTTTCACTGGGTTATTTTTATCAGCGCCAATGCAGTAAATTTTGCTCTAAAGGCGAATAGTGGCAAAATACCCCGGATAATCTCCGGGCTCTCTTTGCAAAACGGGGGCCGAAGGCGATTTGCCGCAGTGGGGCAGTCAACCGCTCAAGCCATGAAAACGGCCGGGTTGCCCGTCGACTTAGTGCCTGAACAGGGTTATAACAGCGAAGCGTTGCTGGCAATGCCTCAATTGCAGCAAGTCGAGGGGCGGAACTGTTTAATCGTTCGCGGTGAAGGCGGACGTGAACAGCTGGCGACGACGTTACGCAGCAGAGGCGCAGAAGTTAGTTATCTGGAAGTCTATAAAAGAGTAATTCCCCGCATTGATAGCTCACCGATTGTCGCGCTGCTTGCACAACGGCAGCTGGATGTCATTACCGTGACCAGTGCCGAAGCGCTGCAAAACTTAAGTTTAATGTTGGGTAAAAATAATAATAAGTTATTGCTATCCGTACCGTTGGTGGTCGTGAGCGATAGAATCAGGCAACAAGCCTTCGATATGGGATTTAACCGAATTACTGTGACGGATAGTCCTATCGATACAGCAATTCTTGAGACAGTAATTACGTGTGTGACAGGGGAATAGAGTGGCCGAATTGAGTGAACAACAAGAACAGAATGTGAGCGAAAATAAAAAGGCTCATCGGTCGCGTAGCGGACTCTGGTTTGGCGTCATTGTGCTGCTTATTATCATCAGCGTGGCAGGGTTCGGCTTTTATCTGTTTCAGCAATTACGCTCTCAGCAGGATAATTTAGGCGGCGAAGTTAATAAGGGCGACATGCAACTGATCGAGTTGAGCAAACAGATTAGCGGCTATCAGGCGCAACTGGCCGCCATTCAATCCCAATTGGCAACCGTGGAAGCCGATGTTGCCGGCAAAGAATCTCATTTCACCAAAACCTTGGCGGATTTTTCCCAGTTACATAGCGAAAAGCTGGACACTACGCGCAATGAATTAAACAGCGCGATTGTGCAGGTCCAGCGCCAATTAGGCAAAACCCGCGGCGACTGGCTAATCGCCGATGCCGAATACCTGTTAAGCATCGCCAATCAACGCCTGTATTTAATGGGCGATGTCAATACCACCCGCGAAGCGCTGGAAGCGGCGGATCAACGTCTCAGAGAGAGCGGAGATGCCGGAGCGTTTAAAATACGCGAACAAATCGCCAAGGATATCACCGCAATTCGCAATGTTGAAGTTGCCGATATTGTCGGCATGTACGCTTCGATTCAAGCCTTGCAAGATCAAGTTGATCGCTTAACCTTGTTTTTGCCTTATACCGGTAAAACCTTGACTCAACCCCAGCCGACGCCGGAACCGGCCGAAGGTCAGAATCTGCTGGATTCCGCCTTAGGACAATTGGAAGGAGTGGTGACGATCCGTCATACCGAACATCCGATCAAGGAAATATTAACCCCCGAAGAAGCCCAATTTATCCGTGAGCAATTAAGCGTCAAGTTGGAGATGGTCAAAATCGCGTTGGTTCAGCAAAACGAGCGGCTTTATCAATCCAGTCTGGCCGATGCGAAAAAATGGGCCGAACAAAACTTTGCCAAGGATGCTGAAACCGGCAAGTTTATTGCCGAGTTGGATCGATTTAATGCGATCAAAATCCGCAGTCATTTCCCCGACATCAGCCTGTCGTTAAAAATGCTCAGAGACATCACCAAACTAAGACTGGAAGTCGATAAAGCCATGCAGTCTGGGGAAGAAACCAAGCCGGGGCAAGCGGCAAAACCGGTTGAACCGATAAAGCCGCCGCAGCCAGCCGCCCCCGCCGGAACCACAACTCCCATTGAGACTGCACCGCCCGCTGAATCACCGGCTCCCAAGGCGATCGAAGGCGCTGAAACCGGTGAAGAACCGATTCGGCCGACCGTTGAACCGGCTCCGGCCGAACAATGATCTAGAGAGTACATAATGAAAAATATAATGTATTTTCTGGGTTCGTTGCTGATTGCCGTCGCCGCCGCTTTTTTTGCCTATCAATGGTTGGGCGGATTTGAAACCCCCGGCTATGTCTTAATAGGCATCGGACATTGGTCCCTGGAAACCTCGTTAGTCGTTTTTACGGTTAGCTTGATCATGGGATTTTTTGCGTTTTACGTCTTTTTCAGATTTTTAGGCTGGCTGCTCAGGTTGCCGGGCCACGTCAAAAATCGCGGCAAAAACATCAATTTCAACCGTTCCCAAGAAGCCCTGATTGCCGGATTGGTCGATTCCGCCGAAGGCAATTGGGAAAAAGCCGAAAAAGTATTGATCAAACATGCCTCGCACAGCGGCGCTCCGTTGATTCATTATTTGACCGCAGCCAGAGCCGCGCAATCCCGTGGCGCTTATGACAAAAGGGACGAATACCTGAAAAAAGCGGCCGATCAAGCGCCGGGTTCCGATGTTGCGATAGGCTTGACTCAAGCGGAATTGCATTTATCCGAAAAACAATTCGAACAAGCCCTGGAAACCTTGACCCGCTTGCATTCCATCGATCCGACCCATGCCAGCGTGTTAAAGTTATTGCATCAAGCCTATCAACAAGCCGGCGATTGGGAAGGCGTCCGCAAGCTGATCCCGTCATTGAACAACAATAAAGTCTTGATGGAAGCCGAAATAAAACTGCTGGAAACCGAAGCCTTCAGCAAATTGTTAAAGCAGACGGCTGGGCAAGGCAGTGTGAGCGACATTGAGGCGCTGTGGGCGCAAATTCCCGATTACATCAGAAACATGAAAGGCGTTTCGGCGATTTACTTTGCCGCGATGATTGAAGCGGGAGCGGGCGCAAAGGTCGAAGGCGGTTTGGCCAGAGCCTTGTCGACGACGTGGGATCAAACGCTGGTGGTATTGTTCGGCAATGTCCAATCGATTGACGTCGCAAGACAGCTGGAAACAGCTGAACAGTGGCTGCCGATGCATCCCCGGGATGCGGTGTTCCTGACCGTGCTGGGCAAGTTGAGCATAAAATGCGGCGATAACCAAAAAGCGACAACTTACCTGAGCAAAAGTTTATCCATAGAACCTACCGTTCCGGCGTATCAATTATTCGGCGATTTGTTGTTCGCGCAAGGCGATAAAGACAGAGCCAGCGAGTGTTATAAACAAGGCTTGGAATTGGCGTCCAGCGAGATTGTCAGCAGGATTGATTCAATATCCTGATAGTACTGATTGAGGGTCGGCCCTATGACGAGTCATTAGGGAATATGCAAGAAAAACTAGGAAAGGGGTATGTTAACTTAACCGGCCCCTTTTTTTATGCAAAATGAATTATAAATGACCACGATTCATTTTATTGCGCTGTTCATGCATTGATTGCCGCTAAGCGTCGAAGCCCGATATATTGCTTAGCGACAACCGTAAATCCGGGGTGATGGCGGGTTATTATAAGGCTCTAGCCGGGAAATAAGGATTGAATGGCCTGATAACTTCCAACCGCTCCGCTCTGCTGCTTGGATATGCTGGCTGTACTCGCGGCTAGTTTTTGCTCATAGGCCAGTTTTTGCTGAGCCAAATGTTCTTTGGCGACGGCTTTAGCGTCGGTTAAGTCAACCGATGATTTTGCGGCACCCGTTTTTGCGCTACTTTGCGAACTTGTTGTACTCGGGGTCGCCGTTGCTGACAGGCCATATTTTTGCTCATAGGCCAATTTTTGCTGAGCTAAATGTTCTTTGGCGACGGCTTTAACGTCGGTTAGGTCAACCGTTGACTTGCTATTAGCGGCCAAAGCTTTTCCGGCCTGGCTTATGCTCAGCCTATCCGAACTGCTGTTTGTCGTTGAAGGGGCCGGTTGCTGTGTTCCAGTCGTTGCCCCAGAGCCTGTTTGCGCCTTTGATCCGGAAACAGCGCTGATTTTGTAAGCACCGGCGCCGTAACTGCTAACATTACCAACCATGATACACCTCGCAATATTTGGTAAAACTTAAAAATAAATGACCAATAAACTTATAGCATAAAATCCGCTAACCGGCACGGAATATCGTTAATAGCGGTGCTTGCTCACAAGTTTGTGGCTCTATTTTAGCGCTCGCAATAAATTTCCACAAAACAGATCGTTGCCGGTTTTTGCCAACATTCGGAGCTGTTTTACTTCCGCTTGATTTGCAGGAAAATAGCGCTCGGCAGACTGAGCCAAATCAGCCAACTCTATTTTGGGGGAATAGGTATTCAGTATTAAAAACGCGCCCGGATTCAATAATCCATAAGCGGTTTCTATCAAGCCGGATAGATGATTTTCCAGTTTCCACCGCTCGCCTTTAACGCCTAAACCCCAAGCCGGCGGATCCATGATGATGCCGTCGTATTTATTGCCGCGTTTTAATTCGCGTTGGGCAAATTTTAACGCATCCTCCAGCACCCATTTGATGTCGTAAAGAGGGCGCGGCGATTGCTCCGCCTCAGTCGTGCGCACTCTGTTGTCGTTGGCCCAAGTGATCATTTGCTTAACCGAATCCACATGCACGACTTCCGCTCCGGCATCGCGGGCCGCCAGCGATGCCGCACCGGTGTAAGCAAACAGGTTTAAAATTTTTTGCCCGGCCTTGACACGGCTTTTAATAAAGCGCCAGTTTGCCTGTTGCTCCGGAAACAGCCCGACATGCTTAAATTGAGTCAGCTTTAAGCCGAAATTCAAGTTTTCATAGCAAATAACCCAGTGTTCGGGAGCGTCCGCTTTGATCTTAAGCCAGACGCCTTGGGTTGAGCTTTGCTCTTCAAATTCCCAATGCGCCATGTCTCGCCATTCGGCAACAGTCCATCCCGGTTTGAAGTCGGCTTGAAGGTCCGGGCGGATGGTAATGACCTTGCCCCAGCGTTCCAATTTCTTGCCGCCGCCTGCATCGAGCAAGGCGTAATCAGGCCAAGCCGAGCCGTATTCGCAGGGAAATAGGCCTGCATTATTTTCAGGCGACTTACGCCGATCTTTTGCCATTTATTAGCCACATTTAACTTCATTGATAGGAGCCGCGCATTATACCCTTTGCGCTCGATGGTCTGTTTTAGCTCAAGGTAAATTTTTAACAATCAAGCCGGAAATCCTTGTTGACGGTTTTCTTAGTACAATAAGCACCTCTCTCTAAATTCAGCTTTATCAGGCCTGATCAAAACCATGTTGAACGAGCTTATTTTAATAACCTTATTACTGGCGGCCTGTTTATACTGGTTAAGCGGGCAGCAGGTAAAGGAGATCGCGCTGAAAGCGGTTAAATCCCAGTGCTCGAATTTAGACGTCCAAATGCTGGATGAGTATGTGGCTTTAACCGGCGTCCGCTTAGCAAGAGATCAACGCGGAAAAATCCGCTTGCAGCGGCTGTTTTCGTTTGAATTCTCTTCAACCGGGAATGAGCGCTATAACGGAGTTTGTATGATGCTGGGGCGGCAAGTCGAATCGATTCGGATGGAGCCGTACCGGTTTGATGAATCCTGAAAAAATATTTTTGTGGAGATTTTATGAATACATGTTCAGTCTGTGGTCATCAGCGCGCTGAAGGGGCGGTGAAATGTCCTCAATGCGGCAGTTTTTACTCAAAAATCGCCGAGCTTATTGCCGAGCAGGAAGCGTTGGAGGAAATGCAAACATTTCGCGGCCGATATAAAAAAATCCTCAATTCCGGCGATATTAAGCAAGCGTTATTGGATGAACTGAAATCGGCGAAGGCGGAGCTGACGCCTCAAGGCAAGTTTGCGCTGTTTGTGATTTTCGTTTTTGTATTTGCGTTGATTGTTTCTGTTTTGTAGTTAGTGTTATGTGAAGAATGACCCGGACGCTATGCGCCCCGGCCGCAATTTTACTGTTGTTATGCCCATGATCGAAATTACGTTAAACCTTATGACTGGGGCGAATCGATAACATGCGTCGTCCTAGGTATCATAGGATTATTCACAGTCCCGCTATCCAGGAGAAAGACGATGTCTAGAAAAAAGAAAGTTTTTTCACTATTGATTTTTTCCGCATTCACCTTGATGTCCGTGATTACCTTATCAAAAACGGCGTCCGCCACTATCCGGTCTTCGGCGGATGCTTTGAGCTTAATTAACTCGACTTGCCCCGCCGGATCGAACCGCTATCCGGAACTCGCTCAACTGAAAAATGAAATAGCCGCGGCCGGGACGCTTAATCAAGCTCGGGAAATGGCGCTTGCTCCCACTGACGGAGCCATCGACACACTTAAACATGCACGCGCTGTGATGCCCTTCAGCGAGGACTTGCGTACCGCCGAAACTCGACTTAGCGATGCCCGCTTACGTATTTTAGTGGCGTCCTCTCAAGCGCAAGTGGCCGATGAGTTTTCCGGGATGATGCTCGCCGGGCTTGACGATGACCGTGCCGCCCATGTCAGCGCCGGTAAGGTTGGTTGCAATTACTCAAGCGGTGAAGTCATCGCTATTGTGATCGGCTTGATTTTGGGCATCATCCCCGGCCTAATTTTACTTGTCGTGCTTTGTTAACGCGTTCATTTTAGCGCTCGTGTCAAAAAGGGCCGGTCGTTAGTTAGGGCGTTGATGCTTGGCTGGCAGTCCCCAAACCCGAACAAGCGTTTGGGGGCTTTTAATCTTGAGGATGTTTAGATGATGACAATATCGGCAGGCGTCAGCGCTAGATCCACACCCAACAGGGCAATCCTTACGGCGGCGCCCGCACCGCTGCCATCGGCATCGTAAAGTAAGGCGCCGGTAGCCGGGTTGTAGATTACATAATCATCGTTATCGTGTGCAGCTTTCGCTGTGACAAAATGAGCGGCATCCAACACACCGGTTGTTGTGAATTGAGTAAAGTGTAGCCGGTCCAGCTGAATGGTGTCGTCAGTGACAGAAAAGTCGGTAATCTTATCGGCATCGGCGGCTATCGGTTTATTTTTGAATCTGAATATATCCGCGCCGGCCCCCCCGGTTAGCGTGTCATGACCCGACTCGCCAAAAAGTATATCGTTGCCCTCGCCGCCATCCAGCACGTCTTTGCCCAAATCGCCGAATAACCAATCATCGCCTTGCCCTCCTAACAGGCTATCGTTTCCGTTGCCGCCCTGTAGAATATCGTTGCCGATACCGCCCGACAGCGTATCGGCCATATCTTGGCCGTTTAGCCAATCATCACCGTTACGGCCGGTTAACAGGTCCTGTTTTGCTCCGCCTTGATCACCGGATAACTGCTGAGATTGGTACAAACCGTCATCGCTAATGGTCAGCATGTCGCTAGCGATGTTTCCGGCATTCAGCAATACCGAGACAGTACTATCGCTCCCATTCACGATGGCTAAATCCGCGTTGCCGTCGCCGTTGAAGTCGGCACTGAGGATCGAGCTAAGATTAATGCCTACTGCAACATTGGTACCACTGGTAAAGCCTCCGCTACCGTCGCCTAAAAGTATCGAGACAGTTTTACCGTAAAGATTCGCGGTGGCTATATCCGCGTTGCCATCGCCGTTGAAGTCTGCGCTGATGACCGACTGAGGGAAATGGCCCACCGCAACGCTGGTATTGCCGGTAAAGTCTCCTCTACCGTCGCCTAAGCGTACCGAGACGGTGTTATCGCTTTCATCAGCAGTAGCTAAATCGGCGTTGCCGTCGCCGTTGAAGTCGGCGCTGATGACTGGACGAGGGGAGCGGTCCACGGCAATGCGGGTGTTACCGCTAAATCCTCCTCTACCGTCGCCTAAGCGTACCGAGACGGTGTTCTCGCCCAAATTCGCGACGGCTAAATCCGCGTTGCCGTCGCCGTGGAGGTC
>SXGU01480304.1_pt1 | contig 24263 bp, 23 predicted proteins | sample 3174531 | NCBI WGS metagenome assembly SXGU01 (sample SAMN11356863, study PRJNA531348) | freshwater metagenome | isolation source: freshwater sample F1-140 | place: China: Fuxian Lake, Yuxi | collected 2017-12-25
CCCACGGCGCCGAGCAGGATGGCCTGGAAGTCGCGCAGTTGGTCGAGCGTCGCGTCGCTGAGGATCTCGCCGTCGCGCAGGTACCGCGCGCCGCCGAGGTCGAAGTCGACCGTGTCGATCTGCACGCCAGCGGCGCGCACCGGCCCCAGCCTGTTCGAGCCCGGGCACGGCTCGGCACCCGACATCGTGGGCACCGGCAAGGCGAACCCCACCGCCGCCGTGCTGTCGGCGGCGCTGATGCTCGACTTCCTCGGCGAGTCGGCTGCAGCCGACCGCATCCGCGCCGCGTGCGCCGATCCTGGTACCGGCACCACCAGCGAGATCGGCGACCGACTCGCTGCCGCCGTGGCAGGCTGATCCATCATTCAGGACTGAACGATTCGCGAAGGGGCAACGATGCCGATCACCACCACTCCCAAGATCTGGATGAACGGGGAACTCGTCGACTGGGACAAGGCCCAGATCCACGTGCTCACGCACACCCTGCACTACGGCACCGGCGTGTTCGAAGGTGTGCGCGCCTACGAGACCGCCGACGGCCCGGCGGTCTTCCGCCTCACCGACCACATGAAGCGGCTGCACAACTCGGCGAAGATCGTCGGGATGGAGATTCCCTACTCGGTGGAGGAGCTCGTCGAGGCCACGAAGGCCACCGTGCGCAGCACCGGCCTGCCGAGCTGCTACATCCGCCCGATCGCGTACTACGGCTACGGCGAGATGGGGCTGAACACACTGCCCTGTCGGGTCGATGTGGCCATCGCCTGCTGGCCGTGGGGCGCCTACCTGGGCGACGACGCGGTGGAGAAGGGCGTGCGGATGAAGATCTCGTCGTGGACGCGCCACGACCACAACACCATGCCGCCCGCCGCGAAGACCGTGGGCAACTACGTGAACAGCTCGCTCGCCAAGGTGGAGGCCCTGAAGGCCGGTTACGACGAGGCCATCATGCTGGCGCCGTCGGGTCTGGTGGCCGAGTGCACCGGTGAGAACATCTTCGTGTCGCGCAACGGCACCATCTTCACGCCGCCGCTGGCCGCCGGCGCACTCGAGGGCATCACCCAGGCCTCGGTGTCGCGCATCGCCCGCGACCTCGGCCTCGACGTGCAGGTGGGCAACATCGCCCGCAGCGACCTGTACATCGCCGATGAGATCTTCGTGTGCGGTACCGCTGCCGAGGTGAGCTCGGTCAACTCGGTCGACGACCGCCAGGTGCCGTGCCCCGGCCCGGCCACCCGCGCCATCGCCGAGGTGTACGCCAAGGCCGTGCGCGGCCAGGACCCCCGCTACGCCGACTGGTGCGAGCTGGCCTGACCCGCGTCAGCGGGTGAGCGCCTTCAACTCGCCCGTCCACCGCTTGGGCACGGTGCCGATGACGGTGCCGGCGCGGAGCCGGGTGTTGAGCCCGGTGGTGGCGATCACCTGCAGATCGGATGCCCGCAGATCGGCGACCACCGCCACCGGCCGTGCCGTGAACGGCTTGCACCGCAACAGCACGATGCGGTCCGCAGTACGCGCCACGTAGTACCAGCGGGTGAGCCCGCCCACCAGACCGCCGCCGAGCCCGGCGGCCACCACGACCAGCCACAGCGATGCGTTCACGGCCACGGCGATGGCGACGGGCACGGCCACGCAGGTCAGCGCCCACGCGGGGCGCCGGTAGAGCGGCACGGCGGCGACCGCGGCGAGGCCGGTGTCGCGTTGCACCCGGGCGGCCATGGGACTCTGCGCCATGGATGGGCAGGATAGCGAGGCGCCGGGCTCAGCCGTGGAGCATGCGTTCGAGCCTCGCCACCTGGTGGCGGGCCATCACGTGCGCCTCGGCGCGGATGGTGACGTCGGCCCACAGCGTGCGGGGGAGCACCTCCACCTGGCCGGTGCCCACGCCGGTGGCCACGCGTGTGGGCTTGGCGTTCACGCGGCTGGCGTCGAGCAGCAGCACCCGGGAGGCTGTGCGGGCGAGCAGACGGAAGTCGGTGGTGATGTTCATGCCGAAGCCCATGCCCACGAACGCCAACGACGGTGCCCAGAACCACCAGCCGTGCGGCATCAGGAGTCCGGCGACGGCGCCGAGCACGAGTCCACCGACGACCACCGGCCAGTGGAAGCGTTTGCGGCGGATCACGTACACGGCGTCGATGGCGTGCTCGTCGACCAATCGTGACACCTGGTCGAGGAGCTTGGTGTGCGAGGCCATCGCTGCGCACGGTACCGGTGAGCGGTCGCCGGGAAAAGCGAAGCGCCCCGGGCCGCGCTGCCGGTCGAAACCAGCGCGCCGCCCGGGGCGACTCCTGACGAGGGTGATCCACCACTGACCGATCTTGGGGCGTTAGCCTTCCGCTCGACCAATGTCATCGCCCGTCGGAGCTCACGCCCCGGCGGGCGATCCCGTTTTCCGTCGGTCTCGCCGGTTGCCCGGCTCCTCCTTCGGAACGCTCGACGCCGTCCCGGTTGCCCGGTTCGACCACCGCATCGCCGACGACCGCGGCCCCGGTTGCCCGTGGCCCCGACCCCCTTCGATCCGGCACCGCCGTCCCGGTTGCCCGGTTCGACGATCTCGAACGTCGATGCCGTTGCCGCCGACGCCCTCCGCCCGGTTTCCCGTGCGGCGACCCCTGCGACCCCGACCACCGGTTCGTCCTCCCCGGTTGCCCGGTTCGTCCTCCCCAGCGCCCCACCGCCTCCCCCGTGAAGGTTCTTCGGCGAGGATCAGGATCATCCTCCACCTGCCCCGCTTCCGCCTCGTGAACCCGGTTGGCCCTTCGATTCCGCTCGGTCCCCCTTGCGGGCTCCCCAGCTTCCTCGACACCGTTCCTCGGGTTCCGGTTGGCGTGCGCTGACCGGTACGAAGCACACTCTGCACGAGCTGTTCCCGCAGGTCAACAGGGTTTTTCTGTCCACACAGGGTTATCCACCGAGTTAGTCGTTCACCCACAGAACTTTTTCGTTCGTCCACCGTTCACCCACAGGTTGTGCACAGCGGAGCGTTTGACGCGGGGCGGTTTTGCCGGTTGAATGGCGGCATGTCATCGCCCGCCTGCGCCGCGATCATCATCATTCCCTAGCGCACCTCGGCACCCATGCCGATGTGCGCTCCGAGCCGCCCCTCCGGGCGGCTCTTTCATTTCCCCCGTCACGTTTCCAGGAAGAGCACCCCATGAACACGAACCAGGATCTCGTCGAAGTCTTCGACACCACCCTGCGCGACGGCCTCCAGGTGGAGGGCGTGTCGGCCACGGTCGACGACAAGCTGCGCATCGCCGAGCAGCTCGACCACCTCGGCGTGCACTTCATCGAGGGTGGCTGGCCGGGTGCGAACCCGAAGGACGTCGAGTTCTTCCAGCGCGCGCTCGCCGAGCTGCACCTCACCACGTCCACGATGGTGGCGTTCGGCAGCACCCGCCGGCCGCGGGGCAAGGTCGACGACGACACCACCTTGCGCAACCTGCTCGACGCGCAGACGGCGGCGGTGTGCATCGTCGCGAAGAGCTGGGACTATCACGTGCTCGAGGCGTTGCAGACCACGCTCGACGAGGGTGCGGCGATGATCGCCGACTCGGTGCAGTTCCTGCACGCCAACGGTCGCCGTGTGATGGTCGACCTCGAACACTTCTTCGACGGCTACAAGCGCAACCCCGAGTTCGCGCTGCGGGCCATCGAGGCCGCCGTCGTGAACGGTGCCAGCCACCTGGTGCTGTGCGACACCAACGGCGGTTCGCTGCCGCACGAGGTGGCGCAGATCGTGGGCGACGTGAAGCGGGTGGTGGGCGACGACGCCACCATCGGCATCCACTGCCACGACGACACCGGCTGTGCCGTGGCCAACTCGATGGCCGCCGTGCTGGCGGGTGCGCGTCACGTGCAGGGCACGCTCAACGGCCTGGGTGAGCGCACCGGTAACTGCAACCTCACCACGGTCATCCCGAACCTGCAGCTGAAGCTGGGCATGTCGTGCCTGCCCGAGGGCCGCATCGAGCGACTCACCAGCGTGAGCAAGCACGTGGCCGAGGTGCTGAACCGTCCGCTCAACCCGCAGGCGCCGTACGTGGGCACGTCGGCGTTCGCGCACAAGGCGGGTCTGCACGTCAGCGCCATCAAGCGCGCCAAGGACGCCTACGAGCACATCGACCCCGAGCTGGTGGGCAACGGCACGCGGTTCGTGGTCAGCGAGATGGCCGGCCGCGCCACCATGGAGATCAAGGCCGAGGAGCTCGGTCTGGCGCTCGACGGTCCGGCCGTGAACCAGGTGATCGACGACCTGAAGCGCCTCGAGCACGAGGGCTACCACTTCGAGGCGGCCGACGCGTCGCTCGAGCTGCTGATGCGCCGCGCCGCCGGTTGGGAGCAGACGTTCTTCCGTGTGGAGAGCATGCGCGTCATCACCGACGAGCTGCCGAACGGCGACTTCACCACCGAGGCCACCGTGAAGGTGTGGGTGGGCGAGGGCGAGGGTGCGCAGCGTCACGTGCACACCGCCGAGGGCAACGGCCCGGTGAACGCCATCGACCTCGCGCTGCGCAACGCGCTCGCCGCGGCGTTCCCGCAGCTCGACCGCGTGCACCTCACCGACTACAAGGTGCGCATCCTCGACGGTGCCACGGCCACGGGTGCCGTCACCCGTGTGCTCATCGACTTCGCCGACGGCAGCCGCACCTGGACCACCATCGGGGTCAGCGGCAACATCATCGAGGCGTCGTGGCGGGCACTCGAGGAAGGCCTCGTGTACGGCTTGCTGCATCAGCCCGCCTGAGTGACAGACTGAGGGCGCTATGGCAGCCCCTCGTTTCGCCCCCACGCCCTCCATCGACACTTCGCGCGCCTACTCGTCGCCGCCGGTGGCGCCGTCGTCGTGGAGCCCCGACCGCAAGGCCGAGGTGCAGGGCTTCCAGCCGGTCGGCGAGCAGCTCGGGTACCAGGGCCCCGACCAGGGGTTCGCGCTGAAGATCGCCAAGGGCTTCGAGCCGCGTCTGCAGCTGCAGCGCGGCGAGCACACCGCCGATGTGGTGAAGGGGTGCCTCGGCATCGCGTTGCGCCGTGCGTCGATGTTCAGCCGTGCGCCAGTGGTGCACGACCTCACCATCGCGTTCACCATCTGGGGTTTCCTCGACGCCAGTGCACCCGCCGAGTTGGTGGCCGATCGCACCGCCCGGTTCGCCGGGCTGTCGCACGGTCACTACACCGAGGCGCGCGCCATCGTCGACATGGTGCCCGAGGCCACGCTGCGCATGACCCCGCAGCAGGTGGCGTCGGCGTACCCGGCGCAGTGGCGCGAGCTGGTCGGGCTCTGAGGCGGCGGCCGTGAGCCAGCCCATCACGCTCACGCCCGAACAGCACGAATTCCGCCGTGTCGTGCGGCAGTTCTGCGAGGACAAGATCGCGCCCAACGCGGCCGAGCTCGACCACCGTGGCGAGTTCTCGTGGGAGAACTTCGAGGCGTTGAAGAGCATGGAGCTCACCTCGTTGAGCTATCCCGAGGAGTACGGCGGCGCCGGTGCGTCGCTGGTCGATCAGGCCATCGTGGCCGAGGAGCTGTCGCGGGTGTGCGTCAGCACCAGCCTGTCGTTCCTGATCTCGAAGCTCGGCATGCTGCCGGTCATCAACTTCGGCAGCCACGAGCTGAAGTCGAAGTACATCCCGCGCATCTGCAGCGGCGAGAGCCAGTGCAGCTACGGCCTCAGCGAACCCGACGCCGGCAGCGACGTGGCGTCGATGACGACGAAGGCCGTGCGCGACGGGAACGACTGGATCATCACGGGCACGAAGTGCTGGATCACCAATGCCGGGGTCAGCGATCTGTACACGGTGTTCGCACGCACCTCCGACGACCGCCACAAGGGCATCACCGCGTTCCTGGTGGAGGCCGACTGGGGTGTGCAGGTGGAGAAGCTCGAGCACAAGCTGGGCATCAAGGGTTCACCGACGGGCATCATCCGTCTCGACGAGGTGCGCGTGCCCGACGCCAACCGCATCGGCGAGGTGGGCGAGGGGTTCGCAGCGGCGATGCACACGCTCGACCGCAGCCGGCCCACCATCGGCGCGCAGGCCGTGGGCGTGGCCCAGGGCGCGCTCGACTACGCCGTCGGGTACATGAAGGAGCGCCGCACGTTCGGGCGTCCGCTCAGTGACAACCAGGGTCTGCAGTGGATGGCCGCCGACTGCGCGATGCGCATCGAGGCCGCCCGCGGCATGGTGTACAAGGCGTGCGCGATGGTCGACGAGGGCGACCCCACCGGTGAACTGTCGATGATGGGTGCGATGGCGAAGGCGTTCGCCAGCGACGTGGCCATGCAGGTCACCACCGATGCGGTGCAGTTCCTGGGCGGCTACGGCTACACCGACGAGTTCCCGGTGGAGCGGATGATGCGCGACGCGAAGATCACCCAGATCTACGAAGGCACCAACCAGGTCCAGCGCATGGTGATCGCCAAACACCTCTTCCGCTGACCCGCGCCACCTGCTCGCTGAACTGGTTCCTGGCACCGGGCCATTCTGTGTCAGCTCGTCGTCGGAACTACTTCCGAAGAATCGCTGACGCAGAGCGGAGTTCGGGTGACGTCAGGCGAGCTGGCGGGCCAGCCACTCCTCCATGTCGCGGTTGCATCGCTGGGCGATGGCGGTGGTGGCCATGAGCGAGTCGAAGCCGTGCGGCGCGCCGGGGTACACGTGCAGCTCGACGGGCACGCCGGCGTGGCGGAGGCGGACGGCGTAGTCGATGTCCTCGTCGCTGAACCCGTCGAGCGCGCCGACGCAGATGAACGTGGGCGGCAGGCCGGCCAGCTCGGTGGCTCGGGCTGCGGCGGCGTAGATCGGCACGTCGGGTCCGCCCTTCGCGGCACCCAGGTAGGCGGTCCACCCGTACGTGTTCGCGGCGGGCGGCCAGATGGGGTCGACCCATGCGCTCGACACCGTGATCTGGCGGTCGTCGAGCATCGGGTAGACGAGCAGCTGGAACGCCACCGGCACCTCACCGCGGTCGCGGGCCAGCAGACCCAACCCGGCAGCGAGGCCGCCACCGGCACTGGCGCCGCCGATGCCGATGCGGCTGCGGTCGACACCCAGCTCGTCGGCGTGGTCGTGCACCCAGCGCAGCGCGGCGTAGCAGTCGTCGAGCGGGCCGGGGTACGGCGTCTCGGGCGCGAGGCGGTAGTCGATGCTCACGCCCACGCAGCCGAACATCGGGCACCAGCGGTCGAAGCGCGGGTCGTCGCCCTCGGCGCGACCCAACACCAGGCCGCCGCCGTGCATCCACACCACGCAGGGCAGCGCGCCCGAGGCGTCGACGGGGCGGTGTACGCGCACGGTGACGCCGTCGGTGCCCGGCAGGTCGTGCACGGTGGTGTCGGTGCGGCCCGATCGCTCGATCGGCGGTGCGGCATCGAACAGTTCGCGCACGGTGGCGATGCCGTCGTCGGTGAGCCCGCCGAGAATGCTGCCGATGTCGAACGGCAGGGCGGCCAGGAAGGCGGCGATCTCGGGATCGAGCAGGGGGGCGACGTCGAGCGGTTCGGTCATGGCGGTTTCCTAGCAGCCCACGTCCTCTCGATGTGGAGTCAACGTCGTTGACAGTGCCGTTGACGTGTGGTCAGATGCGCACGTTCGTTCGTGGGGGACGGACGGACTCGGGGTGTTCGGTACGTGAACGACGATCTCTGCCATCTCGGCGCAGTCGACGCGTTGGCACGGTTCGCCGACCGTTCGCTCAGCCCGGTGGAGCTGCTCGATGCCCTGTACGCGAGGGCCGACGAGGTGGAGCCCGAACTGAATGCCTTCACGGCGCGTCGCGAGGAAGCCGCCTACGCGGCCGCGCGTGCCAGCGAGGCCCGGTGGCAGCGCGGTGAGGCGCTGCCGCTCGACGGCATACCGATCGCGATGAAGGAGGAGATGCCCATCGCCGGCGAGAGCTGGCAGCTGGGCTCCTTGCTCCTCGAGCACGAGGTGGCCACGTTCAACCACCCGATGTACGACTCGCTCACGGCGGCCGGCGCGGTCATTCACGCCCGCACCACCACCCCTGAGTTCTCGTGCGCCGGCTACACGCACTCGCGGCTGTGGGGTCTGACGAAGAATCCGTGGAACCACGAGATCAGCTGCGGGGGATCCAGCGGTGGGTCGGGTGTGTCGTTGGCGTCGGGCACCACCACGCTGGCCACCGGTTCCGACATCGGTGGCAGCATCCGCATCCCGTCGTCGCTGAACGGTGTGGTGGGGTTCAAGCCGCCGCACGGCCGGGTGCCCACGCTGCCGCCGTTCAACCTCGACACCTACAACCACGACGGCGCGATGGGTCGCTCGGTGGCCGACGTGGCGCTGATGATGAACGTCATCGCCGGCGCGCACCCGATGGATCACATCAGCCTCCGGTTCCCGCCGGTGCTGCCCACGACGTACGAGTCGGTGGCGGGCATGCGCATCGCATTGGCGCGCACCATCGGCGACGTGCCGGTGGAGGACGACATCGACGCCAACACCACTCGGGTGGCGGCCGCACTCCGGTCGGCCGGCGCCGAGGTGGTGGAGGTGGAGGTGCGGCTGCCCCGCGCCGACGTCACCCTGGCTGCGCTCATCCACTTCGGGCTCATCTTCGGCGCATCCGTCAGCGACACCGCGGGCGATCGGGCCGATCTGCTCACCGACTACGCGCGCTGGTTCTCGTCGCACACGGCAGAAGTGGCAGCGGGTCACACCGTGTACGAGGGTCTGCAGATCGAGACCACGGTGCACCAGGCCATCGCCACGGCGATGGAGGGCTGTTACGCGTTCATCTGCCCCACGCTCACATGCGGCGGCTGGCTGGCGGGCGAGACCTACATCGACACGAAGATGGTGGTGCGGGGCGTCGAACTCGAGCGCTACATCCAGGCCGCGCTCACGCTGCCGTTCAACATCGCGAGCAAGCATCCGGTGCTGGCCGTGCCCAGTGGTCTCGCGTCGAACGGGGTGCCCACCGGCGTGCAGATCGTGGCGCCCACGTACGACGACGCGACGGCCTTCCGCATCGGCGCCGCCCTCGAGCGCGAACTCGGCTGGTGGGGTGATCCGGGATGGCGGCCGTCGTGAGCACCACCGCCCGCCTCCGTCCGGTGTTGTCGCGCGACACCATCGCCGACACCGCGCTGCGGATGACGCTCGAGCAGCCCACGATGCCGTTCACGCTGGCGCGCCTCGGCGCCGAGCTCTCCGCCGACCCCACCGCGATCTACCGCCACTATCGCAGTCGTGACGAACTCATCCGCGACCTCGGTGATCGCCTGTTCGGCGAGGTCGCCGAGATGGCGGTCATCACCGACGACTGGATCCAGTCGATGCGCAACGTCGCGTCGTCCGTGCGCACGGTGCTGCTGCGTCGTCCGGCGCTGGCGGCCGATCTGGGCACGCGGTTCACGGGCGGCCCCAACGAACGGCGGGGCATCGTCATCCTGCGCGGCATCCTGCAGGGCGCCGGGTTCCCCGACGACGACATCCCGCACCACATGCGGGCGTTCGGCGAGCTGATGCTGGCCGAGGTGGTGATGACGGCCACGTTGCTGTCGATGCCGTCCGATGCCCAGCAGTTCGAACTCGACGTGTCACAGTCGTTGTACGGCCGTGTGGCCGGTGACTCGCTCGAATACGAGGACCGCACGTTCGGCTGGATCCTCGACACCTATCTCGACGGGCTGCAAGTGCAGCTCCGACGATCGCAGCACCACACCGATGGTGCCGCCGACATCCACCACGAAAGGGGAGAGCAATGAGAAAGGTCCGCATGAGGGCGGCGCTGGCCATCGGCCTGGTCGTCGCCACGACACTGGCGGCGTGCAGCGGTGCCGATGCACCTGACGCGGGTGGCGACACCACCGCGGCCGGTACGGAGACCACCGCCGCAGGAGGGTCGGAGACCACCGCCGCGGGCGGCGCCGAGACCACCGCGGGCGAGACCGACAGCGACACCGCCGCCGGCGTGAAGGAGGGTGCCGACACCATCCTCACGCCCGCACCCACCGCCGAGGCCGAGTCGGCCGTGTGGGCCGTGTACCGCGAGACCTCGACCATCGACCCGATCTACGTGTTCGACTACCCCGACAACGCGGCCATGGCCATCGCGTGCGAGTCCCTGCTGCGCCAGAACCCCGACCTCACCATCGGGCCGGGCCTCGCCACGAGCGCCGAGTACACCTCGCCGACGTCGCTGGTGATCACGCTGCGCGACGACGTGACGTTCTGGGACGGCACGCCGATGACGGCGGCCGACGTGGTGTTCAGCCTCAATCGTCAGAAGGACCCCGCCAACGGCGGCTTCTACGGCGCCGTGTTCGCGTTCGTCACCTCGATCGAGGCGACGGGCGACAACGAGGTCACCATCACCACCACCAAGCAGGACAACGCACTGCTCGGTGAGTTGTCGGGCCCCGTGGGGGCCGTGGTGCAGCAGGCCACCGTCGAGGCGCAGGGCGCCAACTTCGGTACGGCCGCCGGCACCGTGATGTGCACCGGTCCGTTCCAGCTGAAGAGCTGGGTGGTGGGCGAAGGTGTCACCTTCGAACGCTACGACGGCTACTGGGACACCAGCCTTCCCCGCCTGCTGAAGGAGATCACCATCAAGGGTGTCTCCGACGAGGCCACGCTGACCTCGGGTCTGCTGACCGGCGAGATCGACGGCACCTACCCGATCATCTCGTCGACGCTCGACCAGCTGCGCGAGAGCGACGCGGTCAACGTGTACGAGGGCCCCGGCTACGGCATCAGCGCCTTCATCGTCTCCGACTTCACCGGTGCGCTCGCCGACAAGCGGGTGCGTCAGGCGCTGTCGATGGCGCTCGATCGTCAGGGTCTGGTGGACGCGCTCTACAAGGGTGCCGCCTACCCGGCACGGGCCGTGGCGGTGCCCGGCACGTGGGGCTATGCCAAGGAGATCTTCACCAAGGCGTGGAACGAACTGCCCGACGTGAGCACCCCCGACCTCGACGCAGCGAAGGCGCTCGTGGAGGAAGCAGGCGCTGCCGGACAGACCGTGCGCATCGGCATGTCGAGCGAGCTGAACCCGCTGGCCGTGCAGGCCGGCGAGATCCAGCGTGCGGCGGAGGCCATCGGGCTGAAGGCGGAACTGGTGTCGCTGTCGGCGGCGCAGTACATCACCTTCTTCATCGACCCCGCGGCCCGTGAGTCGGTCGACGGCTTCCTCACCACGAACTACCCGAACTTCGCCGACCCGCTGGGCATCTACGCCACGATGATCGGTCCCGACGGGTCGCAGGCCTACAACGGCTATGCCGACCCGGCGGCGCAGGCGCTGCTCGACGAGGCCCGCACGGCCGCCGACGAGACCGCACGTGCCGAGGCGACGGTGGAACTGCAGAAGATGATCGTGGACGAGGTGCTGTGGGTGCCGATCGTGGCCCCCACGAACGTGCTGGTGATGAGCAAGGACATCACCGGTGCGCCGAGCACGTTCATGTACATGTTCGGCCCCTGGGCCGCCTACCTGGGCGCTCCCTGACCTGCGGCGGCGATCGGGATGCTGAAGTTCGTCGTACGTCGTCTGATGATGCTGGTGGTGACGTTGTTCGTCGCCAGCTTCGCCATCTATTCGGCGATGTACCTCGCGCCCGGCAACCCGATCGCCGCGCTGCTCGGTGGCCGCACACCCACGCCCGAGGCCATCGCGGTCCTCGAGGAGCGGTACCACCTCAACGATCCGTTCATCGTGCGCTACCTGCGCTGGGTGGGTGGCGCACTCCGGGGTGACTTCGGCGTGTCCATCCAGCTGCGTCAGGAGGTGTCGACGCTCATCTCGCAGCGCATCGGCACGACGGTGCAGTTGGTGCTCTACGCGTCGCTCATCATCGTGGTGGTGGGCGTCGCGTTGGGCATCGTCGGCGGCCTGCGCAAAGGGGTGCTCGACAACGTGGTCATCGTGGCCACCACCGTCAGCGCCGCCGTGCCGTCGTTCGTGGCGTCGATCATCCTCCTGTCGGTGTTCGCCGTGAACCTCGGCTGGTTCCCGGCGCTCGGCACCGGCGAGGGGTTCGTCGACCAGCTCAAACATCTCACGCTGCCGGCGGTCGCGTTGGCGTTCTCGTCGATCGCGTTGGTGGCGCGCATCACCCGCTCGGCCGTGCGCGAGGAGTTGTCGCGAGAACACGTGCAGACGGCCGTGAGTCGCGGCATCCCGTATCGCACGGTGGTGCGCCGCCATGTGATGCGCAACGCCGCCATCCCCATCACCACGGTGGTGGGCATCACCGTGGCCTCGTTGTTCGCCGCCTCGGCGGTGGTGGAGCGAGCCTTCTCGCTGAACGGCATCGGGGCCTATCTCATCCAGGCGGCACTGTCGAAGGACATCGCCGTGGTCCAGGGCATCTCGTTGGTGATCGTGGCCATCTTCGTGGTGGTGAACGCGATCGTCGACTTCCTCTACGCGGTGCTCGACCCGCGCGTGTCGTTGGGAGCGTCGGCGGCATGAGTGCCATCGAACTCGATCCCACGGTGGTCGGTCCGGTGCCGGCCACGCGTCGTTGGCGTGGCGTGCCGGGGTTGCGCGGCACGGGCGTGGCCGGCCATCTCAGCGCGCTGGTGCTGGCCATCGCCGGCGTGGTGGCGGTGTTCGGCCAGTGGCTGGCGCCGCACGACCCCGACCTCACCAACCTGTCGTACGCGTTCGTCGGCCCCATCGAGGGGCATCCGTTGGGGTTCGACTCGCAAGGCCGCGACCTGCTGTCGCGCATCCTCGCCGGCGCCCGCTCGTCGCTGCTCGGCCCCACGGCCGTGGTCACGCTGGCCATGATCGTGGGCACGTTCCTGGCGGTCGCCACGGCGTGGAAGGGCGGCCGGTTCGACCGGTGGGTGTCGGCCGGGCTCGACGTGCTGTTCGCCTTCCCGGCCATCGTGCTGGCCATCATCGTGAGTGTCATCGTCGAGCCCAGCCTGATGTCGGCCACCATCGCACTGTCCATCGCCTACACGCCGTACATCGCCCGCGTGTTGCGCAGTGCGGCGTTGCGCGAACGAGCCCGCGACTACATCGCGGCGCTCGAGGTGCAGGGCCTTCGTGCGTGGATCATCTGCGTGCGGCACCTCGGCCGCAACCTGCTGCCGCTCATCGTGGCGCAGGGTGCCGTGCTGTTCGGTTACGCCATGGTCGACCTGGCTGCCATCTCGTTCCTGGGGCTCGGTGTGCGCCCGCCGCAGGCCGACTGGGGTGTCATGGTGTCCACCGGTCAGAGCGGTGTGCTGCAGGGCTATCCGCTCGAGTCGCTGTCGGCCGGTGTGTGCATCATCGCCGTGGTGATCGCCGTCAACATCCTCGGTGAGCGGCTCACCGAACGAGCGAACTCGGTGACGCGATGAGCGACGCCTTCCTCGAACTCCAGCAGGTCACCGTGCGGCTGCCCATCAGCGGCGAGCTGCGCACGGTGCTGCACGACGTGTCGTTCCGCATCGCGCCCGGCGAGGCCGTGGGCCTGGTGGGCGAGAGCGGTTCGGGCAAGTCGATGACGGCCCGGGCGGTGGCCCGGCTGCTGCCGCCGGGCGCCGAGTCCAGCGGCACCGTGTTGTTCGCGGGCAACGACGTGGCTGCGCTGAAGGGTGCCGCGCTGCGCGCGTTCCGCGCCGAGGTGGCCGTGGTGTTCCAGGACCCTCGCGCGCACATCAACCCGGTGCGCACCATCGGCGACTTCATGACCGAGGCGCTGCGCACCAACCACGATGTCTCGCGCGCCGACGCCGCGGCCAAGGCCGTGTCACTGCTGGCCGAGGTGGGCATCGCCGACGGGCAGCGCCGCCTCGAACAGCATCCGCACGAGTTGTCGGGTGGTCTGCTGCAGCGCGTGATGATCGCCACGGCACTGCTCACCGAACCGAAGCTGTTGCTGGCCGACGAACCCACGACGGCGCTCGACGTGACCACCCAGTCCGACGTGATGGCCATCCTCGACGAGCTGCGCCGCGAGCGAGGCATGTCGATGCTGTTCATCACGCACGACCTCGAGCTGGCGGGCGCGGTGTGCGATCGCACGGCCGTGATGTATGCCGGGCAGTTGGTGGAGGAGCGCACGTCGTCGGCGCTGCACGACGATCCGCTGCACCCGTACACCGCCGGTCTGGTGGGCGCGCGACCGCGCATCGACGGCGACGTGGTGCGCCTGTCGGCCATCCCGGGCCGGCCGCGGTCGGCGTTCGAGGCGCCCGCAGGCTGTGCGTTCAACGATCGATGCGTGCACGTGGTCGACGACTGCGTCGCGTCGCGGCCGGCGCTCGAGCCGCTCGACGGTGGCTCGGTGCGCTGCCACCGCGCTGTCGAGTTGCGTGGCCGGCTGCAGGAGGGTGCGGCTCATGGCTGACGAACCGCTGCTCGACGTGGTCGCCCTGCGCAAGGAGTTCGGTGCGCACGTGGCGGTCGACGACGTGTCGTTCCAGATCGCGGAAGGTGGCTCGTTGGCCATCGTGGGCGAGTCGGGTTCGGGAAAGACCACCATCGCGAAGATGATCACCGGCCTGCTGGCCCCCACGTCGGGCACCATCCGGGCGTGTGGTCACGACCGGTCGCGGCCAGCCAAGGGCGCGGCCGAGCGACGCCGTCGTGGCGGCGAGGTGCAGATCGTGTTCCAGGATCCGTACAGCAGCCTCGACCCGCGCCAGAGCGGTGCGGCCGCCATCGACGAGGTGCTCGCACTGCACCGCGGTGGTAGCGCCGACGAACGCCGCGACCGCGTGGCCGAGCTGGGCGCGCTGGTGGGGCTCGACGACCGCCAGTTGCACGCATTGCCTCGCGCGTTGTCGGGCGGGCAACGCCAGCGTGTGGCCATCGCCCGAGCGCTCGCAGCCGAACCGCGATTGCTCATCCTCGACGAGTCGGTGGCGGCGCTCGACGTGAGCATCCAGGCCCAGGTGCTGAACCTCCTGGCCGACGTGCGCGCCGAGACCGGCATCTCGTACCTGCTCATCAGCCACGACCTGGCTGTGGTGCGGCAGATCACCGACGACGTGATCGTGATGCGCAACGGTCAGGTGGTGGAGCGGGGAGCGACGCGCGAGGTGCTCGACGCACCGCAGCACGAGTACACCCAGCTGTTGCGTGCGAGCGTGCCGGCGCCTGGGTGGACTCCCACCCGCCGGGCGTGATGAACGCAGAGGTCGACGGGCGCAACGCCACCGTCGGAGTGTTGTGGGCCGGTGGCACGGCGCTGTCGTACTCGCTGTCGTCGGTGGTGGGCAAGGACCTGCTCGACTCGCTGGGCGCGGCATCGATGTTGTTCTGGCGGTTCGGCATCGCCTCGGTGGTGCTGTGGGCTGCGTTGCTGGTGTGGCGGCGGCGCGGCGGCCCGGATCCGTTCGACGTGCCGCGGTGGCGTTCCCTCGCGCTCGGCATGTTGTTCGGCGTGATGGTGTACGTGGGGTTCCTGTCCCTCGAACACCTCGACGTGTCGGTGTACATCGTGCTCGTCTACCTCTACCCGGTGTTGGTGGTGGTGGGGTCGTCGCTGCTGGGTCATCATCGGGCGTCGGGGCTCACCTGGCTGGCGCTCGCCGTGGTGATGGTGGGTGTGGTGCTCACCGTGCCCGAGTTGTTCGGTGGGGTGGGCAGCATCAGCGGTGTGGGCGTGGCACTGGTGTTGGTGCAGGCGGTGTTGATGGCCACGTTCATGATCGTGAGCGGCCGCGTGCTGCCGCGGCGCATCGACGGTGTGGTGTCCGCGTCGTGGAACGTGCTCGGTGGCACGGTGGCAATGGCGCCGCTGGCGTTCGGTGGTGGTCTGGTGGTGCCGCGCGGCCCCACGCTGGTGGCCGAGGTGCTGCTCTTCGCGCTGGTACCGACGGTGATCGCGAACGTGTGCTTCTTCCGGGCGATGCGCCACATCGCGCCGGGTGTGGTGGCCATGATCATGACCGGTGAGGTGGCGCTGGCGATCCTGTGGTCGGTGCTGTTCCTGGGCGAGACCCTCAGCGGTGTCGAGCTGGTGGGCGCCGTGGTGGTGGTGGCTGGCGTGCTGCTGGCGCAATGGGTGAACGTACGCGAGGCCCGTCTCGAACCCTCGGCGGACGACGCGTTCGAGGTGACCCCGCCACTGCCCTGACGGGCGATGCGCGCACTAGTCTCCGGCGATGAGCCACGAGGCGACGGTCGTGATTCCCGGTGTGGGCGCGATCGTGTTCGCGACGCAGGCGCGACCCGACGAGTTCATTTCGGCGACGTTGTGCCGTGGCGAGGAATGGGAGCCGTTCGAGTCGATGCTGTTCCGGTCGTTCGTCGGGCCGGGCACCCGAGTGTGCGACATCGGCGCGAACCTCGGTTGGTACACGGTGCAGGCCGCAGTGCTCGGTGCCGAAGTGTTCGCCGCCGAACCCGATCCGGTCACCTTTGCGTTGCTCGAGCAGAACCTGCACCGGATCGGCGCCCACGATGTGGATGCCCGCTGTCTCGCGGTCGGTGCCGCGGACGAAGTCGGTGCGTTGTCGTTGCACGCCACCAATCAGGGCGATCACCGTCTGAACGTTGCCAGCCCGCTTGCGGCGACGGTGCCTGTGCCGGTGCGCCGCCTCGACGACCTGTTCGGCCCCGGCGCGTTCGACGTGGTGAAGATCGACACACAGGGCAGCGAGGTCGCCGTGCTGCAGGGCGGCCGTGCCGCGTTGTCGTCGGCGAGCGTGATGTTCGTCGAGTGCTGGCCTGCGGGGCTGGCGTCCACCGGGTTCGAGGTGGACGCCCTGCTGGCCGAGCTCGCCACGCCGTCGCGTGCCTGGTTCGAGCTCGATGCCGTCGGTCGGCGGCTGTGGCCGTCGACCCCTCATCAGTTGCGCGAGCGGTTGTCGTCGGGCCGGTTCTCGATCGACGGTGGCGACCATCTCGATCTGCTCCTGCTGCGCAACGACCTGGTGGCGACCGTGGCGCACCTGATCGCTCCGTGGCCTGCCGGTCGGCCGCTCGCCGACCACCTGCACCCCGACGAACGCCGCCGAGTGGAACTCACGGTGTCGTGCGGTGACTGCGCCGACGTACCGAAGGCGCCCGACGCAGGTGCGGTGATCGAGCAGGACGGACACCGGGTGCAGGTGATGCACAACGGCGTGCGAGTGGTGGAGGGTGCGTACTACGGATCGTGGACCACCGAGATCGTCGCCCGCCTCCGCGGCCATCACGAGCCACAGGAGGAGTTGGTGGTGCATCGCATCCTCGAGCGCCTTGCCAACGAGCCGCCGGGTCCCGAAGGTCGCTCGATGGTGGAACTCGGCTCGTACTGGGCGTTCTACGCGCTCTGGTTCCTGCAGGAGTTCCCCGACGCGGCGGTCGCCTTGTTGGAACCCGATCCCGAGCATCTCGAGGTCGGCGCCCTGAACCTTGCACTCAACGGACGATCCGCGACTGTGTTCCAGGCCGCGGTCGGGCCGACGGCGGGTCCGACGCCGTTCGAGTGCGACGACGGCAAGGTGGTCGATGTGCCGCGCATGACTCTCGCCGACGTACAACACCACGCCGGCATCCCCCGCGCCGACCTGGTGTTGGCCGACATCCAGGGCGGCGAGACCGAGTTGCTGGAACACGCCGTCGCGCATCTCGCTCGCAGTGTGCGGTTCCTCGTGGTGTCCACTCATGCTGGTGATGGGCCGGGCGGCGTCGACCGCCACGACCACTGCCTCGCGATGCTGCAGGGGTGTGGCGCGCACGTGATCGCCGAGCACACCGTCGAGGAGTCCTTCAGCGGCGACGGGCTCATCGCGGTGTCGTTCGACCCGCGCGACCGAGACCTGGTGGTGCCCGTCAGTCGAGCCCGTGCACGGGACGCGGTCCTGTTCGAACCCTCGAAGGCCGAGTGGCGGGCGCACGCCCGCAACCTGGAGATGTCGTTGGAGGCGGCGCGTGAGTACGTGGCTTCGTTGGAGGAGGCACGCCGTCGCGCCGAGGAGTACGCGGCGTCGCTGGAGGCCGAACGCCTCCGCGGGTCGGCCGACCGGGCGCGATAGAACAGCCGCATGGACGAGTCCTCACCTGCGGCCACGGTGTCGTGGTGGCAGCGCCTGATGCTGCCCGTGCGATCGATTCCCGATCGGGCCGGCAGCATCCGCTCGATCGCGCTGCTCCGCGGCGCGGCCGTGGTGTTGGTGCTTTGGGACCACCTCGTCGGGCAGGGCGCCGCGATGCAGGGGCGCTCATGGATACCGCTCGACATCGTGCGCAACTGGGTGTCCGGACCGCTCGCCATCATCCAGGACTTCGGGTTCCTCGGTGTGACACTGTTCTTCCTGCTGAGCGGGTACATCATCAGCGAGGTGGCGGTACGCGAGTCGCGGCGAGACTTCGCAGTGAAGCGCCTGCTGCGCATCTACCCCGCACTCATCGTGTCGATTCTGGTCATCGTGGCGCTCGACGAGTTGCGGCCCGCATTCGACCTGCCGCAGACCGGGTTCGGTCGGGCGCAGTCGCTGTGGGCAATGACGCTGCTGAACTACGTGCGCGCAGCACACGCCCCGGTGAACGGTGTGGCCTGGTCGCTGATCATCGAGGTGCTGTTCTACGCATTGGTCTTCGGCGTCCTCACACAGTTGCGTCGTCGTCCGTTGCTGGCGTTCGGCATCGAAGCAGCCGTGGTGGCGGGCATCGTCCTGAGCGCGAGACAGTTCCCGGTCGACAGCCTCCAGGCGAACTGGTTCCTGCTGTCGGTGTCCGTGAGCTACATCCCGCTGCTGTTGATGGGACAGGTTGTGTGGATGTGGCGGAGCCGCCGGGTGTCACCGCGCCTCGCGCTTGTATCGATGACGGTGTGCTGGGTGCTGTTCGTGCTCGGCATGCGGAGGGTCAATCCGTCATTTCTCCCTGCGGCGAACTCCTACGGCGTCTCGGCTGGGTTTGCACTCGGCATCTTCACTGCTGCCGTGGTGTTCGAGCACCGTGTCCGGTTACCCCGATGGATCGGTGCGGTGAGCGTCGTGAGCTACAGCGTCTACCTGCTGCACGGCGCGGTGGCGTATTTCGTGCTCGACGTGCTGGCGCAACACTCCGTACCCTTCTCGCTGCAGTTGGTGGCTGCGCTCGTCGCGGTGGCGTTGGTGTCCGTCGCGTCGTGGAGGCTGATCGAACTACCTGCGCAACAGTGGTCTCGAAGTCTCACTCGTCGTGGCCGTCGTCCCGATGTGAACGCGTCAGAGGGAGAGGTCACGTCGCAGCAGCGTGTTCCCCCGTCCAACCCGACCTGAGCCTCGGCGCGAGGTGGGTGGCGATGGACTCGGCCGGCTCCTCGGCGGCGTCCGTCGGCGGTCAGTCAGTCTGATCGTCGGCCAGCGAGCAGGCGTACTGTTCCGCTCGCTCGGCTCGTTCCACCAGCGTGGCGACGTACGCCTCGGCGGTGGCGAGGCTGTGTTCCAATTTCGAGATGTGGGTAGCAGCTTCATGCACTTCGCGGCGAAGCTCGCCGACCTCGTGGCTCACCCAGTCGTCGAACACGTTGGCCGGCACGGCGAGCAGTTCGGCCACTCGCGGCAGATCGTTGCGCACGTAGAAGCGGTTGAGGCCGTCGAACAGGGTGCACGTGTAGCCCGCGTCGAGGACGAGATGCTCCCACCGATGGGCTGACTCCACGGTCGAGTTCGGTTCGGTGGCCTCGATCACGAGCACCCATGGTCGGTGGCGGCCGAGATCGAAGCCGCGCAGCACGTCGAGTTCGGCACCCTCCACGTCGATCTTCACCACGTGCAACTCGCCCTGCGGGTGCTCGGCCAGCACATCGTCGAGCGTGCGCACGGGAGCGACGAATGGGCGGAAGGGTTGGCCCCCTTCGCGGTAGCGCTGGGCGACGGCGGCATCGGCGGTGGTGGCGCCGCGGTTCTCGAGCGGTGCCTCGAACAACTCGATCGTGCCGGCGGTGGCGCCGAGTGCGGCCTCGACGACCACATCCTCCGGCCGGGCCGCCCGCAGCATGTCGGCCTCGCGTGCCATCGGCTCCACGTCGATGCCCCGCCACCCGGCGAGGTGCAGCAGGTGCGTGACGTTGTCGAGCACGGGGTGCCCGGCGCCGACGTCGATGTACCGCCCGGTCGGCACCTCGCGCAGCAGCCGATGCAGCACCACGTCCTCCTGGTTCTGTGCGAAGGAGACGATCGTCATGCGTCGCGTTCCTCGAGCAGATCCCACCGGTTGCCGTACAGGTCCTCCCACACGCACACCCAGCCGTACGCCTCGTCGCGGGGCGCTTCGAGGAATCGCACCCCGGCCGCCTGCATGCGCGCATGGGTGCCGTGGAAATCGTGGGTGAACAGGAAGAACCCCACGCGCCCGCCGGTCTGGTTGCCCACCGAGGCGAGCTGCCGGTCGTCGACGGCCTTGGCCAACAGGAGCGATGCACCCGACTCGGGCGTCACCACCACCCAGCGCTTGCCGCCGCCCTGGTCCTCGTCGCTCGCCAATCGGAAGCCGGCGCGGTGCACGTAGAAGTCGATCGCTTCGTCGTAGTCGCGTACGACGAGTGCCATCAGACCCACCCTCACGCCGACAACCTGGGTGCCACGAACGCAGCCATGGCGACGAACTGCAGGGCAGCGGCGACGACGGTGAAGGCGTGGAACACCTCGTGGAATCCGAACACCTTCGGCCACGGGTCGGGCCAACGCGTGGCCAGCGCCACCGCGCCGACCGTGTAGCAGACGCCGCCGGCGAGCACGAGCACGAACCCCGTGGGGCCGAGGCCGCGCCACAGGTCGGGCACGGTGAAGACCGCGATCCAACTGACCACGATGTAGCTCGCGCCACGCCAGGCGCGGGGGACGCGCGGCAGCCACTGCATGGCCATGCCGGCGGCGGCGCCACCCCACACGCCGACGAGCACCGCCGCCAACACCCAGCCGTCGAGGCACAGCACGGCAATGGGCGTGTAGCCGCCAGCGATCGCCAGGAAGATCGCGGTGCGATCGAGCTTCTGCATCCGCAGCCGCACCGGTGGGGTCCAGCGACCGCGGTGGTACATCGCACTGACCCCGAACATGGTGGCGGTGCCCAGCACGTACACGGCGAGGAGCAACCGGTCGGGGAACGTCGCATGCACCAGCATCAACATGCCGACGCCGCACAGCAGCATGAGCGGGAACGACACCGCGTGCGTCCAGCCGCGCAACAACGGCTTCGCCGCGTGCCCGGTGTCGACGGGAGTGTTCACCCAGGGAAGGGTACTCAGCCTTCGGAGGGCATCGTGATCGCGTCGATCTTGGCGCGCAGGTAGTCGCCCGCCGACACCGGTGCGGCATCGCCGGCGAACGGCACCACCATCGTGTCGGGGTCGGGATCGCAGAAGTACACCAGCGACAGCAAGGCCTCGTCGACCGCATCGGGTGCGGGTGGCAGCATGCGGTGGATGGCGGACCGCCACCGGCCGCCCGACCAGTGGGCCAGGAGGTCGCCGGCGTTGATGGTGAATGCGCCGTCGACCACCGGCGCCTCGACCCACTCGCCGTCGGGCAACTGCACCTGCAACGCCGACGTGCCGGGCTCGCGGTGCAGCACGGTGATGCTGCCGAAGTCGGTGTGCGGGCCGATGCGGTACTGGCCGGGCCGCGGTGCACCGAGGTGACGGATGGGTGCGTACCAGTTCACGTTCAACGTGTTGTCGTTGCGCAGCGACCGCGAGCTGAAGTACTCGAGGTCGTCGAGGCCCAGCGCGGCGGCGCACACCCGCAGCAGTTCGAGGTGCAGCGCATCGACCGCCGCGGTGTACGCCTCCACGGTGGCGCGGAAGTCGGCAGGTTCAGCAGGCCACACGTTCTCGCCACGCAACACGAGCCGACCGGGTAGGAGGTGTGAGCCGAGCCGGTAGCTCTCCTTCATGTCGGGAGGGGTCTCGTGGCCGAACGAGTAGCCGTTGGCCTCCATGCCCATCGGTGCCCAACCGGCCATGCCCAGCGTCGGCATGCGCACCGCCGCCTTCTGCTCGGCCGGCAGGTGGAAGAACTCGGTGTACACGCGCCGTGTCCGGGCGATCAGTTCGTCGGGAACGCCGTGCCCGTCGACCAGGAAGAAGCCGACGGCGGAGAGCGCCTCGTCGACCGCTGCTGCCACGCCGGGCCGGTCGCTGTCGTCGAGCCACCGGTCGAGGTGAACGAGCGGCACTCCGCTCATTCGGCGGCTCCGGTGGCGGGCGCGCCGTGGCGGCCCTCGCCCGAGGCGAAGCGGGTGGCGCCGGCGAGTGTCTCGCCGCTCGCGATGGTCTCGAGGCCCAGCGACGTCTCGTGGGCGAGCGCGTCGCGCAGGTCCATCGACCACTGGTCGTAGCTGCTCTGCCGGTCGCGGCGCATGCAGCCCTGGGGAAGTGCGGCCAGTTCCTTGGCGAACGCGATGGCGGCGGTGAGCGCAGTGCCGGGTTCGACCGACCGGTTCACCAGGCCCATGCGCACGGCCTCGTCGCCGCTGACCCCGCGGCCGGTGAGGATGAGGTCGAGCGCGTGGCTGTGGCCGATGAGCCGCGGCAGGCGCACGGTGCCACCGTCGACCAACGGCACACCCCACCGACGGCAGTACACGCCGAACGTGGCGTCGTGGGCGGCCACGCGCAGGTCGCACCAGATGGCCAGTTCCAGGCCGCCGGCCACGGCGAATCCCTCCACTGCGGCGATGACCGGCTTCGACAGCAACATGCGGGTCGGTCCCATCGGGCCGTCGGCAGCGACGTGGCGTTCCACCCGGTTGCCGCGGCCCTCGCCGATGCCCTTGAGGTCGGCGCCCGCGCAGAACGTGCCATCGGCACCCGTGAGCACTGCGACGGCGACCGTGGGGTCGGCATCGAACGCACGGAACGCCTCGGCCAGCAGATGGGCCGTCGGCCCGTCGACCGCGTTGCGCACCTCGGGCCGGTCGATGGTGACGATGCACACCGGGCCGTCGTGGGCGACGTGCACGCTCATGCGTCGACCGCGTGCTCGCGCAGGTCGGCCAGTTGGCAGTACTCCAACGCCGACACGTGGGTGGCCGCCAGTCGCACACCAGGTGCGTGGCCGGCGTCGAACGCCTCCTGCCACCGCGACGCGCACAGGCACCACTGGTCGCCGTCCTTCAGCCCGGCGAACCCGTACTGCGGCATCGGGGTGCTGAGGTCGTTGCCCATGCCCTTCGAGAACGCGAGGAACTCGTCGGTCATCACCGCGCACACCACGTGCATGCCCGGATCGTCCCCTCGGTTCTCGCAGCAACCCGTGCGGTAGTACCCCGTGAGCGGGTCGTACGAGCAGGGCTGCAGGACTTCGCCGAGGACGTTGATCTGCTGCATGCCTGGAGCCTACGAGGAACGCCCTGTGGCACACTGGGCGTACGTACATCACGACAGCGTCGTCGGGAAGGAACGGATCAGCGTGAGCATCAAGGTGGCCGCCGGTGAGGCGGCCGACGACTGGGCTGCAGCAACTCGAGGGGCGCTGGCCGCCGATCTCGGTGCGGAGGCAGCCGACGCCCTGCTGGGGCGGTTGCTGCCCGTGGTGCCTGCCGGATACGACGAACTGAACTGGCCGAACAGCGCGGCCATCGATCTGCCCATCGTCGGTCGTCTGGCGCAGGGTGACGGGCTGCACGTGGCCACCGCGATGATGCACTTCGAGGAGGCTGCCGAGCACCAGTGGCGATTCCGTGTGTACCACCGCGGCTCGGCGGTGCCGATCTCCGACCTGCTGCCGCTGCTCGACCACCTCGGCTTCCGTGCCATCGACGAGCGTGCGTTCCACTTCGCGCTCGAGGCCCCGGTCTGGGTGCACGACGTGGGCGTGGAGCTGCCCGAGGGCATCGAGCTCACCCCGGAGGCGAGCGCCGAGGTGCAGGCCGCGTTCGTGGCCGAGTTCACCAACACCGTCGAGGTCGATGGCCTGAACCGCCTGGTGCTGTTGGCCGGTCTCGACGCCCGCCAGGTGGAGGTGCTGCGCGCCTATTCGCGGTACCTGCGCCAGATCGGCTTCCCGTTCAGTCAGCAGTACATCGAAGCCACCCTGGCTCGCCACGCCACCATCGGCGCACAGTTGGTGGCGTTGTTCACGGCGAAGTTCTCGCCCGCCGGCGACATGCCCGACACCGCTGCGGTCGACGCACTGCGTCAGGACCTGTTGGCTGCGCTCGATGCGGTGCCCAGCCTCGACGACGACCGCACGCTGCGGGCGTTGCTCGCGCTCGTCGACGCCACCCTGCGCACCAACGCGTTCCGGCCCGGCCCCAACGCAGGGCACCGCGACGTGCTGGCGTTCAAGTTCGACCCGTCGAAGGTGCCCGACCTGCCGTTGCCGCGGCCGATGTACGAGATCTGGGTGTGTTCACCGCGGGTGGAGGGTGTGCA
>SXGU01376410.1_pt1 | contig 24230 bp, 24 predicted proteins | sample 3174531 | NCBI WGS metagenome assembly SXGU01 (sample SAMN11356863, study PRJNA531348) | freshwater metagenome | isolation source: freshwater sample F1-140 | place: China: Fuxian Lake, Yuxi | collected 2017-12-25
GATCGACCCGCCCCTGCACGAATTTATGCCTGACGAAGAAGACCTGCTCGAGCAGGTGATCGAGATGCGGGTAAAGGGCGAGACCAAAGGCCTGTCTGAGAAGGAATCGTTACTGAATTCCATCAAGTCTCTGCACGAAAGCAACCCCATGATGGGTCTGCGCGGTGTGCGCCTTTCCATTACCATGCCCGAGATCGTTGAAATGCAGGTACGCGCCATTTTTGAGGCCGCTGCCGACTGTGCCCTGCGTGGCATTGTTGTGAAGCCCGAGATCATGATCCCGCTCACCGGCACCATCAAGGAGCTGGAGTGGATCCAGCCCCGGCTGGAGAAGATCGCCGCTACTGTTTTGGCTGAGAAAAAGGTTGCCAAGTTGGACTACAAGTTTGGCACCATGATCGAGATCCCGCGCGCGGCCGTAACTGCCGGCGAGATCGCCACCCGCGCCGAGTTCTTCTCCTTCGGTACCAACGACCTGACCCAAATGACCTTCGGCTACTCCCGCGATGATGCCGAGCGCAACTTCCTGGTGACGTATGTTGAGCAGGGTATTCTGCCAAAGAATCCCTTCCAGACCCTGGACCGCGACGGCGTTGGCCGCCTGATGCAGATCGCCATCAACGATGGCCGCAAGACCCGCCCCGACCTGGAGGTTGGTATCTGTGGCGAGCACGGTGGCGACCCCGATTCGATCGAGTGGTGCCATGTGATCGGCAACAACTACGTTTCCTGTTCGCCGTTCCGCGTACCGGTAGCCCGCCTGGCAGCCGGCCACGTAGCCCTCAAGTACAGCGGCAAGTCGATCGCCGAAGACAAGTAAGGCCAAAAAAAATATGTCAAACAGGCGATCGTGAGATCGCCTGTTTTTTTATGTAAACTGGAGCCCGCGATGAATGTTATTGAAGCCATCCATTCCCGCCGAAGTGTATCGGCAGTAACCAGAGAACCGATCAGCCGGGAAACGGTTGAAAAACTGTTGGCGGCCGGCAATGCGGCCCCCAACCATTACCGCGTTCGCCCATGGCGCTTTGTTGTGCTGCAAGGCCAGGCCTTGGAGCGGTTTGGCGAAGCCCACGCGCGGTCATTCCTCGCCAGGAACCCTGAGGCAAAGCCGGAACACCTGGAGGTGGAACGCAAGAAAGCGTTTCGCGCTCCCCTTGTGATTGCTGTCGCATCTACCAAACCGGTTGATGCCAAAGAGAAGGACATTGAGAACATCTGCGCCGCGGCTGCCGCGTGCCAAAACATGTTACTGGCCGCCCACGCCATGGGGCTGGGTGTTGTGTGGAGGACCGGGCTGTATTACAACGATGACGTGATCAAACAATTTTTGGGTGTTACCGAGCAGCAACACCTGATCGGCGTGTTGTATATTGGCGAAGCAGAAAACCACGATACAAGCGTACAGGAGCGGCCCGGGTTTGAGGACCGAACAACCTGGCTATAAGCCGGGAAATTATTGGATTCGTCTGCCGGACAAACCGATCGGTTTGTCCGGTTTTTTATTCATCGCCGGGTAGCAGGCCATCGACGAGGGCGAGCAGGTTGGCAGGCAAGCGCGGGATGTCGTAGCCACCTTCCAAAACCACCAGGGTGGGTATGCCGAGTGCCCTGATCTTGGCGCCAATTTGCGTGTAGGTAGCGGTTTCGAGCTGAAAAGAACCCAGCGGGTCTTGTTTGAAGGTGTCGAAACCGGCTGAAAGGACCAGGTAGCGGGGGGTGAATTGGCTTAGCCACGCCAGCGCTTTTTCCAGCGCCACCATATAGGCTGCCGGTTGGGTGCCAGCTGGCAGCGGGATGTTGCGGTGGGCGCCTTGGCCATCGCCCGTGCCGGTTTCGTGGGCAAAGCCGGCATAATACGGGTATTCATTATGCGGGTCGGCGTGGATGGAACATACCGGCACCTGGGGGTTGGCGTAAAAGATCTGTTGGGTACCATTGCCGGCATGGTAATCGATATCCAGGATCGCCACCTTGCCCGTAGGTGCCAACAGTGTCGCGGCCACCGCGGCGTTGTTGATGTAACAATAGCCGGCGGCGCTGGCTACACCGGCATGGTGGCCGGGTGGCCTGCACAGTGCCAGGCTTGCCCGCGCCCCAAGTTCCAGATCGGCGGCACCCGCAACCGCGCACCCAGCAGATGCCAGGGCGGCTTCCCAGGTTCCCTGGGTGATGGGGGCGGAAAGGTCTTTGATGTAGGTGCCCATTTTGGCATTCAGGCCGGCCGGGTTGCCATTCATATCATCGGCAGGGTGTGCTGTGGGGTAAATGGCTTTATATTCGGCGGCATCGCGGGGAGATTCACTTTGCCATAACGTAAAAGCCTGTTGCAGGAAGCCGAGATAGCCTTTGTCGTGGCAGTGGAGATGATCTGCAATGGCAGGCGGGCAGTTTTTGAGGCAGATTTGGGGTGATTCAGCCAGCCCTTTCAGGATGGTTTCGAGCCGTTGGGGCGATTCATAGTAGCCGACCTGCCTGCCATGTTCGTAGATCTCGAATGCGGGGTTGTGGGCAGTTTGCCGGGGAGAGTGGAAAGCGTTGATCTTCATCGGGCGAATTCCTTTTTTCGCGTATATTTCTTGAACCTTGACTTACCTAATTGTACAGGTTATATTGGAAGCGCAACTGACCCACCAGAACAGGCAGTTTTCGTTTTGCTGGTCGCTTTTGTCCCCGTGCCTGGTTAGCCAAATTTAACGCACGGCTGAAAAGGAGGTATGCCGCGATGGAACCTGATGGTAGTCATACGAATCCGCATTCATTACCCGCGAATCCGTGGTTCCAAAATACTGCGCCAACCTCCGATCTGGCTGTTTAGCATTTGATGTAAAACAGTTTGATGGCCGCTGCGCGCAAGTACATGGAATCACCTGAACCGTAGAGCAGGTGATTTTTATTGTCTCAACTCTAATTTCCAAGGAGGCAACCATGCCATTTGTTAGTGAAGTACTGGGCAAGACCGTTACAGATATTGACGGCATATTTGTGGGCATATTGGAAGACCTGGTAGCCCGAGAACGCCGAAATGTTATCCACCCCGTTGTAGACGCGATCATATTAACCAATAAAGGCAGAACCTGGGCGATCCCGTGTTCCTCTGCCATGTCTCTGTTTGCCCCGGCTGTGCCGCTTAAATTTAGGAAGGATGAAATCCCTGATTACGCGCTGAACGAGGACAAGGATATATTTTTGGCCCGCGATGTGCTGGACAAACAGATCATCGATACCGATGGCGCGCGGGTGGTTCGGGTGAATGATCTGCAAATAATGCGCCACCAAAACACCCTGTATGTGACCAATGTAGATGTAGGCATGCTGGGTTTGATTCGGCGTACTCCTTTAAAAAATATCACCAGCAAGGTTGTAAACGGGCTGAAGCTGCCAATAAAGGACAACTTTATTGCCTGGGATAATGTGGAATTGTTGGCGCACGACCAATTTATGCGGTTAAAGGTTCCTGCCGAAAGCCTTGCGGAACTGCACCCGGCTGACCTGGCCGAGATTTTGAGCGACCTGAACAAGCTGGAAACCAGCCAATTTTTGGACGCGATGAATGTAGAGCAAGTTGCCGATACGCTGGAGCAGGTGGAGACGGAATTCGGCGTAAGCCTGTTGGAGAACATGGACGACGAAAGGGCGGCCGATGTTCTGGAAGAGATGGACCCCGATGAGGCGGCCGACATTTTGGCGGAATTGCCCGAGGAGCGCAGCCAAAGGCTGGTATCGCTGATGGAGAGTGAAGAAGCGGAAGAAGTGAAGATGCTGATGCGCTTTCCGGATGATACCGCTGGCGGCATTATGACCACCGATTACGCGACCGTCCGGCCGGATATCACCGCCGAGCAGGCCATCAAGGTGCTGCGGGAAGAAGCCTCCGAGATCGAGACGCTGATCTATGTGTATGTAACCGATACCGATGAGAATTTGTTGGGGGTTTTTTCGCTGACAGAACTGATCTTTGCCAAGCCAAAAGAAAAAGTGGCCGACTTTATGGATGAAAAACCCAAGCGGGTGCACGCCTTGGATGACCAGGATACGGTCGCGCAGATCATCAACAAGTATGACCTGCTGGCTGTACCGGTGGTTGATGAAAGCAACAAACTGTTGGGAATTGTCACCGCTGATGATGCCTTGGACAAGATCATCCCTACTGCCTGGAAAAAACGCATTCCGCGTTTTTACCACTGATAAGGCTGATCTATGGAAGAGAGACCACGCAAAAACTTTCTGCAACGCTGGTGGCGTTCGATCCTGTTGTTTCTATCGGTGTTCGGGCCGGCTACCATCACCGCCATTGCCGATAATGACGCCGGCGGTGTAGCCACTTATTCCATCGCGGGCGCCAAGCTGGGCTATCCGATCTTGTTCCTGTTACCGATCCTGACCTTGTTACTGGGGGTCACACAAGAAATGGGCATGCGGCTTACCATTATCACCCGCCGCGGGCTTGCCGACCTGATCCGCGAGAAATTCGGGGTGCGTGCGGCATTGCTGATGTTTGGGGCATTATTATTCGCCAACATCGGCACCCTGGTCACCGAGATCAGCGCGGTAAAAGTGACCAGCGGTATGTTCGGCATCCCTGAGATCCCGGCGATCATCTTCATTGTCGCTTTGTCGTTTTGGGTCATTACCCGCGGCAGCTATAAGTTCACCCAAAACATAATGCTTTTTGCCAGTTTATTGTTTGTGGTGTACATTTTTTCCGCTTTTAAGGCCCAACCCGATTGGGGAGAGGCGATCTCGAACCTGGTGTACCCGCACGGAGTGGACTTTACGCCCGGCTATATGCGGGAATACCTGATCATTGGCCTGGGCGTATTGGGAACTACCCTTACCCCGTGGGGCCAATTTTTCATCAGCAGCTTTGCGTACGATAAAAAGATCGAAAAAGGCAAGGTGCACCTCTCCCAAATGGAGACCTACTGGGGCGCCTTCCTGACCGATTTCTTCTCTTTTTTTATGATCGTTGCGACCGCGACAACCTTGTACAAAAACGGCATCGCGCTGGATTCAGGCGAGCAGGCTGCCTTGGCGATCGAGCCGTTTGCGGGAAAATTGGCCAGCACCTTGTTTTCGGTGGGTATCCTCAATGCCGGTTTTATGGGACTGGTGATCGTCTCTCTCACGACCGCGTATGCCTTCGCGGAATTTTTTGGCGTATCGGGCAGTTTGGATGATGATTTTAAGAAGAGCAAAACCTTTTTTGTTCTGTATGGATTCCAACTGGTCGTTGCCATGTTGATCGTGCTGATTGGCAAGTTCGACCTGTTCCAGATCGCGGTGGTGACCCAAATGATCAACGCGATCGCATTGCCATTGGTGTTTTATTACTTGCTAAAGCTGGCAAATGATGAAAACCTGATGGGTGAGTATAAAAACAACCCGTTTCAGCGCTGGTTTACAACCATTGCTTCGGTGGTGATCTTCATCGCTTCGCTTGTGGCGGTGTACAGCGCGATCTTCGCGCCGGTGTAAGGTACAATAACCTACAAAAAAAATTTTGACCGGAAAAAAGCATGTTTGAAAATCTGACCAATCGCCTGACAGGCATTTTTGATAATTTAAAGCGTCGCGGCAAATTGACCGAAGCGGATGTGGATGCTGCCATGCGTGAAGTGCGCATGGCCTTGTTAGAAGCGGATGTGCACTATAGCGTGGTGAAAAGCTTTATTGCCGCGGTAAAGGAACGCGCCGTAGGTTCTGAAGTAAGCAAAGCGCTGAACCCCGGCCAACAAGTGATCAAGATCGTCCATGAAGAGTTGATAAAACTGCTCGGCGAGCCTTCGCCTTTAAGTTTTAGCGGAGAAAAACCGCGCGTAGTGATGATGGTCGGTTTGCAAGGTTCGGGCAAAACCACCCACACTGGCAAGATCGCGCGCTTTTTGCGTGCCAAGGGAGAGCGTGTGATGCTGGTGGCGGGGGACCCGTACCGCCCGGCCGCTGTTCAGCAGTTGCAGATCCTTGGCGAGCAAGTTGGCGTTCCGGTGATCTACGAAGCAAATATGAAACCTCCCCAGTTGGCAGCGCATGCGTTGGATCAAGCCAAAAAAGGCGGTTATACCGTGATGATCGTGGATACCGCCGGACGAACCCAACTGGACGCAGAATTGATGGCGGAATTGCGGGCAATCGAAAGCAAGGTCAAACCTTCCGAGGTATTGCTGGTCGTGGATTCGATGATCGGCCAGGAATCTGTGAACATTGCCCAGGGTTTTAAGGACAATGTGAACATTACCGGCTTGGTGCTGACAAAAATGGATGGCGACGCCCGAGGCGGCGCTGCCATCTCGATCCGCTCGGTTACAGGGGTGCCGATCAAATTTTTGGGTACCGGCGAAAAATTGGACGCGGTTGAATTCTACGACCCGTCTCGCCTGGCTTCCCGCATTCTTGGGATGGGCGATATCCTCGGTTTGATCGAGAAGGCGGAAGCGGCGTTTGACGCCCAAACCGCCCAAAAGCAAGCCGAAAAAATGATGAAAGGCCAAATGGATCTGGAAGACTGGCTGGACCAGATGCGCCAGATCCGCAAGATGGGGTCGCTGTCATCCATTTTGGAGATGTTGCCCGGCCAGTTGGGCCAGGCGGCAAAACAGGTGAATCCCAACGATGTTGAAAGCAACTTCAAACAGATCGAAGCGATCATCAACTCGATGACCAAGGGCGAACGGCGCAATCCGGATATGCTCAATGCTTCCCGTAGGCGTCGCATTGCCGCCGGGTCTGGCAATGAGGTTCAGGCGGTCAACCGGCTGATCAAGCAATTTCGGGAGACCCAGAAACTGATGAAAACCTTGCAAAAGACAGGCATCAAGGGAATGCCAAAGATGTTCGGCCGGTAGCGAACGGCCCGATCAGTGCCGGTTTGGTTGTAATAAAAAATTGGTGCACCGATAATTGGTTTAATCAGGTAAAATAACAAGCCGATATTGCGCAGTCTGCCACGCAATCCTTTCTTGCTTCCTTTGGCAAGCCGCTGCAATATCTCAACCATCGGAGGGTATGTTCCCCGGGCATGCAGGATGTGTCCTCAGTCATACTCATCAAAATTCAAACAGGAGAAAGTAATATCCATGGTTCGCATTCGTTTACGCAGAGTTGGTCTTAAGGCACAGCCTTCCTATCGTATCGTCATTCAGGATTCTGAACGCGCCCGCGACGGCCGTTTCCTTGAGATCGTAGGTTTCTATAACCCCCGCACAGAACCCGCCACCATCAATATTGATGAGGCCAGGGTCTTCGCGTGGATGCAGAATGGCGCCAAGCCGACCGATTCGGTCAGCTCGCTTTTCCGCACTACCGGCACTGCCGACCGCTTCGCCCGCCTTCGAAAAGGCGAGAGCGCGGAGGCTTTGATCGCCGAGGGCAAGGCCGCTGCCGAGAAGGTAGCCGCACCCGCCCAAACCAACAAGAAATAAGCAAGAAACCAAACCCGGCTATCACAATTCTTTTGAAGTGGTCACACAATTCAAGCGAATATGCGGTATGCCGGGTTTACACTTTAAATAATTGCCTGGTGGAATGAACCCGATGAAAGAATTGATCGAATATATCGCACGATCGTTGGTAGAAAATACTGACGCAGTGGAAGTGAAGCAAACCCAAAGCGGCAGCCGTGTTCGCTTGGAATTGAAGGTAGCCAAGGACGACATGGGGCGTGTGATCGGCAAGAATGGCCGCATCGTCAACTCGATCCGGTCTGTTTTGCGCGTAGCTGCCGAAAAAGAAGGCCGCCAGGTAACCTTGGATGTGGTAGAACCATAAGCCAGCGCATGGGAACCCAAGAGAATAATGACTTTTTGGTGGTTGGGCGATTTCGCCGCAGCCACGGCATCCATGGGGATATTTTATTCACGATCATGACCGATTTCCCCGATCGGTTAAAACCCGGAAGCCAGATTTTTGTGGGTGATAAAAAGATCGCGCTCAAGATCAGCCGCCGCAAACCGCATAACGACGGGGTATTGCTTGGCTTCAAGGAGATCAACAATCCTGAAGAAGCCGCAAAATACATTCCTGAATATGTTTATGTAAGGGCAGACGACCGTCCGGCATTGCCTGAAGGTGAGTATTACCATCACCAGATCCTTGGCTTGGCCGTGGTGGATGCTGCTGGCGGTTTGCTCGGTAAGGTAAGCGAGATCTTGGTCACCGGCGCGAATGATGTGTATGTGGTCACCGCGGAGGATGGCAAAGAGATCCTGATCCCCGCGCTGAAGCATGTGTTGCGGAAGATCGACCTGGAAGCAGGCATTATTACGGTTGACCTCCCGGATGGGTTGATCGGCTAACCTCCCATTGTATGGACGATAAAAAATACTGGATCGGTTTCTCGCTTGTAAAAGGCATCGGTTCTGTGCGAATGGCCAAATTGGTAGACACATTTGGCTGTTTGCGTGATGCCTGGAACGCGACACTACCTGACCTGATGGCCGCAGGCCTGACCAAAAAAGTGGTAGAAAACTTTGCTTTGGTAAAAAAGGGGCTGGATCTCGACGGCTATATCGCCGCAATGGAAAAAAAGGGCATCCATGCCCTCTTTTCAGATTCTGCCGATTACCCCGCAAACATGCTGGATCTGGAACAGAAACCCCCCGTATTGTTTTATAAAGGCACACTCACCCCCCAGGATGCCAATTCCCTGGCCATTGTAGGCACCCGCAAGGTGAGTTTTTATGGCCGGCAAGTGACGGAAGAATTGGCGACCCGGTTGGCCCACGCAGGCATGACGGTGGTCAGCGGGATGGCGAGGGGTGTGGATGCCATAGCCCACCAAAGCGCCATCAAGGCCGCAGGGCGCACCATCGCGGTGTTGGGTTCAGGGGTAGATGTGATCTACCCGCCTGAACATCGCGCCTTGGCAGCGCAAATAGAGGCCAACGGCGCGCTGGTAAGCGATTATCCGCCCGGAACCCAACCAGACCGGGTAAATTTCCCGCCCCGCAACCGCATCATCAGCGGCCTGTCCAGGGCGGTGGTGGTGGTAGAAGCCGGCGAAAAAAGCGGCGCTTTGATCACCGCCGAGTTCGCTGCCGACCAAGGCCGCGATGTATTTGCCGTGCCCGGGCAGATCTACTCCCAGCAAAGTTCTGGCACCAATCATCTGATCGCCAACGGTGCGAACATTTACCTTGGCGTAGCGGACCTTTTCCAAACCTTGCAACTTAGCGCTACCCAGGCCGAAAAAGCCGCCGCACGCCATTTTGATGGTTTAGAATTGGCGCTGATGGAACAATTGGGCACAGAGCCGATCCACATCGATGACCTTTGTTCTACCACCGGCATCGCGGTAGAAAAGGCCATGGCAGCGCTTACGATCCTTGAGCTGAACGGATACATTGACCAGGTTGGCGTAATGAATTACGTGCTTAACCCGTTGAAGAGATAGGATAACAACAATGACAACCTCATCCCATTTATACGCGGTGATCATGGCCGGTGGTGGTGGAACACGCCTTTGGCCGGTGTCGCGCAGCCAAAAACCAAAGCAGCTTTTGCCGTTGATCGGCACTGAGACATTGTTCCAAAACACGGTGGAACGGTTGTCTGGGTTGATCTCGCCTGCCAATGTGCTGGTGGTGACGGTTGCGCAGCAGGCTGCCGAAATGAAGAAGCAATCCCCCGGGATTCCGGATGAAAATTTCCTGATCGAACCAGCGCCCAAAGGCACCGCTTCGGTGGTTGGGTTGGCGGCCAAGTACCTGGCCGAAAAGGACCCGGAAGCGGTGATGGTTGTGTTGCCAGCTGATCATTTCATCAAGAACAAAGATCTGTTCAGTTTTATCCTCAATAGCGCCATCGATGTTGCCATGGCAGGGTATCTTGTCACCCTCGGCATCTCACCGACCTACGCGGCTACCGCCTATGGCTATATTCAGCAAGGGCAGGCGGTTCAAGGGCAGTTCAAGTACCCGGCATATCGGGTGGAACGGTTTAAAGAAAAACCAGATGCCGCCACCGCGCAGGAAATGTTGCAAATAGGCAACTATAGCTGGAACAGTGGTATTTTTATTTGGCAAGCGCAAACCATCCTGGCTGAGTTTCGGAACCAAATGCCGATTTTGGCCGATACACTGGATAAGATCGACCTTTCTTTCGCGAGCAAGCCAGACGCGGCTTTTGGCGCAATATGGGGCAGCCTCGTATCAGAGACGATCGATTATGGTGTGATGGAAAAAGCGGAGAAAGTTGCTGTATTGCCAGCCAGCGGACTGGGCTGGAGCGATGTAGGTTCGTGGGATTCGCTGTTTGAAGTGCTGATGCCTGATAATAATGGCAACATATTTGTGAACAGTGAACATGTGCAGATCGACACCAACAATTCGCTGGTGTACAGCACCAACGGAAAAAACAGGCTGGTTGTAACCATTGGAGTGGATGACCTTGCCATTATCGAAACAGGGGATGTTTTGCTGGTTTGCAAGACAGACCAAAGCCAAAAAGTGAAGGACATTGTAACCCGCCTGAAAGAAGCCGGGCGGCAAGAATACCTATGAAGAAAAAAAATATACCAAGCAAGCGGTTGGAGGATTGATGGAAGCATATTGCATGAAATGCAAGGAAAAGAGGGAGATGTCTGCTCCATCAGCCGATTTTAATAAATCTGGCGCGCCAGTGACGATCGGTGTTTGCCCTGTTTGTGCTACCAAAATGTACCGAACCGGCAAAACAGCCGCCCACGAAGGGATGATAGCGCCGGTTTACAAAAAGCCTGAACCAAAGCGGCACGGCAATTTGGTGATTGTGGAATCTCCTGCCAAGGCCAAAACGGTTGGCCGGTTCCTTGGCAAGGGGTATACGGTTAAAGCATCCATTGGCCATATCCGCGATCTTTTAAAATCGCAACTTTCGGTAGATGTTGAAAATGATTTTACGCCCAAGTACAGGGTGCCCAATGAGAAGAAACCGATCGTAAAGGAACTGAAACAACTGGCAAAAACCCATGCCCAGGTATTCCTGGCAACCGACCCAGACCGCGAAGGCGAGGCGATCAGTTGGCACCTTGCGGAGACGCTTGAAACCGAACCATCACGAACGCACCGGGTCACTTTTCATGAGATCACCCAAAGCGCGATCGAGGAGGCTTTTGCCCATTCTCGCGAGATTGACCGCAATTTGGTGGATGCCCAGCAAGCGCGCCGCGTGCTCGACAGGCTGGTGGGCTACTCCATCAGCCCGATCTTGTGGGAAAAAGTACGCAGCCGGTTATCGGCGGGCAGGGTGCAATCTGTCGCGTTGAGGTTGGTGGTAGACCGTGAAAACGAGATCAATGATTTTATTCCGCAGGAGTATTGGTCGGTGCATGCCGATTTTTCTCCCGGCGGCGACCATGCCAGCAAGAAAAATACCTTCACGGCAAAATTATTCAAGGTGAATGACAGCGATCTGGCGATCAGCAACCGCGCTGAGTACGACCTGATCGAAGCAGACCTGAAGAGCGCCAAATTTGAAATTACCAAGATCAAACGCGGCGAAAGGCGCCGAAAGCCGGCCGCTCCGTTCATAACCTCTACGCTTCAGCAAGAAGCCTATCGCAAATTGGGCTTTACCGCCAAGCGCACCATGGCGCTGGCGCAACGGCTCTACGAAGGGATCGACCTGGGCAGCGGTGGATCTACCGGCCTGATCACCTACATGCGTACCGATTCCACCAATGTATCCATTCAGGCTCAAAACGAAGCCGCCGAGTATATTCGCGGCAAATTTGGCGAACCTTACTTGCCGCCAAAGCCACCCATTTACAGTACCAGGGCCAAGGGCGCGCAAGAAGCCCACGAAGCCATTCGCCCAACCTCGGTGATGAAGGTGCCTGAAAGCGTCAGGCAATTCCTTGACGCGCCGACCTACAAGCTGTACCAGCTGATCTGGCAACGCTTTTTGGCATCCCAAATGGAGAATGCCATTTTTGATACCCTGGCGGTGGATGTGGCCGGCAAGAATGAGAGCAATTACCTGTTCCGCGCAACCGGTTCCATGGTCAAGTTTCAGGGGTTTTTGGCAGTGTACGAAGAAAGCGCCACCGACGACGGCCGACAGGACGACCCGGACGCAGAAGAGAATGTGAAGATACCAAACACCATAGCCGAAGGGCAACCGCAAGAGCTGCATAATTTGAACCCTGAACAACACTTTACCCAGCCGCCGGCCCGGTTTTCTGAGGCAAGCTTGGTGCAGGAATTGGAATCCGAAGGCATCGGCCGCCCATCTACATACGCTCCGATCATATCCACCATTCAGGATCGCGGCTATGTGACGAAGGTAGAAAACAAACGCCTTGCCCCAACTCAGACCGGTGTCCTGGTGAACGACATGATGGTTAAGTATTTCCCTGAGATCGTGGATGTGAAATTTACCGCCAGCCTGGAAGAAAAGCTGGACGAGGTTGCTGAGGGTGAATTGAAGTGGGTGAAGGTGATGTTTAATTTTTACGATACCTTTGCTACCAAATTAAAGGTTGCCCAGGAAGAAATGCCGGTAACCAAGGCCGGTTACGAGAGTATTGGCAGGGCTTGCCCGGAGTGTGGCCGCGATCTGGTCATCCGTTACGGCAAGTTTGGCAAGTTCATCTCTTGCGGGGGTTTTCCGGAATGCCGGTACACCGAACCATGGCTGGAGAAATTGGGCATTGCCTGCCCAACCGATGGCGGCGAATTGGTGGAACGCAAAACACGCAAAGGCCGCGCTTTTTACGGCTGCGCAAATTATCCTGCTTGCAATTTCACCAGCTGGAAGCGGCCGTTTACCTCCAAATGCCCCAACTGCGGCAACTTGCTGGTGGTCAATAACAAGCGAGAAGTTTCTTGTGTAGAATGCAAGGAAAGCTTCCTGATCGAGCGATTCTCGCTCGAGATGGTTTCATGATCGGTTATGAAATTAGAATGTTTTGTGTCTGTTTTTCGACTATGATTTAAGTACGAAAGCCGTATTAGGAGCATAGTATGAAATATTTGGATCTGATCAAACAATATCGCTGGATCGTGTTGGCAAGCCTGGTGGCTGGCATTGCGGTTGGCTTGCTTTGGGGTTGGGTGATACAACCTGTGGAATGGACCGACGCAGACCCCACCCTGTTGGCGCAAACCTACCAGGAAGAATACCTGCGCATGACCATTGATTCCTGGCGGGTGAACGCCCAGGATGAGCTTGCGAGGTCGCGCGTGGGGTTACTGGGCGAGAATGTACCAGCCCTGATGAACGCCATTCGGTCGAATCCGGGCACGTTGGACCCCAACTTTGTCTTTTACTTTGAATCCAAGATCCTCTCAGGCGGGGCGCCGGTTGCGGATGGCGGGCAACCTGTGGAGGTTGCGGCCACCCCGGTTGCACAGCAAGCCCCAGACCAGGCAACTGGTTCTGGCAATTTCCTCGGAACCATCGGCATCATTGTCGCGATTGTGGTGGTTTTGGGGGCAGTGGCTGCAGGGATCTATTTTTACTTGCGCCGCATTCGCAATACCCAGTTTGAAGATGATGAAGAGTACGAAGACAATTACGACCAGAACGATGAGTATAACTATCGAGCACCCGCTGCCCAGCCGGCAAGCTCGTGGGATTCCAACCCCCAGATCCAACAACCCTTTGCCAGGTTCCAAACCACCTATGTTTTGGGAGATGACGGATATAACGAATCCTTCAGCATCGATTCCCGCGGTGGCGAATTTTTAGGCGATTGCGGTTTTGGCATCAGCGAGTTTATTGGAGTTGGCGCGCCCAAAAAGGCGACTGCCTTTGAGGTTTGGATGTTCGATAAAAATGACATTCAGACCATCACCAAAGTGCTGATGAGCCCGTTTGCCTACAAGGATCCTGGATATCGCGCCAGGCTTGAAGCCAAGGGCGAGTTGGTGGAGATCCAACCGCACAAGCAGATCAAGCTTGAAACCGCGACCTTGTTCATGATCGCCACGGTGGCCGATGTGGCCTTTGGCCAGGGAATGACCCAGGACCCAAGCCACGTAGAGCAGATCACGCTCGATCTGGCGGTTTGGCAGAAATAAAGTTTTATGGCGGGCTGGCGGGGTACCCCTGCCAGCCCGCCATTTTTTTAAGGAAGAAGCCATGTTACCCTCGAATAACGTGACCAGAATGCTGGATGCCAAGAAAATTGCCTACCAGCTGTTTGAAACCAAAAACGAGAAACTGGGCGCGCAACAAACCGCCGATTTGTTGGGGTTGGATCCATGGGTGGTATTTAAAACGATCGTTACCGCCCGGGTTCGGCCTGGAAAAAAAGTTCTGGCGGTGATCCCAGGCCCGGCAACGGTAGACCTGAAGAAACTGGCGATGGCTGTTGGGGAAAAGAAAATGACCCTGGTGACAGAACGGGAGGCGGAAGCCGCTACCGGCTTGCAGGCTGGGGGCATATCGCCGCTGGCACTCATCAACAAGGGCTTTCAGGTGGTCATTGATGAAAGCGCGCTGGTTTTTGATCGGATCAACATATCCGCGGGCCAGCGAGGGCTAAACCTGGCGATCGGGCCGGCAGATTTGGCCGCATTGGTCGCCGCGAGCTTTGGTGATATCAGCGAATTGGTTTAAAAATCCTGCCCATTGGCCAGTAACCAGGCCAGATCGAATTCATCCGGTGGGTCGATGGCAAAACCATCCTCGTCGTACTCAGGGGCAGCAACGCCCCTGCCGCAATAAGAGCGAAATACGCAGCCGGTGCACACTCGCAGGTCTTCTACTTCAGCAAATTCGGTTTCAGCTTCGATCCTTTTTAGGATCTCTAAAATGGTTTTCTCGGCCTCCGCGAGTTTATGCGCGTTGGCGTGGATCTCTACTGGCTGTTGCGGATGGTTGGCGAACCAGTAGGCCATGGTGATGTTGTTGCCATGCCGCAGGTCCAAAGGTACAAACGGGCTCAGGTGGGCTACCAACAAATAAACCAGGCTTTGCAAGTCGGCTTCCAATTTGGCCGTTGGCGGTTTGGTTTGGTTGGTCTTCCAGTCGAAAATATGGATGCCGGTGGAAGAAAAACCGATCAGGTCGAACTTGGCTGCCAGGGTATAGCCACCCAACTGGCCGAAGGCGTTCTTTTCAGCGGAGCGATGGGTAAGGGTGGAGATGTTGATAACGCCATTTGTTATGGAGCGAAGAAAATTTTGCCACCATCCCAGCATTTGGGGATGGCCGTACTGCCGTGCTTGGGCTTCCAAAATTTCGGCAGGCAGGCCCAAAAAATATTGGTGTGCCAATTTGTGGAAAAACTCTCCCGCCTTGATGCGTTTTTCAGATTCAACCAGGGGTGCGAATTGCTCGGCCGGCCATTGGACCTGTTGGAGGTAGCGGAGTTGGTACCTTTTTTTGCAAACCAAAAAGGATTGCAAAGCCGATTGGGACACAAACACAGGCAGATTACCGCTCATTGGGTTTAACTGGCAGCGGATTTTGTTGGGCGGGCATCGCCAGCGGCTCCCGCGGACCGGATGTTGACCACATTTTTAAGCATGTCGAACCAAAAGGGCGCGCCCTGGGCGGTGGCCGCTGCGGTTACCAACAGGCCAAGCAATTTAAAGATCCATCCGGCTGCGTCTGTCCGATCGGGGGTGTTGATGATCGGGTAGCATTCCGACCCAACCTGGAACCCCCAGATCTCGATGGAGGATGCCGGCGCAAGGCTGCAATGTTGTTGAAGGTTATCGGCTATGAAAACGGCGCCCTGGCTATTGGCGGCCAAGGGGGTGCCGATCCAACCTACCGGTATGTTCAACGAGTTGAGCTGCATGGTTAGGGCAATCATCTGGTTGGGGTCGATCGTTCCGCTGCCTTCGGGGTTGTTGCGAACCATTTCCTCGGCCTGGATACTGATGATCTGACGAACGGAGGGATCACGCCAAAGCAAGTTGGCGATTTGGAAGGAATCGATGTTGAACATCAATGCCAGGCTAAGGCCGATAAGAAAGGAAGCCAGTTGGGCGCGGCGTTTATACCAGCCGCTTAGGCGATCCATACTGCTGTTGAACCAGGCCTCGATATTGGCACGGGTTTGGGTGATCTGGTTATCAGCTTTTTGGCCTGCATCGCGAACCTCGATGGTTAGGGCGTCGAGGGCTTGTTTGAGCGAAGGGCTGGAATACTGCAACGTTTGGATGCCATACTCCAGCGATGAAAAACCGTTGGCAGCAGGGTTGGTTTGCCGGTCTTGCTGGGCGCGGGCGGTGCCATAGCGGGTAAAGTGTTTTTCGATCACCGGCTTGGTTTCGGGGTATTCCGCGCTGAGGATCCGGATGATGCCTTTAACCTCGTTCAGGTTGTGCTCGATCTGGGTGCCATCCGCAAGGGAGGAATTTTGCAACACTGCCAGAGCCTCAGCCAATTTGGCCAGGATGGCGGTTTTTGAGCCTATTTTGAGCGCGGAAAGCTCTGTCCTGATATCCTGCAGGGTTTTTTGGATCAATGCCGCTTCCATGCTGGAATTTTTAATGATATCCATCAGGGCGAGCGAGAACTGCGAGGATGGGATATAGGAGGGTTTGTTTTGGCTATTTTTACCGCTGTGCAAGGGCTTGATCAGCGGGTGGGCATAAAGCTGCCTAGTGATGGCCGGGTCATTGGTCAGGCGGTTGATACTGGTCTCCAGCATTTTGGAACGCCAGGCCAAAACAGTCACCAACCATTCCTGAATGAACATGGCCGAAACACTGACCAGCAACCAGGCGAAGATCATTCCAATCGTAAGTTCAATGATGGCAATAAATGACATGGTCCATTTTCCTCAACATCATTATACGATGAGCAAAGGCAGCGCGGCGTGTTGGCGTGGGTGCTGAAATGGATTTGAAATGAAGGATTAGGAGGAAGGCGGGGCCAGCCTGATCAATTCGTCCAAACTGCTGATCTCCAGGTCTGGATGGGCGCGGGCGAGCTTGTTTTTGGCCTGGTGGCGATTGATCCAGGCGGTGCGCATGCCGGCAGCCTTGCCGCCAAGGATATCTGTATCGGTACGGTCGCCGACCATCAAAGTTTGGCGGGCGGCGATCTGCCAGCGGGAATCGACCGCGGCAAAAATGCGCGGGTCGGGTTTACGGTAGCCTACATCGTAAGATGTGATGATGAAACGCAGATAGGGGGTAAAACCGAATTTTTTTACCAATTTTTGCACGTCGTCGCGATTACCGGCGTTGCTGATCATGCCGAGTTCGAAACCCGCTTCTTGCAGGCGTTTGAGGGTCGGCAAAGCCAAAGGGTCGGCTTGCCAGTTTTTTCGGGTGATTTTATAGAACTCATCGAGGGCTTTTTTAACGTGGGCATCGGGGACCGAAACAAGCGCGGTGCGAGAGAGCAAAGAGCGCAGCATCTCGAAGGTGCCAAGTTCGCGCCGAGAGGATTCGCGGTTGCTGTAATAGAGCTGCAAAGAGTTGAGGAAAAGGGCATGGAACTGGGAATTTTGGGGCAGGTATGAGTTTTCGCATAGCCAACTTTCCAGGGCGACAGCCCCGGCTTGAAAAACGTTTGGCCAACTGCCGATCGGGACCATCAGGGTATCACCCAGGTCAAAGATGATGGCTCTGATCGGCGGCTCAATTTTGTTCATACCATTAATAACCCCGCACCTTATCGTAGAGATTCAGTAATGGTTGCCCTTCCTGGAATATTTTAAGATTTCGGATGAACAATTCCAGCGCGTCGGTGGTGTAGTTGGGGCTTATGCCACAGATATGGGGTGTGATGATCACTTTGGGGTGCGCCCACAGCGCTGAATTTTTAGGCAATGGTTCCTGTGGGAATACATCCAGCGCCGCGCCAGCCAGCGGGCCATCGTTGAGGGCCGCGATCAGGTCTTTTTCAATGAAGGTCTCCCCGCGGGAAAGAACAATAAAGTAAGCGCCTGGTTTCATGGCGGCAAAGTTGGCTGTGTTGAACATTTCGAGGGTTTTTTCAGTAAGCGGTACCGTGACGATCACAAAATCGCACAACTGGAGCATGGAGGCCAACGCTTGGGGCGGATAAAGCCGGTCTGCCAGGACCGAGCCTGGGTCGCCGTGGCCGGCGCGGGAGTATTCTTTGTCATCGGGTTTCATCAGGTTAAATTTGGTGGCCAAAACCTGGCAACCAAAGTGCTTTACCAGGCGGGCAACCTCTCGGCCAATGCTGCCATACCCAACCAAGCCGATCGTCCGGCCGCTTAAAACAAAGGGCGAAAATTTTTCAAACCGGTCGCGTGGCCATTCAGCCCGTTTTTGGTCTTCCATCATTTGGGGCAATTTGTGGCCCAGTGCCAACAGCATGGTAAGGGCATACTCGGCGATCTGCGGTACAGCGGCACCGCTGAGTGTGGTCAGCTGGATCTGCCCGTCCTCGAACAATCCGCTGTCCAAATAGCTATCGATGCCGGCGAAATGGCTTTGCACCCACTTAAGCGCAGGGGCCTGGTTTTTTTCGGGCAAGATATGCCCGGTGTACAAAACCTCGGTTGCGGCCCATACATCGGGGGGAACCTCGAGCGCGCTTTTTACATTCCATACCGCGAGCGCGCAATCGGGGATGGCGGATTGGATCTGCTGTTGTTGGGCCTCTGAGAAGGCGATGGTGCTTAGGATCTGGATGGCCATTGGTGATGACAGCGCCCGGTTACTTGAGGTGGATGCCGGCTGGGTCCAGTTCGTTGCGCAAGATATCCAGTTCGGTTTGGGTCACCTCGCGAGAGGTTTTCAGGTTGCTGGCTATTTTAAGCGGCCACCCGGTATTGGCGATCGCTTCTTCGGCTGTTTTGCCTGGGTGGAGGGTCGTCAGTACCAGTTCGCCATTTTCGTCCGGCTCCATCATGCCAATGTCGGTTACTACGCAAATGGGTCCCTGGCCTCGTACGCCGGTTGCCTTGCGGCTGGCGATGCCGTCCAAATAGCCAGCGGAGGTGAGGAAATCCACCTTTTCAGGGAAGCGCCGGATCTGGTGGGGGGTCATGATGTAGCAGCGGTTGGCCCAGGCGGCTATCTCTTGCGCGCCGCCGCTTCCGGGCAGGCGCACTTTGGGATGTTGGTAATCCTTGCCTATCAGGGTTGCGTTGATGTTGCCGTAGCGGTCGATCTGCGCACCGCCGAGGAAACCGACATCCACATTGCCTTTTTGCAGGTATAACGAAAAGATGTCGAACATCGAAACCACCGAAAGCGAGCCGGTCACCAGCGTGGGATCGCCAATAGAAAGCGGGAGCCGGGCGGGTTCCGCGCCGATCACGCCGGCTTCGTAGATCATTGTAAGGTTGGGGGCGTGGGTGCGTTTGGCGAGGTTGCAGGCCAAATTGGGTTGGCCAACACCCACAAAAACGACGTCACCATCCCGCAACAAGCGGGCGGCGTGGATGATCATCAGTTCTACTGAAGAATAGGCAAGGTCTGTCATGGTTGCTCCAATAAAAATTGTAAGGTGAGTTCAGCGCATCGTTCGGGTTGTTCAAAGGGTACCAAATGGCTGCCACCTTCGATAGGTTGTACCTCAAATTGTTGGTTGACTCTTTGTAAGAAATGGACAGCGTCTTTGCGCAGTGTGTCTGACTCGGTACCCCATATTACCAAGGCACGGCGCCTGAAGAAGGGTAATTTGAGGAAGATATCCAAATCCTTGTAAATGGCGGTCTCGTAGATCTTGGCTTCCCATTCGGGTGCGATGCGCAAGGTGTATCCATCCGGCCCTTTGGCAAGCAATCCGCGGGTAAATTCGGCCAATTGCGCTGCCGAGAACTTTGAAAAGATCGGCTTATCCTTATAGGCTTCAATGGCTTGTTCGGGGGAATCAAAATTCCGCCGACGGCGCAAAGCGCCTTGCTGCAAGGCACGGCTTTTGGTCTGCTGCTGGTTCATCTGCGCCCACCACAAGCGGAGCAATCGCTGCGGCGAGACCATTACCGGGTCGATCATCACCAATGGATTGGCAAGGTTTGGATGGTTTTGCAATGTGCGCAATGCCGAAAGGCCACCAAAGGAATGGCCCAGCAAGATCGCGTCTGAGAGGGAATTTTCGTGCAGGAACTGGGTGATGTCTTGGGCGAAAATGCGCCAGGAGAGCAGATCTTCGGGTACATCTTTTTGCCACATGGTACGGCTGTGCATGCCCAACACATGGAACTGGCGGCTTAGCTGTTGTAGCAATAGCGAATAGCACTCAGGCGGAAAGCCATTGCCATGCAAAAAGACCAGCTTGCGCCCACTGCCTCCAAAATCTGTAAAGGGTATCGCCGCCACTATGGTTAATACTTTCCGTAATTGACCTTGGCGCTCAGCTTTTCTTCGATGGCCAATTGTGCGTGGATCTTTGCGCCCAACTTGGCCCAATATTCTTCGCGGTCCTTTACACCATATACCCACTCGGCCAGGTAAGCCTGGGTCAATTCATCCGATTCGCTGATCTTGTCCCATTCCAGGTACAGGGCATTGTCTCGGTCGTAATAGCCCTGGGCATAACTTGGGTGAGCGGCATGCGGAACCAGGCAAACTGCATCCACAATAAAGCCTGGGATGAGGGTCCGATTGGGGTCAGAACGGATCACCTCATCATCGACGATCTCCTCTGTGGTGATGATCACTTTTTTGGAAGCAAAGGCGACTTCCTTTTGTTCTCCGATGATGCCCCAAATGTGGGCGTTGCCGGCGGCATCGCAACGTTGCACATGCACAATGGCAACATCCGGGGTGAGTGCCGGAACGGTGATCAATTCGGCGCCGGTATAGGGGTCGGTAACCCGGCGGATGTTGGGGTTGGCTTGCTCCAGGCTGTTGGCCGCGGTTTGGTTCATGATCATGCACGGCAAGCCCGTCGCGCCTGCCTGCAGGCGGCTGATCATGCCAAAGTGGCTGTATTCTTCCCAGTCCAGCTGGCCGCTTTCGAGGGCTTTACGCACAATGCGCAATGAACCCACACCGGGGTTGCCCATATACGAAAAAATGACCTTTTTTGCGCATCCGGCTGCCACCATTTGGTCGTAAATCAAATCTGGCGTGGCGCGGGCAAGGGTCAGGTCTTTTTTGCCCTGGCGGATGATCTCGTGGCCTGCCGCGAATGGAATGAGATGGGTGAATCCGGCCAAATAGACCAGGTCGCCATCTTGTACATGGGTTTTGATCGCGTTTTGTAGGGTTGTAACTTTGGACATAATTATTCCTGTCTTTGAATTATTTCAAGCCACTGGCTTGCTTGCAACCAAAAAGATCCTCTTGAATGGATAGTACACGGGGCTGCCCTGAAACAACGCATTCAGCTCTTGCTGAATGTGCTGGAGGAACAATTGCTCAAGGCTTCCGATCTTGTCCAGGTATGGCAAAAGGGCTGTACCGCGTAGCCATTCCAGCACTGCGCCGGCATTTGGCAATACGTGCTGGTAGATCCTCTCCTGCGCCAAAATGGAACTGGCGCCAAGGGAGAACAGGATCTGGCCGTATTGTTCCAGGCTTAGTACGGGCGATGAGCGCAGGTAGCCGCCCAATTGCACGGCAAAGGGAGGTTGTTGGGCAACCTTTTGGATGGCGAGGTGGGTAGGTGATTGGTGGTTGGAGGGCATTTGGACGCACAGCTGGCCGCCCGGAGAAAGCCTGCCCCACAACGCGGGGAACAGCGACGGGTGGTCGTCGCTCCACTGCAGGGCGGCATTACTGAAGATCAAGTCCCATTCGCCTTCCAGCTGCTCTTGCCGGCCGAGTTTAAAACACAATTGGCCATTGCTGAAAGGTTTTGCCTTTGCGAGCATCTCGGTACTGGAATCGATGCCGGTGATGTGGCTGCGCGGAAGCCGGCGCAACAGGCTGGCAGTCAATTCCCCGCTTCCACAGCCCAGGTCTACAACGCGGATGCCAACGCGGGGGGTGACCATGGCCGCCAAATCGAAAAAAGGCTGGGACCGTTCGGCTTTAAATTTGTTGTATTGTTCCGGGTTCCAATCCATATATATCGGTCAATAGAAAACCCCTTCCTGTCATAAAGAAGGGGTTTTCGTAAGGTTTCCTTGGTTTACTTTGGTTTTACCAGTGTGCGGATCTGCTCGTGCAGGTAGAGTTGGACGTAGTGGTAGCCGCCGGCATTCTTGCCGCTGCTGCCAGAACCTTTCCAGCCACCGAAGGGCTGGAACCCAGGCCATGCGCCAGTGGTTGCGCCTTGCGGGCGGTTGGCGTAGGTAACGCCGGCTTCGATGTGGTCGAAGAAGTATTCCACTTCCTCATCAGAGCCATACACACCCGCGGTCAGGCCGTAGTCCACGTCGTTGGCCATTTTCAGGGCTTCTTCAAGGGTCTTGAATTTGCCAATGGTAGTGATGGGCAGGAACATCTCTTCCTTCCACAACCGGTGGGTGTACGGAACATCGATGGCCAGGGTGGGTTGGCAATAATAGCCGTTGGCATAAGCGCCATCGGTGATCACGTTGCCGCCGGTAAGGAATTTGCCGGCCGCGGCCAATTCGGCGCAGAAGTTCTGGAAATCCTGGTAGGAGGATTTGTTGACCACCGGGCCCATAAATACCTTGCGGTCGGTGGGGTCGCCCACACTCAGCTTGTCGGTCAGTTCCTTGATCTTGGCGACCAGGGCATCGTAGACCTCTTCCTGAATGTACACGCGGCTGGCCGCGGAACATTTTTGCCCTTGCAAACCGAACGCGGAGCGGACGATCCCTTGGGCGGCATCATCGAGGTTGGCATTTTTGGTAACAATGGCAGGGTTTTTGCCACCCAGTTCCAACACCATCGGCCGAACGAATTTGCCATTGGCATAGTCGCGGAACATCTTCATGCCTACATCATACGAACCGGTAAAGGTAACACCGTCTACTTCAGGGTTGTTTACCAGCGCGGCGCCAATGGTGCGGCCAGGGCCGGTAACAAAATTGACCACGCCAGCCGGCAGACCGGCATCGCGGAAGCAATCTGTGAGCAAGCGAACGATAAAGGGGGTATCGGTGGCGGGTTTAAGCACAACCGTATTGCCAGCCGCCAAAGCCGCCCCGGCAGGGCCGCCGGTGAGCGCGAACGGGAAGTTGAACGGGCTAACCACCAGCCAAACGCCGTAAGGGCGCAGCACCGAAGTATTGGTGATGTCGTGATTGGGAAGGGGATCCTTGCCCATTGGCTTGATAAAGCCATCGTTCTGTTCCATCATGTCGCAGGAATAGCGGATCAGGTCGGCAGTTTCGGCTACATCGCCCATCGATTCCATGCGGTTTTTGCCCACTTCCATCGCCATCGCCGCGCCAAGGTCGGCCAGTCGGTCGTCGATCAGGTCGGCAGCTTTGCGCAACAAGGCAATGCGTTCTTGCCAGGGAGTATGGCTCCAACCCCAAAAGGCTTTGCGGGCGGCAGCCATTGCCATTTCGGCGTGTTTTTCGTTGCCTTTTTGCATAACCGCCAACACCATGTTGGTGTCGATGGGGCTTCGGTCTTCAAATTTCTCATCGGCGTACACTTCTTTGCCATCAATGAACATGGCGTATTCTTTTCCGAGATTGCTTTTTAGTTTTTTGATGGCGTCATCAAAGTGGGTGTGCAATTCTTCGGGGGGATTGTACATTGTTGCGTACGTAAGTTTAAAACCTGCCATAGATGCCTCCAAAGGTCAATAAGTGGGTGCCGTTATGATTGTTTCGGCCCTATTTAGTATAGCGTAACGAGGGACCTTAGTCAAAAGCCCACAGACAATTGGGCCTAAATGTCATAGGCAAGAAGTGACAATGAACAGCCTGTTTTGGTGATCATAGAGCCGCCTGGTGGGTTATGTTCCCGTGCATTGGCTGCCTTGGCCTTCGGCAGCAGGCCATGCCTTTTTGCGCCACTGGCAAACCGCGAGCGGGGGCAAAGCGGCCATTTTCGAATCAGGTTCAGGTTCTCAAATTTGGCGAATTTTTGGACGATGGCAATGATCGCCGGTTAGTGTTCGCGATTCAGCAATGTGTCGGTCATGGCGTACAAAACATCGCCGGCCTGGCCTTGCGGATCGGCCAGGCGCAGGTTGTTGATGGCCAGGTCGGTCATTTGTTCGGCGATCTCGGTTGCCTTTAGTTTGGTACCGTCCTTCACCAACAGGTCGGCAATGGAGCTGATCTCATCCTGGCGGAAAGGGCCGGCGTTCCAACGGGCAAAAAAATCGCCCCGTTTTTCAAGGGAGAGCAGGATCGGCAATGAGTTCTTGCGTTCCATCAGGTCACTGGCGGCGCTTTTGCCGGTTTTGTCTTCCTGCCCCCAAATGCCCAAAATATCATCCAATACCTGAAAAGCAAGCCCCAGGTACTGGCCGTAATTGCGGAAGGC
>SXGU01522393.1_pt1 | contig 24228 bp, 30 predicted proteins | sample 3174531 | NCBI WGS metagenome assembly SXGU01 (sample SAMN11356863, study PRJNA531348) | freshwater metagenome | isolation source: freshwater sample F1-140 | place: China: Fuxian Lake, Yuxi | collected 2017-12-25
GAGGGTTCGAACCCCTCTCTCTCCGCCAAACAACGATTTAACAAGATTCAAAGAAGTACAAAAACCCGCAAGTTATCTGACTTAGCGGGTTTTTTATTGTCCAACGAAGTACAACGAGATTCATTGACATACCCCCAAACGTGGGGGTATCTTTGGGGGCATATTCAGCCAGCCCAAGCGAGATACCCCCAGATGCCACTTTCAGACACCGCCTGCAAAAATGCCAAGCCCAAAGAAAAGCCTTATAAACTCGCTGATGAGAAGGGCATGTTCTTGTTGATTAATCCCAATGGGGCTAAATATTTCAGGTTGAAATACCGATTTGGGGGTACTGAAAAGACCCTTGCACTGGGGGTATATCCAGAAACAACCTTAAAAGAGGCGAGAGAAAAGCGCGATATAGCGAGAAAACAGCTTACAGAAGGGATAGACCCAAGTATTGCCCGGAAAGTAGAAAAGGCCGGCAGCATTGAGAACACTTTCAAGGCAATCGCAGAAGATTTTTTGATAACCCGACTTAAAGGCGATTGGAGCGCTTCACACCATAAACACGTTAAGGAATGTTTTGAGCGGGATGTTTACCCCTGGCTTGGCAATCGGCCATTAAAGGAACTGTCGGCGGTTGAGGTACTAACAACGCTAAGACGTATTGTTGACCGTGGGGCCATAGAAACAGCCGCCAGAACCAAGCAATTTATCGGGCAGGCTATCCGGTACGGTATCGCCACAGGCAGAGCGGAAAGAGACGTAACGCAAGATTTACGGGGCGCTTTACCCTCGCCTGTTAAAGGACACTATCCGGCCATTACCGAGCCTAAGCCATTGGGACAACTGCTAAGGGATATTGATGCCTATAGCGGTAACTTTGTCGTAAGAACCGCGCTACAGCTTCAACCGTTGATATTCGCCCGGCCTGCCAACCTTGCCCAAGCGGAATGGGCCGAGTTCGACCTTGACGCCGCTGAGTGGCGCATTGCCGCCGACAAAATGAAAATGAAGGATGCGCACATCGTCCCGCTTAGCACTCAGGCGGTGGCATTACTTCGGGATATTCACCCACTGACCGGCAATCAACGCTATGTCTTTGCCAGCAATCAAGGCAAAAACGGCGAGAAACATATCAGCCGGGAATCCATCGGTGCAGCGATCCGGCGCATGGGTTACCAAGGACAGCACACCGCGCATGGATTCAGAACCACCGCCAGTACGCTTTTGCACGAACAAGGCTTTCATTCGGACATGATCGAGCGCCAGCTTTCCCACGCCGAACGTAACCAAGTCAAAGCGGCCTATAACCGGGCGCAACATTTACCGGAGCGGCGGCAGATGATGCAGGCCTGGAGTGATTATCTGGACGGCTTGAAGAATGGGGCTCAAGTGATAACGTTCAAAAGGCCGGCACAAGTCAGTTAAGCGTTGTCTAAAAGCTGTCTTAACCAAGCAACGCCGCCCAGCTCGGTAAATTTCTTATATTGTGCTGCGGTTAAGCGAATCGATGATACTTTGGCTCTATCTTCAGGCGGTAAAGGTTTCCGGCCTGCACCTTTAGCCCGAGTTTTCTTTGATTCCATATGGCGTTTCCTTAAAAAATGATTCAATTACACTCGGCGCAAGCGTTGCGGCTGTAATTTGTTATTATTGTAATACACATATAGCGAGTAATGTCAAATTTCTTCGCGATAATCGAAAACGCGCTACAAGCCGTGCCACGTCTATGTTTCAGAAAGTCAATTAAATATTGTAATACGTAAATAACTTCGCATAACGGGCATTATGTTAAATTATGTAATACATAATTAAGCGCAAGCGTTGCGGTTCGGCTGATAGTTGTGGCATTTATAAAAAACAGTAGAATAAGCACTAACCGGATAGCTCGACGGAGCAATAAGCAGGATTCGTTACCCTGCTTCCGGTTCTCCTTTCGTAACGATTGCACTTTAACGAGGTGTTGTTTTGAATTATTTCTCGCTGGAAGAGTCAACAAGCGCCCCTATCTTATTGGGTGGTTGATGGATAACTGGCATTTGTTAGATGACGATACGCAGAAGGCTATTATTTCAAAATGGAGCCTTGCTAAGCGCGCCGAAAATGGCTATCTGGATGAATATCTTAGTCTTAAAGAAATCTGCGACTTACTCTATCCGGTGCCGCCTTGGCCTCGTCGGCCTGAATATTCTACGAGCAAGGCTTATAGTGCTGATAAAGACGCTTATAACGATGCTAAAAATAGAAACAGCCTGTTCTTAGATCGATTGATTAGCGATTGCAAAAAAGGCTTATTAGGTTACGAGGGGGATATAAATGGCTGGCGATACCTGAATAAAAATCCATACCCATTAACCAAAACAGGATATAAAGCAGGGGTTAAGCCTTCTAGTATCTTCATCCCAGGGTTTGATAGGGACTTCAATGGAAGCGGGCAAACTAATAGCTTTAGTGGTTATACCTGCAAGCCTAGCGATTGTGTCATCCATAAAATCGAATTTAAGCGCTACCTGCAAGACCTTAATCAGTGGTCGATTATTAGCGGCTTGCTGGCTAATTGGTGGCCGGATGAGCAGACGTTAACCGATACTTCGGAGGATGCTATTAACAGCCTTGCAGCCGATAAACTACCCACATATCTTGATCCAAAGCACCCCATGTTCAGCGAAGAATTGAGTATTGCAATTCGGGCGTGGGATGCTGTTCTTGAATGCAATCCCGATAAGCCAAAGCAAGGCAGCCGAAAGAAGTTGATAGAAAACTGGTTAGAAAACCACCATAAGACACTGACCAAAGAAGCCAAGATTCGCATTGCTACTCTACTGAATCCAGATAAAAACGGCGGTGCTCCTTCTTCAGATTAAAAAAACCTACCCACCCCATAAAGCCTTATAACGCGTGGCTTGCAGATAGCCTAACTACCTTGAGGCTTTAAACCTCTGGAACTGTTCCACCTGCACAACGCTATTTCCTGCCGATAAAGTGCAACCTTGTTTAATTTCTAGCAACGAGGTTTTTTATATGCAAAAGCAACCACATCAACTTCCGGTCACCGGTTTTTTAAGGCTGGCCCAAATTGTTGGCAATCCAAAAGCTAATCCACCGGTACCCGCCATAATCCCTGTCTCTCGCAGTACATTCTTAACGTGGGAGAAAACCGGCAAAGCACCCAAATCAGTAAAACTTGGAGAGCGTACTACCGCCTGGCGTGTTGAAGACATTCGCGCCTTGGTTGAAAAGCTTGGCGAAACCGAAGATGTTGGAGGCGTTCAATGAGTAACAATCAAGATAAGGCATTACTTGCCCGTTCTCGCAAAGAACGTAGAAAGAATCTCAACAAATTGTTTTGGTCACTTTGGGGGGCTAAAAACACGATTATTGTTAAGTCTTTTCCTGAAACTAAATGTTATGAGTTGGTTTTAAAATATCTTGAAGATATGGATCAAGCTTTAACGTTATTGTTGAGTGCTGGATGGATGAATGGCGAAACAAACCCAGGCGAAGATGAGGCTAAAAAGAGCAGCGATATAACCGCATTAACTGTTTCAAGAGAGCTACGGCTGGGCCTTCTGCGTGCCAATCTTGCTCAAACCGTGGCGGCGGAAAATAAATTAACTGAGGCTCTTGTAAAATTAATCAGTGAATCATTTCCGAGGGTGTTGGCCGGACCTAATAACGAAGAGCTGATTAATTTACTCGGTGCGGTTTGTGTGCAGCTTAGGGCCATTAGATCAATGGCCATGCTCATGCAACAGGGTCATGTGTTAAATGCTCGGGATATGGATGGACACGCCAAGCAGTGGCTTGAGGATCGTTGCCGCGAGGTTATAAACAATAGCCGTCAGCCAGCGGGGGACACCTGTCATCCTACCGACAACACCGTGACTCACGTTGATTCTAAAGCGGGGCTGGCATTATGATCAGTAATTCTACCTATTTAAAGTTGACTAGCTCATCCGTGGCGGCTAATCTATCCACGCCTTGCAACAGTAAGGCCGGGATTTGCACCCCGCACATAGGCCACAACAGGCCACTTTCTACAGTGGTTTTTTTGTGCCCCCACCAAACAGCAGCGGCCTTATGCCGTTTATTTTCTGTTATGGCGGGCTGTATTGGGCAACCCCTTAAAAGGTTGGCCGGTTCCTATGCCGGTAGTGCAAACCTGATACAGTCCGCCACCCGAAGCTTTGCACCTTTGATTGGCGGTTATTCTCTCTACATAGGAGTCACCGCATGAACAAGCCACAAAACAAATCCGCCCAAAATTCAGGGCAAACCACACCTCCACAAGCCACTAACGTTAAAACCGTTGTTATACCTGTGCCACGCCCTGGCATGACCGCCGTGGAAAGAAGCTTAATCAGCACTATTAATGCCTGTGACCAGCTGTCAGCCGCGTACCTGAGAACTCAAGGCGGTGCGAAATGAGCGCCAACACCCAAGCTCAAACCGAGCAAACCAACCCCAAAACCATTGACGACCTACGCCAAGCCTTTGCTAATCTGGCGTTCTCTTTTGATATGGTTAACGCTGACTTGGCTGACAACAAGGCCATCGGCGTGGCGCTGGACTGCCTGGAAAGCCGTTGCGAGAAGTTGGCCCTGATTGCCGAAGCTATGCGCCTACAGGCCAGAGCCGAACGCGAAAGAAACAGCGCGACGGCCACCGCTCAAACCGGGCAATATCAAACCACCACCCCACGCCGAATGTCGATGGCTGACATTATCAAGCGGCAGAATGAGGAACGCGGGCTTGAACCCTTGCCGCTGGAAGCTGAGCTATTGCTAAAGCGCGTTAAGGACGGCGGCCATTCCGGGCAGTTTTTAGCCGATGCTTTTATCAGTGCTTACCGAACCGATACGCCTTTCCCGCATAGCTTAGGCGGACTCATCAAGCTGGATGCCGAGGGCTTTAGGCTCTTCCATCAAGTCCTTCATATCCGGCATATTTCAGGTTGGAATGACGACCACCTGTATCGGATCGAGCAGCAGATCAACGCCATTGTTGGAGGTGCAGCATGAACTCAAGCACCCAAACTCAAGCCGAGGATGAATCTACCGACACGATCAAATTCAGCCATTCTGTCGATGGCGTCCTTGAATTTAACTCGGGCCACACCGTTTTTAGCGACCTGTTGATGATCGGTGCGTTTGCATCGACCAAAGGTCACAATCACAACAGTGAGCATCTATGGTCTGAATATCCCACCGATATGGACGGCCTTAAATTATTGGAAGCTAAAACCGGTGAGATTGTCTACGAGTTAAGCGATACGATTAGCTCATTAGGCATGATGCTGGCCTATGTTGATCGAGAGGTTGGCGATAAGCACTTGACCAATTGCGCTTGGTTGGTCGCCGGCTTAGGTGAGCTTTTAACGCAATTGGTTAGGGAGAATCAAGAGATAACCCACTCGTTACTGGTACTCAGCAAGCAAGCTAACGTCGTCCCCTTTAGCCGAGCTGAAAAAGCTCAAAGCAAAGCATAAAAAACCCCGACTTTAATTATTAAAGCCGGGGTTTGTGCATTCCGTTTGCCCCTATTGCAGGGCTATTTTAGCCCATAGCGGCGCGGAATGCATCCCGGCTAAGGAAGATATTGATATGACCGCAAAAACCACGACCAGCGCCGCTGCTGAATCATTTGGCGACGTTACAGTAAACACCGATAAGCCCAAGGCGGGCCATAGCATTGCCCTGATTGAGAAAAAACAACAGGCCCGCGTTGATAGCCGGTTACTGGCTGAGAATTTGGCTATTCAGCATAAAAACGTGATGGCCTTGATTGATGAGAATAAGCCGGACTTTGAAGAGTTTGGAAGGGTCGCGTTTGAAACGCGAGCCTTGGACACTAAAGGCGGCAAGCAAAAACAGCGTATTGCGCTATTAAACGAAGATCAATCCTATTTCCTACTGACCTTAACCCGCAACACTGAACGCACCAAGCGCCTTAAGGTTGAGCTGGTTAAGGCTTTTTCGAAGTTCAGGCAGCACCAGCAAGCGGCGGTTGACTATTTGCCTTTTTATCATGACCTGCACGATGCTATCAAAGCGCTGACGGCATACGCCAATGCCAACGGCAGCCGTAAAGAAGCGCCTATTTTTCACTTGATGTACGAAAAACTCATCAATAAAGCGTGTGGTATTGAATCAGGCCAGCGGCAAAACCTGCCGGTTAATACCCGCGTGAACATCACCAATGCCACGGGAGCGGTGATTACGGCAATTAAGCAAGGTATTGATGCGGCGGTTGATTATCACGCTATTTATCAACGCGCTAAGATCAATGTTGAGTCAGTGACGTATACCGGCCATCCCGTTCCATTGAGCGCCAGCGTAAACCGTGGCCCCAAACAAGCCGATATGGCCGGGGGTGAGTAATGGCCTTGCAATCGATTGAAGACGCCTGCCGTGCTGCCTGTGAAAGCATTGGCGTCGATTATCAGAGCGTTCCGGCGGATGGTAAGTTTCATGTGGCTGACCTGACCGACGACCACAAGGGCAAAAACGATGCCCGGATTAAGATATTCCCGGATCGTCAAGGCGGCATCGTGTGCAATTGGAAGACTAACGAACAGCAAAGCTTTTTCGTTAATAATCACCGTGAGTCACGCGAAGCTATAACGCCAGCCGAACGGGAGCGCATTCAGGCCGAGCAGCAGCGCCGCCACGTTGAGCAGCAAGTACGCCAAGGCAAGGCGGCACATAAGGCGGCGGTCATCTGGCAAGCGGCTAAGCCAGCGGCGCCGGATCATCCTTATTTGCTACGTAAGCAGGTCAAGCCGCATGGCTTACGGGTTGGGACGTGGGAACGTTCGATTAAAGACGACCAAGGCCAGTGGCAACAGATCATCATCGAAAACGCGCTACTGGTGCCTATGTTTGATCAAGCGGGCGTTATCCGTAGCCTTCAAGCCATCTTTACCGAAAAACACCCCATCCTCGACCGGGACAAGGACTTTCTGCCGGGCGGTGGTCGGGCCGGTCTGTTCGGCTGGATCGGGCCGAGAACTGACAAGGTGCTGATTGCCGAAGGCTTTTCAACCTCAGCAACATTACACGAAGAAAGCGGCTCCCGGGTTTATATCGCTTTTGCGGCCAATAACCTGTTAGCCATCGGGCTTATCGTTCGTGAGAAGCTGCCGGATGCCGAAATTGTCTTTTGTGCGGACAACGACACGCAAACGCCCGGCAATCCCGGCCTGACCAAAGCCACCGAAGCGGCACAAGCCGTGGGCGGGAGCGTTGCAGTTCCGCCGATAGAAGGTGATTTTAACGATTATGCTGTTTATTTGAAGGGGCTGGATCGTGACGGAGAAGGATAAACGCCCGGTTTTAGAGCTGGTCGATACGGCCAAGAGACCGCCCCGTAAGATCATACCCAATAAAAGAGGCGGTAATGGTGGCGGAAGCGGTGGCAGTGGGGCCAGCAAAGAGCAACGCTTCGGCGACTATCTCATTAAGCACGGCGCATTTTACCAAACCAAGGCCGTTAGAGACGGGCCGGATGGGAGCGGCACGGTTGAGTTTCCTTTGTGCGACTTTACTTGCCGAATCGTGGAAGAAATCACCTCAGATGATGGGCTGGTTGACGCCACGTTTTTGCGTATTGAAGGGCGGCGGGCTAATGGGGTACAGTTGCCGGTGGTCGATGTTCCGGCCAAGAGCTTCTATTCCTCGCAAGGCAATTGGGCCAATGAGCATTGGGGAACCCTGCCCTTTATCTATCCGGGAGCCGCGAAAAAGGACAACCTCCGGGCCTGTATTCATTTGTTTTCACAGTTGAACGGGGATGTTCCGCGCCGGACCGTGTTCAAGTTTACCGGCTGGAAAAAGATTGATGATAAATGGCATTACCTGACCGGATCGGGTGCCATGACCGCTAAGGGTTTGATTGGCGGTGTTGAGGTGGATTTAGGCGCTGGCCACATGAGCCGCTATCAATTGCCCGCGCCACTGGTCGGGGAGGCGCTTAACCTCGCCGTGTCGGATGCCCTGGCGCTGTTGGAGGTTTGCCCGAGTAAGCCCCATATCGGGGTGGCCTTGTTTGCGGCGGTCGCCCGTGCGCCGCTGGGTGAATGCCATCCGACTGATTTTGCCGTTTGGTTGCATGGCCTGACCGGTTCGAGAAAGTCCGCCATTGCTGCCATTGCCCTGGCGTTCTTTGGCAACTTTACCGCGCGGAGCTTTCCCAGTAACTGGTCGGACTCTGTCAACGATTGCGAGACCAAGAGCCACCAAGCCAAGGATGCGGTGTTTGTGGTAGATGATTTTAAACCGAGTGTCAGCCAAGCCGAAGCCAGCAAATTACACGCAATGGCCGAACGTCTGGTAAGGAATACCGGCAACCAAGCGGGCCGGGGGCGGCGGGATTCCAACATGCAATCCAAAGCCGCGCCTTATAACCGGTCGTTGATGCTGGTCACGGCGGAAGATTTGCCGCGCGGTCAATCGTTGTTGGGCCGCCTGTTGATCCTGGAATTGGCCGGTTCCGATGTCGATAACCATACCTTGAGCCGGTTGCAGCGGGCCGCAGCGGACGGACATTTTACCGGCTTGATGTCGGCTTACCTGCACTGGTTAGCGCCGCGCCTAGATCAACTGAAAAAGGATTTCCCGGCTAATGTCGGGGTATTCCGTGATACCGCTATTCGTGACGGCTTGGCCTCTTCACATCCGCGCGCGCCTGAAATCTACGCCAATTTAGTCGCGGGGGCGGAAACCTTCCTTGAGTTTTTAGAAGGTGCCGGCGCTGTCAGCCGTGACCAAAGCAACACGCTGTTGGCATCGATAGAGACCGGCTTACAGCAGGCATTCAAGGAGCAAGGCGCTTATCAGACCGACCAAGACGAAGTAGAACGCTTCCTTCAACTGTTACGGGCCGCGCTCAGTTCGGGCAATGCCCATATTGCATGTCGTCTAAAGCTAGGCCCACCGGAAACGCGGCCTTATGCATGGGGCTGGCGGGACGCCGGAACCGATATGGCCGGGGATAAAAGCTATAACCCGATGGGCGACTGTATCGGCTACTATGCCGCGCCTAAAGACGGGTCTCCGGCTGAGGTTTGGTTACAGCAGGATACGGCTTTTAAGATTACTCAGCAGTTCGCCCGGAATCAGGGCGATGCGTTCCTGTTGAGTCCTGCCAGTCTATGGCGGCGGATGCATGAGAGGAACTTGATAGTCCATACCGAGCCGGATGCAGCGCGTAACAAGCCGCGCCTGGCCGTAAAAAGGATCGTGGCCGGTCAAAACAAGCGCGTCATGGTTTTGGCCGCTGATTTGGTTGAGTCGGGTTAAGCGTTGTATTCCAACGGATCAGGCAGCAAGGCCGGCTTAGTCCAGTTCGTCCTTGTATTCCAACGGATCGGGCAGCAAGGCCGGCTTAGTGCCGCTTGGTCGTTGTATTCCCATCGATCAGGCAGCAAGGCCGGCTTAGTCCAGTTCATCCTTGTATTCCAACGGATCGGGCAGCAAGGCCGGCTTAGTGCCGCTGGCCGTTGTATTCCCATCGATCAGGCAGCAAAGCTGGCTTAGTCCAGTTCATCCTTGTATTCCAACGGATCAGGCAGCAAGGCCGGCTTAGTCCAGTTCATCCTTGTATTCCAACGGATCGGGCAGCAAGGCCGGCTTAGTCCAGTTCATCCTTGTATTCCAACGGATCGGGCAGCAAGGCCGGCTTAGTCCAGTTCATCCTTGTATTCCAACCCCTCAAAAGCTTTATGTCCCCTCGCCCCATAGGCTGACGCCAGTCGGGTTGTTTTGCCCGTGTGTTGTCCGCCTCGCAATTTTTGCAGTGGGCCGGGTCTGATTGAAAAAATATAGAGGGGGTTATATATTTTTTTTGTGGGGAATGTGGGGAGATAGTACTGTAAGCCTTATGTAGCATGGGGTTCAAGCTCCCCACATAACTTTTTTTAGTGGGGAGATTCCCCACAAATGTGGGGAGCGTTAAAGATCAGCCAAAGCGGCAAATGAACCGCCGATTGATCGAAAACAGCCCAAAAAGGTCGTTTTGTGGGGAGATTCGGGGGTGTTTGTGGGGAGATTTCCCACGTTTTTGGATGTTGTGGGGAGCCTGAAAGCCGCGCCACGTATGGGCTAAGGGCATATCTCCCCACATTCCCCACGTTTTCCAGACATGAGGGGGGTAAGGTATTTATTTAGGTACCTTTATGGGCATCTAGTACGGGTAGAAAGAGCCCCGCTTTTTCACTAATACTGAGCGTGTTGTAAGGGGGTTCCGGTCCGTCTGGTTGACAGGGAAGGAATGCAACCCGACTTAAACAGCCTCAAATCGTGCAAGCAATCAAAGGGTCCTTCCCCAAGGTAAGCCCTGTGCGGGTAGAAAGAGCCGCGCTTTTTTTGAGTTTTTTAGCCTCTATAGGTCTCGACTACAAGCCCTTGATAACTACATAACTTATTGATATTTATCAATTAAACTCACTTTCTAATTGTAACGAGTGGAGACTTAATCTACTAGCGCTAAATACACCCCTGCCACTAATTGGCGTATCAGTTTGGGGCAAGTGGAGAGTAGTTAATATGGTGAGTGCTGGCTGTGTTTACCCTGAATCAAACACGGCGCTGACCTTCAACCGCTTGGCCGGATGGCTTGCCCTGGATCACACGTGCTCGCCACCACTTGGCGTATCAGGTTGGGGCATGGGGGAGAGTCGTTAATAGTGTGAGTGCTGGCTTTGTTTACGCTGGATCAGTCACAGTTCTGACCTTCAACCGCTTGGCCGGATGGCTTGCCCTGGATCGAACACGGCGCTGACCTTCAACCGCTTGGCCGGATGGCTTGCCCTGGATCGAACACGGCGCTGACCTTCAACCGCTTGGCCGGATGGCTTGCCCATGATCACGCGTGCCTGCCACCACTTGGCGTATCAGGTTGGGGCATGGGGGAGAATAAAAAATATTGCGGGTGCTGAGCTCTTCCATGCAAGTTAAATAATCAAGGCCAGATGATGGCAGTTTTTAGGTGAAAAACAGGGGCAGCATTGAGCAAGTGGGGGTATTTTTGGGGGTACTTTTTTTAAAACGCGTTTTTAACTCCTTTAAAATAGCGGCCTACAGAGATTTGTTCTATTGCCTCTCTCTAAAAAAAATATAGCAGCAATAATCGCCGACTAATTTCAATCCAGGCCATTTCAAATCGTATTTTTACCCGCTAAACACGCAGCATTCCTGCGGCCTCAACTATAAATTCCAGCAGCACCCTACATTACAATTAAGTTTTTTCGTGCAAAAAACCGCGCAAGCGAGATGTTTATGGCGCGGGTGAACTTGTTCCGTCATCGTCCGCTCCTGTTAGCTTAACTTGGAAGGGTGGAGCCATCGGACAGGTCTATCGGGTTGCCACGCTTTGCTATCCAAGCGTCCGGCAGAATCGGCTGGTTGACGAGGTTGCAAAGTCGGCGTAACAAGTCTTGTAGTCATTTTTCTTCTGAGTGAGACAGGTGATAAACGCCGAGTGTGGATACCGCATTTTGCTTTTAATCTGGTGAATAGAAGGATATAGTTTTGCGGTAACGGGGATTGCTAGAGATGAGAATTTTTAAATCCAGAACGTTTGAAAAATGGGCGAAAAAACAAGGATTGACTGATGAAGACCTGAAAAAAGCCGTTCTTGAAATAGAAAACGGACTAATCGATGCTAATTTAGGCGGCAATGTTTATAAAAAACACATCGGCAGACAAGGATAAGACAAAAGCGTAGCGCATCGAACCCTGCTTTTGATGAAACGATAAAGTAATTTTTGTCCACGGATTTGCCAAAAGCGAAAAAGACAATATTACAAAAAACGAACTTGAAGGCTTCAAGATAATGGCGGAAGCCTTTCTTAATTTAACCAACGAACAGATCAATACCTTGATTAACAACCGGAATTTAGTGGAGCTTGACCATGAGTAAAGTCCAGGAAACCCTTAGCGAAATGGCAAAAGACCTTTATAGCGTAGGCGGCATCGACAAGACCACATTAAGACGATTCAATATAAATTCATTACCGCCGGTGCCGAACTATACGGCAACTCAAATTGCGGCACTCAGGCATAAATTGGGCTTAAGCCAGCGCGTTTTTGCCGCTTATTTGAACGCATCGGACAGGGCGGTAAAAAAATGGGAGCAAGGCGAAGCCAAACCAACCGGGGCAACGCTTAAATTGCTGTCTATTGTTGAAAATAAAGGGTTGGATGTGATTGCTTAAATAGCAGCTAAAACGAGTGCAAAATTATGAGCATTGATTATCGCAACATGATTACCATCGAGCCCGGCAAACGTAGCGGCAAACCATGTATTAGAGGTTTACGAATTACCGTTTATGACGTGCTTTCCTGGTTGGCTGATGGCATGAGCCGTACTGAAATTGTCGAAGACTTCCCTGAATTAACGGATGACGATATTACCGCCTGCCTGCAATTTGCAGCCGATAGGGAGCGACAGACATCGTAGAAATGTTAGGGGCGGGGTACAAACACCGCCACGCTTTGGTTTCCGCTTGCTAGCTTAACGTGGTAGATGAGCAGTATAACAGGTCTATCGGGTTGCCGTGCTTTGCTATCCAATCTCCCGGCTGTATCGGCTGGTTGACGATGTTACAGAGTCGGCGCAACAGGACTTGTAGTAATTCTCTTCTGAAAGCATTCGAATTATTTACGATTTGTAAGGATATAAAATGGTAAAGACGGCGCTGGAGCGTCTGAAACTGCAACGTAAAATCGAATATTAACGACGATCTTTAGGGTCAAAATGAAGAACTACAGCCATATGGCGGACCGTATAGGGAAGTCCTGAACTTTCATGGGTATGTGTAGAAAAAAAAGCCAATCCTGATCTTGATGAACAATCATTATCGGAATAATCATCAAGGCTTAATGTTTGAAGATAATCCCTCCACCGGCCAATAATTAAAGCAGCTTTTGCCTGACGGATATAAATTATCATGCCTCCTTGATTTGTGCCGGGTGTGCCAGGCGCATATCGAGTGCACAACTGTTGAAACCCTTGCAGTAAATAATCGTAGTCGCTATCGTGAATCTTTGCTTCACCCAACCATATATAAGCGAGATTGCGATGGCGTACTACGAGATCGGCATGCCCGCCTATTTTTTCATCGTGGCTTACTTGATAGCCTCTCATAATTAGACCAACCTTTAAATCTTCAGTTAGGCGATCCTCACCATCATTTTTTCGGACTGATGGGTCTTGTTCCATTAGCCCAATGCATGTGTCAATGTCCGAATAGAGAACCCTTATAAATTCCTCATGTGTTTTTGCAAGGATCGAGTTGGCTAGATTGGCTAAATCAGGACGGCACTCCTGCATATCATTGCGTAAATCCGCAAGGGTAAATGATTCGAGAGGCTTCATGCTATTAATTCTGACGCAACTCTAAGCCGTCTTTGCTTAGTTCGAAATACATAACAAGCATGTTTTCAAAATTTTCGACTTGATCGCCGCTCACAGGATGATAGAAAACCCCCGATTCACGTGCTTCGGAAACCTGCTCACGAGGTATAGGCTCAATTAGATCGTCTTCAATAAATTCAAATTCCAGATTCAGGATCGGAACTCTCGCGCCGGTGAGATAGCGTGAGGCAGGTATTACATCTTTTATATGATCTAATTTTGCCGCACGGCTTAATGCGCCGAAAGTAATATGTCTTAGGTTCTGTTCCGGTTGCGCACAGAGATACTCCACAATTGCAAGACAAGCGTCTTGCAGTTCGGGGTACTTATTAAGATCCTTTTTTATCGTTTTGATCGCCTGTTCTCTGTGCATTTTTTTCATCAGAAAAGTTTATCAAGCACCATTTCAAAATCTTGTTTACAACTACAATCGTTGATAATCACATACTCTATTTTCGCATCAGAAGCGCCAGCATGTGAAGAATAACCAGGAATTGTCACGCTCGGTGAAGTTGTCCCATGTTCTGAGTCCCATTTTTTGGTTAAAGAAAATGGATCGGTATCCACGACAGCTTGCAATCCTTTCTTATGGAAAGGCTCTTCACGCAGGTCAAGGTGTCCTCTGCGCATTCGCTCCTCTTTAATAGAGTCTGTGCCGGTAACATGACCTAACTTGAAAATTTTACCGTCGTCTTCTTTATATAACTTTTGCAATATCGGATAAAAATTAATTGGCGAATTTAACGCATTTTTTATTTTAAAAGTATCTTCTATCCAAATATTAAGCAATTTTTTATAAAATGACTTAATCAAATCATCAGTATTTAATTGTCTGCAATGATCGATTTGTAACTCAAGGCGTTCTTCATCCGGACGGATAACAATGCAATCGAACGATTGCGTAAATCCACATCGTATTCCGTAAATTTCTTCAAAATCTGTAAAGGCTTCTAGTATAGTTTTTTGCTTAATTGCGTCTGTATTTAAGCTTTCTAATTCAATTTGCTCACGCTCTTTGTATGCTCGTTTATAACAGCAAATTAACCTAGAGCCTCTATCATTTTCGGGTTCCACCAATGTAACAGAAGGTTTAAGCGAGGTTTTTTTCAGAGATTCATCATCTAAAACGAATGGAAAACTGGTACGAAAGGGTGATTCTTGATCCACCATTCCTGGAAAACTGTCGGCAATCTTTAAGGCAAGCTTCCTGTCTATTTCGAACATGAAAATCGCTTTTGAGCCGTATCTGATGTGATTATCGTAGAGCTCTTTCAGTATAAGACTCCATTTACCCTTATCGCTCTTTTTAATTGAAGGATCTTTATATTTTTCGAACAAAGGCTCCCATCCCTGTGCTGATGGCATGTTCCTTGACGTTAGTTCTTTTTGCAATGTGCGGAATGAGTATTTCTTGGTCTGCAAAGCTTCCAAGTAGCACTGTAAGCTTATTGTTTCTTGCTCTCTTAATTTTTGCATGGGCAAATTGGTGTTTTCAGTAGATTGAATGTAAGAATTGATATACACCCCTGTATTAAAAATACGGTTCTGTATATTGGACAAAGTAAAGCTGCTGGCAAGTTTACAGGATTAATCAACAAGTAGTATGTCAGTTAATACTGAAAGTTACGTAAGCTATAACTTACAGATAGGGAGAGCCGCCAAGTGCTCAGGGTGGGTTTTATCCGTTAGCCCAACCGCACTCATGATATCAGCCACCCCGCCACAACAAAAACAACAGGCTCGGAATAGCATTCTGTTAAATACAAAGAAGCCGGTATAAAACCGGCTTCCGTTAAATTCAATATACCTCGATTAAATTTACTTTATGAATTAGCTCTCTGAATTTCGCTTATTGCCGCGTTAACATGTGTTTTAGCTTGATCTGCATGACCCAAATTACCGGCATTAATAGCTTCTTCCAGATGGTTGGACACAGATTCCATGTGTTTTTGTGAAGCGCCTTTAAGTACTATCGCTGATGCCAGACTATGTTCTAATGCCGCGCTTGCCTGCTTCACAATTTCTTTGGCATCGCTTGCTTTAGCCGCCGCATTCGCACGATCAAGTGCGGCTTTTTCATGATTTTCAACTGCAAAAACGGCAGTGCTTGTTAACAATTAGTTAGCAACCCTGAATTCAATTTTTTCAACCGCATCAAGGTTAACCGTTTGCCTTGCATGCCAAAGGTTGTAATTGTCCTGCATGATCAGCCAGCTTTCCGGAGAGCGGCCCAAGGCTTTCGATAGCCGAAGCGCCATTTCCGAGCTGATGCCGCTGCTGCCTTTTACGATGCGGTTTAAAGTGGAAGGCGAAACGCCAAGTTTCGAGGAAAGTTCCCTGCCGGTGATAGCGAATGGTTCCAGGTAGACTTCCCGGATGAACTCGCCTGGGTGCGGTGGATTGTGCATAGTCATTTAGTGATAATCCTCGTAATCGAGAACGAAGGCATGACCGTCATGAAATTCAAACGTGACACGCCAGTTGCCATTGACCCAAACCGACCATCGATCATTGTCTGAGCCCTTCAATGAGTGCAACTTGAAACCGGGGATTTCCATATCTTCAATAGTTGTTGCGGTATCCAATGCTACAAGCTGCATCCGTAAGCGTTTTGCGTGGTGAGGCTGGATACCTGCGATAGAGCCGGTATCAAAAAACTTTTTAAGACCTTTATGGCGAAACGACTTAATCATGCTTGAAGTCTATCATGTTGCGTATGACGCAACAATATGCATTGCCGGATTCGCCACGGATCCATGAGCTATGGAAAACAAAGGCAAGTTTTGCATAGGGCATTATATTCAGAATACACGATGCAAAACCTTATCGCTTGGCCTTCCGGATGTGTAACCCGATGATAATTGCCTTACGGGATAATATGGTTTATCGGTTCCATCTTTTTATGCAGAACGCGAATGATCGTAATTCCATGCGCTTGCTTGATATAAAAGAGATTATGGCTCCCATAAGGAAAACTGATTAAGCCTTCTATAAGCCCATCGCGCCGCATTCCCAAATCGGAATTTTCGGCCAGATTTTGCGCTAAATTTTCCAAACCGTTTAAATAGCCCTCCGCCTGCCGCGCGCCCCAATGCTCCACGGTATAATCAACTATGGCCTCAAGATCGCGTTCGGCTTGTGCGGTAAACTCATAGCGGGGCATTAATAATCCGATTCTTCAAGCGTTCGATGACGCTATTGCCGTCTGCCACCCGACCCGCCTGGAGATCGTCCATGCCTTTTTGCAGTTCTATCTTCAGCAAGGATTCCTGCTGATTTGTCAGTGTTTGATAGTCAACGGCGGACATAACAACCGCCACGGTTTTCCCGTTTTTGTTAATGGCGATGGGCTCCTTTTGTGCTTTTAACAAGACATCGCCGAATTCGCGCTTGGCGTCGGTTGCGTTCAGGATTTCCATAGGGGTTCCCCAATACTCAGTTAATTAAAATGATCAATGTAATTAGTTTGAGCATTTTTGTCTATTGAAGAAACTTTGAGTGCTGATTTGCCATGCCTCAAGTAAGCGCCAGCGCGCTATAACATTGAAAGCCAAGCTCCGGCGTTTTACAGTCCCAGCGTTCCACGATGCATTGGTGCGGTCTGGAATAGCGGATCAGGTTTACTGAATTGGGACTCTCACGCCGTACCCGCATGGAGACCGCCGTGCCTGCCTGTACGGCCCACAAGCGGCCGGGCAAATGTGCGTAGCATTGGTGCAGAGGCAGCGCGTAAGACACATGAATATGCCCACCCATGACAATATCGGCGCCGGCCGCGGCCCAGCTGCGCACGGCGGCGTCCCGGCCATGCAGAAGATTAGTCCGATCCGCTTTAGTAACCACCGCGACCGGCTGATGCACGACGACGATGCGCAATTGCTCCGGGGCTGCGGTTTGGAGCAGTCCGGCTACGCGTTGTACCTGAGCCGATGACACCTCGCCATCCTTATGCCGGTAGGCGCGCGTGGTATTGACGCAAACGATCAGCCAGCGCGGCGAGCTGAATACCGGCTCCAGATCGTCGCCGAATGCGCGGCTGTAGTTTCCGAACGGCGCCAACAGACGGGCGGCAAGATTAAACAACGGAATGTCATGGTTGCCGGGGATTATCAGTATCGGAACGTTGCCCAGCCGCTTAAAGAATGCGCTCGCCGCATCGAACTGCTTGCGTGTGGCGCGCTGGGTGATGTCGCCCGAAACCACGATGACTTCAGGGGCTTGCCGATGAACCAGGTGCACTAGCGCTTCGACAACCGCCGGTCGCTCAGTGCCGAAGTGGGTATCGGAAATCTGCATCAATAGCGTCATTGGCTGTCAGGGTCCGGCGAATTTACGCCCGGCGCAACTTCGGACTTAATCAGCAGTAATTCTTCCTGCGCCAAACGGAAACACAAAGGCGGTTTTAGCAAGGCCACTTCGCCGTCCATTGCCACTTTAATGCGCTTTCTGCGCCGAAGCGGCGCCGACCCAAAATGTACCGTGATTTGCCGGAACGCGAAACTGAAGATGTGTTCGGCATCGGCTAATTGCCCAAGCGCCCCGTGCAGCATCAATTGCAGCAAGGCTATCGTCGTGACGGGTTTTAGCACGGTGCCCACAAGCCGGCCTTGTTCCACGGCTTTGGCCTCGGGGAGACCGAGGCGTTCGAGTTGCAGCCGGTTATTGCTGACAAAAATCATCTGTGTGCGCAAATCGTATGCCTGCTCTTCATATTCGACATGAATACGTAACGGCCGGTGTTCGCGGAACAAGGTCATAATTGCGGCAAGCAAAGCCACCGGGCGGCTGCGTCCGTAGGATTGCTTATAAGCTTCGCGATCTTCGAGCAGCTTCGGGTAAATGCCAAGACTGGCATTGACCAGAAAGACCCGATCATTGACAAGTCCGACAGGCACCGGATGAGCGCGTGAATTCAACAAGACTTGCACGGCTTCTGCGGTATCGGACGGAATGCCGTGGGTGCGGCTGAAATAGTTGAACGTGCCTTGCGGCAATACGCCGAACGGGCAGCCGCTGCCCAGCACTGCCTGGGCCACGGCACTGATGGAGCCGTCGCCGCCGACCGCGACCACCACGCCATGCTGCGCTTGGGCCGCAGCCACGGCTTTTGCCGAAATCTCCGGCAGTTCGGACGGATCTTCGACCAGTATTAAATGATGCTCGCGTCCGGCATCGGTCAATAACGTTTCGATGGTGCTGCGCGTTGCGGCGGCATCGTCATGACCCGAGCCGGCGTTGAGGACAATGAAAAAAGGCGCTAATGGATCTATCATGACTTCCGGCATAGGTTTTCACTCGCTTAAGCGTTGCGCACTAGGAGAAATATTCTAAGCAACTGTTGCTGAAGAATGTAATTGGCTGGATTACATAGTTGAGGCGATACAACTATCGCCAGTCTGTAGGCTACCTTACATGACTACACACTGACAGTATCAATCAACCCGCCGCAGTAAAAACAACAGGCTCGGGATAGCAGTCTGGTAAACACAAAGAAGCCGGTATAAAACCGGCTTCCGTTAAATTCAATATACCTCGATTAAATTTACTTTATGACTTAGCGCCCTGGATTTCGCTTATTGCCGCGTTAACATGTGTTTTAGCTTGATCCGCATGGCCCAGATTACCCTCATTAATAGCTTCTTCCAGATGGTTCGACGCGGATTCCATGCGTTTTTGCGAAGCGCCTTTAAGTACTATCGCCGATGCCAGGCTATGTTCTAATGCCGCGCTTGCCTGCTTGACAATTTCTTTGGCATCGCTTGCTTTAGCCGCAGCATTCGCACGTTCAAGTGCGGCTTTTCCATGATCTTCAACTGCAAAAACGGCAGAACTTGTTGCCAACAATAAACTTGAACAAATCAGTGTTATTTTTTTCATTTTTATTCACCATCAATAATCAAATTATCCAATACAGTTTCTTGTTTGGGAAAAACTAATTTTTCCCGGTGCCCATTTGGGGATGGCAATGATTTTTTTCAAGGGGCTTAAACTCAAGCTGTTCAAAATTTTTTTATCTATCTTGATGACAGGTAAATAACCCGCAGAATAAACTTTCGCGAGCCGATTCAGGGAATCGGCTGCACAATACGATCCTCACTATTTTATTAAAGCTGTAAGACGGTTAATCCAGCCCACGACGGCAGGCTGTCATAAGCGTTATGCGTATATGTCGGTTTGCTAGGTGAAACCGCCCTACATGACTGGACTTTACTTATGTATTAACTTGGATACAATAGAGCCATGGTTACAATACGCACCCTGCCACAATTTGATCAATGGTTTTCCGCCATTAAAGACAAGCAAACCGGTATCCGCTTGGCGCGTCGGCTTGAGCGTGTCCAGCGCGGACAGTTTGGCGACGTGAAGCCGGTCGGAGCAGGTGTGTTTGAGCTGCGCGAGCAGTTCGGCCCTGGATGGCGCATGTATTATGTGCAACGCGGCGAGGTGGTGATCGTGATGCTGGGCGGCGGCGATAAATCCACACAGTCCGTCGATATTATCAAGGCCATCCATTTGGCCGATACTTTGGAGGATTGAATAATGAGCGAAAAAATCAGCGTTTCCACGTTGCCGGTCTTCGATATGGCGAATTTGCTCGACAGCGATGAAGCTATCAGCGAATACCTGTCCCAAGTGCTCGATGACGGCGACAATGACGAATTGCTAAGCGCTTTAGGTTATATTGCCAAGGCTAAAGGCATGGCGATAATTGCCAAGGAGTCGGGGCTTGGTCGTGAAAGTTTGTACAAAGCGCTTTCCCCCGGCTCGCAGCCACGTTTTGATACGATTCTAAAAGTGATTAAAGCGCTGGGGATTAAACTACACGCTGAGCCGGCCGCGCACCCTATCCCATAGATTTTGGCAGCGGGGGGGCAGCCTTCACGCAAGCGGCAAAGCTGTAAGGTGGATTCGCGGCTAGGCAATTCACCCCACTTCGAGGCAGTCATCGGCGCTGTGCGTAGGCGGCCTAGGTAACTACAAAACTCAAGCGTTACACTGACATGAATGCCCGTCAATTTTTAGAAAGACCCACAAAAGAAGCAATGCGCGAACTGCCGACGTTCGAAGGATTGCCGCTGCAAAAAATTTGTTTAGTGCGCACAACAGATGACTTATTTTTTGCGCAAGATGAAATCTTCAAAGCGAGCCACATCGGATTCGATACCGAGAGCAAGCCGAACTTCGTTGCCGATCAACCGAAAACCGGCCCCCACCTAGTCCAAATCGCTACCCGGCAATATGCGTTTTTGTTTACGCTTGACTACTCGTCGGGCCTTGAGCTTCTCAGCGAAATTGTCCGCTCGGATAACCTTGTCAAGGTCGGGTTTGGGCTCAAGTCGGACCGCGGCCCACTTTACAACAAACTGGGCGTTATGCTTGCCCCGACCATAGAGCTATCCGCTGCGGTACGCCGTTTAGGCTACCAACAGCAAGTGGGCGTGCAAGCCGCGGTAGCGGTTGTTCTGGGCCGCTATTTACAAAAATCCAAAAAATTGACAACCTCCAATTGGGCCGCTAAAACACTGTCCGACCGTCAACTGCTGTATGCGGCAAACGATGCTTATGCCGGCCTTTGCGTATACCATGAGCTGGTTAGGACTGCGCCTCAGGTGTTGGCGTCGGTCAATCCGCCCAAACCTTAATCCGCTATCACGTTTTGGGATTTCTCGACCATCGCCCGAACTTATCGGCAACAAAGCATCGGGCGTGGATTAATACGGAATTTTATCCCCATGACCGAAAGACAAAAAGCAGACGCCCGACTGCCTGCATAACCGCCTTTCTATAAGAGCTTTAGCTTTTTCAATAGCAAATACCGGAAAAACTTTAGTGAAATCGCTTAGGTAGTCATACGAATGGCTAACTGTTGTGTATGAATGAATAATACAGCCATCTTATTTAATTTTATTTTAAGACTCCTCGGACGGAACAAGACCCGTACCGAATTTAAATGAATGCATCAGGAAAATATTAATACGCCTTAGATATAACTTAAAAGCTAAACAACTTGAACAAATACAGCGTAGCCTCAATTCAAGGCGGCCTATTGCGCATGTTTGACAAAAACTCTTTCGAAAAGCGAAAGGGCTAAGGATATTTTTCTGTCAGCACAGTGAAAACCTTGTTTTGCCTATCCCTGGCTTACCCTTAGATAGAGGCTGAAATTATGATTCTAGTAACTGGCGGCGCAGGTTATATCGGTTCCCATACCTGTCTTGAGCTTTTGCAGCAACGTTATTCAGTGGTAGTGCTCGACAATTTCTGCAACAGCAAACCAACCTCGTTGCATCGCGTCGAAAATCTGGTCGGAGGAAAAATGACGGTGGTGCGGGGGGACGTCCGCAATCGGGCTTTATTGCGCAAATTATTTACCGCCTACGAAATCGACGCGGTCGTGCATTTTGCCGGTCTGAAAGCCGTCGGCGAGTCGGTGCGGCAACCGCTGATTTATTATGACAACAATGTGGTCGGGAGCGTTACGCTAACTGAAGTAATGGCGGAATACGGCGTAAAAACGCTGGTGTTCAGTTCTTCGGCCACGGTCTACGGCGACCCGGCCAGCGTACCGATTCGCGAGGATTTCCCGGTCGGCACGACCAACCCCTACGGCAGTTCGAAACTGATGGTAGAGCGGATTTACCGGGATTTAGCGGTGGCGGATCCGACTTGGCGTATTGCCTTGTTGCGTTATTTTAATCCGGTCGGCGCGCATCGGAGCGGCATGATCGGCGAGGACCCGAACGGTATTCCTAATAACCTGATGCCCTTTATTGCTCAGGTAGCGTCCGGTCGGCGCGAACACTTGAATATATGGGGCAATGATTACTCAACCCCGGACGGTACCGGGGTACGCGATTACATTCATGTAACCGACCTTGCCCTGGGCCACCTTGCCGCATTGCAAGCTTTGCAGGATAAGGACGGCGTGTTGACCGTTAATCTCGGCACCGGTCAGGGTCATAGCGTGCTGGAAATGGTCAGCGCATTTGAGGCGGCCAGCGGTAAAAAAATTCCTTACCGCATTGCTCCCCGCCGTCCCGGCGATATCGGCGCCTGCTATGCCGATCCTGCGTTAGCTGCAAAATTATTGGGCTGGCGCGCGGAACTCGGAATTGACGCAATGTGTCGCGATGCCTGGCGCTGGCAATCGATGAATCCCGAGGGTTACTTTGAGACTGAGCGTGTGCAAGAGCTTTCGTTTGCTTAAGAACAGGTACGAAATAACCGGAGCGTTTTATGCCCTCCCCCATTTCCCGGCGGGAGAAGGAGTAAGCGGTTCCAGTTAACCCACGCCGCGCTCATCGCTATGCATAACTCGGAGTAGACCGGAACTAAGTCTGTGCGCGCATTGCGCGCGGGACGGGCGTTTCCGGCGAGGCTGGGACAACCCTATAGTTCAGGATCTTATACGGATGAAACAAAAAATATTAATACTGGGTCCGGCCATGAGCGCAGTCAGCGGCGTCAGCACCCATCTGAATCAGCTGTTCAATTCGGATATTGCCGTCCGGCATCGGCTGCTTCATTTTCAGGTAGGTAGCGAGGGTCGCAAGGAAAACAAGGTTCAGCAACTGTTCCGTTTCGCGTTCAGTCCTATGGCTTTTTTTGCTTGCCTGTTGCGGCAACGCCCGGCCATCGTCCATTTAAATACCTCAATGGACCCTAAAAGCTATTGGCGAGACCTTGCTTATCTGCTGATCGCCCGTTTTTTAGGGCGAAAGGTGGTGTACCAGGTTCATGGCGGCGCTTTACCGGAGGACTTTTTCGCAGGCAACCGGCTATTGACCGGCATTTTACGCGGCGTGTTAAAGCTGCCCAATGCGGTAGTGCTGCTGGGGCAGCCGCAGCTCAAAGCTTACCGGCGCTTTTTGCCTAAGCAGCGGCTGGAAGTGGTGCCTAATGCGATTAATGCAGCGCGCGAGCCGCTTGCGGCCAAACCGCCGGGCCCTTTACACCTGGTTTATTTGGGGCGCTTCGCCGAGAACAAAGGTATTTTTGAAGTCCTGGAGGCGATAGCCCTTCTGCTTAGGCAACAACGCGAGTTGCGTCTGTCCATAGGCGGTGGCGGCTCAGCTGAAGGCCGTATTCGGGCACGGGTCAATGAGCTGGGCTTGGCCGAGCAAGTGAATTTCACCGGGCCGATATTCGGCACCGATAAGGATAGGCTATGGCAGGCCGGTCATATTTTCGCTTTCCCCACCTATCATCGGGAAGGCTTGCCCTATGCCTTGCTGGAAGCCATGGCGGCCGGAACCGTCCCGATTACGACAAGAATCGGGGCGACTCCTGATGTGATGCAGGACGGCGTGCATGGGCTGTTCGTCGAAGCCAAGGACGCGCTGGGTTTGGCCGAAGCCATCGCCCGGCTGGACGATGACCGGGCCTTGCTTGCCCGTATGGCCGAGGCCGGACGGGAGCGGGTGCTAGCGCACTATACGGTGGAACGCATGGCGGGTGATTTTGGGCGTATTTACGCTTCGTTAAGCATCCCGGAATAATCGGCTACGTTACCACGCTGGGAGCTCGTCTTTATACACAAGCTGTTCAGGACGAGACGTAGGCCGGAATAAGCCCGCCCGGCAATAGCCAGGGTGGGCGTTTCCGGCACTCCGAAGCCTCGGGGGATGCCGCTCTAGCGGTACGGGACGCAGGAGCGTCTCTCACTGCGTTCCCACGCCGGAGCGTCACTGCCATTAAGTTAAGGCTGGACAGTCCCTTCTCCCTCCGGGAGAAGGTTAGGATGAGGGGATCAAATAAGGCTTTTTTCCTTATTTTTATTCTCCTCTCCCCAACCCTCTCCAGCAGGAGAGGGAGCTTTTTTCTTAA
>SXGU01203188.1_pt1 | contig 24227 bp, 23 predicted proteins | sample 3174531 | NCBI WGS metagenome assembly SXGU01 (sample SAMN11356863, study PRJNA531348) | freshwater metagenome | isolation source: freshwater sample F1-140 | place: China: Fuxian Lake, Yuxi | collected 2017-12-25
CGGCAAGCTTGTTTGGAAATCCTTGGAGACACCAAGTGGCCTTGCCCCGATTTGGTGGACAGGCGGCGGGTGGCCGCCTACCAGTCGGGCGACCCTTATCTCGCGTTCGGGAAGCAGGCGGGGGTGATTCCGCCCAACGGCACAAAGCAAACGCACGCGGCGGCCCGGGAGCAGTTCAAGGTCTGCGCCCTGTCCGTCCAGTTCGGTGCGGAGGCTGTTAGCATCGCGGCGAGGCTCGGGATACCTGTTCACCGGGGTATGGAGCTGCTTGACCTCCACCGCCGCACTTTTCCGCGCTTCTGGGCTTGGTCGCAGGCGGCCCAGGACATCGGCGTGCTGACCGGCCGACTTCAATCCACCTTCGGCTGGCAAGTCCACCTTGAGGAAGGTTTCAACCCACGGTCGGTCCGCAATTTTCCGTGCCAGGCCAACGGTGCAGAAATGTTGCGCCTGGCCTGCATATTCACCACGGAGGGAGGCATCCAAGTCTGTGCGCCCGTTCACGACGCGCTGCTAGTTGAGGCACCGGTCGAGGACATTGATTGCGAACCAAGCTTTCGCGGCTGCCGATGTTACGAGTTGACGGTAGTTTTTGAAAACCATCTGGGGCGAGTTGCCGGCTTCCAAAGCGACCTGTGCGACATTTTGGATGTCCGCGACCCGGTAGGAGATGAACGAATGCCGCAAGGCGTTGTGCCGCCACTCGAACTTGCAGGGCTGCCCGCGCTCCTCCCGTAAGCGGCTTACCTCCTCCGCCAGCTTGCCAAATTGATTCCACCAACTCGTATATTCCGTAAGCTTGCCAGCTCTCTTTGCGTAGGGAGCAAGCCATGCGGCAAGATTGTCCGTAATGGGGACGAGGCGCCGGGCTGCCGTCTTGGACTTACTGGCTTTGATTTCGATGTGCCTGTCCGCCAAATTCACTTCACTCCAGTCCAATCGTTGAATCTCTGCGGCCCGGAGTCCCGCGAACCCGCCGATGGCCAGCCATGGCACCATCTCCGTGCGTGCCGCAGTCAGGATTTCGTTCATCTCCTCGGGTGTGAAAATCTCGATCTCGCCATTGTCCTCCTTCGCCTGCTGAACCGCTTCGATTTCCTCAACCGCTTCCTTTGGCAAATACTTCCGCTTGATGGCGAAGTTGAATAGCGCTGCGGTCACTCGCAGATAGTTGTGTTTCGTCCGACTGCTGCGCTGAAGACCATCGATCCATTTCTGAATCAGGGTGCCAGAGACGCTACCGATGTTCATTTGGAAGGCGTCGGCGAAACGGTTCAAGCGGCACTCCAGGTCCTTCAGATGGACCGCAGACAGATTCGCTGTGCGTTTGGTGGCCAGCATCTCGTCAACGACTTGGCGCACCGACCGCTTTTGAAGCGTCGCGGGGTTGCGACGGCGGAAGAAGTCCACCGCCTCCTTCAGCGTCGTGCCTTCGGGTAGTTGTTTGATGGCAGACGTGTATTCCTGAACCGCCAAGTTCAACGGAAGGGCAAACGGTCGTAGCTGGCTCACGGCTTCGAGATAAATCGTGCGGTCGGTTGAGGTGAGCCGCAAAACCTGATTCTCCCCATTGGCCAGCTTCGTTGCGGTCAGCTTTGCTTCCTGCTTCGCTTCTTCCAAGTCGCCGAAATTCTTTTTCCGGCGCTGTGCCCCCTCGTAGTAGACGAGCGTGTATTGGGCGTAGGAAGTGCCGTTGGCACGGTTCTTCGCCGTGTAAATCTTCACCGTTACGCTCCCGCGTTTGATCTGAACTGGAGCCGTTACACTTGAGCCCGCTTTGGCTTTCATCGAGGCAACTGTCCCCAAACTGTCCCCAAAAGTCAATCTGCTGTGAAACCCTCCATAAAACGTGGTGCGCGAGGCGGGGGTCGAACCCACAACCTTCGGCTTCGGAGACCGACGCTCTATCCAGTTGAGCTACTCGCGCGCGTGGAGCGGGTGAAGGCAATCGTATCCGCTCGAATCAGTCCGCCGTTTTCGTGTAAAAAACGGCTAAAACCAACATATTTACGACGATAACGAGGTTTCTGAAAAACACCAGACCGAAGTTGGATACAGTATTCCCGAAGCGAAGTTGTCGGGAATTGTCGGGAAAATTCCGGCGGGAATCGAACCGATGACGGTTGGGATCTGACGCCCATGGTGTCCACCTACTCCTTCTCCTGTTTTCTGGTCTCCAGAACCTTCAACTGCTCCTTCCCGTCCAAGACAATCTGCGGTCGCTTCTGATACTCCGTCACCTTGCCGGTCACGCGCACTGGAGTTGACCCGGTTTGATGGACACCTTGGGAGGCCGGGCGCACGGGTGGTTTAGTTGAGTTGTTGTTCGAAGTCCACAGGGGTTCTCATCCCAAGTGCGCTGTGGCGCCGCACCCGGTTGTAATACTTCTCCACGTAGGTGAAGAAATCTTCCCTCGCTACGGCACGCGTCGCGTAACCGCCCGCCGCTTCCACCAGCCCCACGCATTCGCGTTTGTAGGTGGCGTTGAAGCTCTCCATCGCCGCGTTGTCATACGGATTGCCGCTGCGGCTCATGCTCGCCACCAACCCGGTTGCCGCCAGTAGCCCACGGTATTCCCGGCAGGCGTATTGCACGCCCCGGTCGCTGTGGGGCAGCAGGCCGCGCGGCGGCTGGCGGTGTTGCAGGGCCATCCGCAGGGCGTTGAGTGCCAGGGTCGCGTGCAACGTCGCGCCCGTCGCCCAGCCCACGACGCGGCGGCTCCATAGGTCCACGATCACGGCCACATACAGCCAGCCTTCGTCGGTCCAGACAGAGGTCAGGTCCGTGACCCAGATCTGGTTTGGGCCGCTGGGCGCGGGGGCTTCTGCCAGCCGGTTGGGGGCGATGGGTTCGTCGTGGTCGCTTTGCGTCGTCTGCGGCACGTAGCGCCGGGCGCACAGGCCTCGCAGGCCGTTGGCTCGCATCAGGCGCGCGATGCGTGTGCAGCCGTGTTTCTGGCTTTGGGCGGCCAGTTCGGCCTGGATGCGGGGTGCGCCGTAGCGGCCTTGGTGCTGGGCGTGCACGGCGCGGATGCGCGGCAGCAGGTGCGCGTCGGTGCGTTCGCGGGCGCTGGCTTGGGCGTTGACCCAGGCGTGGTAGCCGGAGTCGGTCACGTCCAAGACGGCGCAGAGCATAGTCAGCGAGTGTTCGGGGTTCATACGTTCGATGGTTTGGTAGCGCTCTTGGACGGTTCGATGAAGATGCCCAGCGTTTTTTTTAGAATGTCGCGTTGCTCGCGCACGCGGGCCAGTTCGGGCTTGAGGGCGCGGATTTCCTCGGCCGGATCGTTGCGTTCGGGGGTGGCGTCGCCCCAATAGCGGCGTTTCCAGTCCTTGAGGCTGGGGTAGCTCACGCCCAGTTCGGCGGCGATCCGGGTGCCGGGTGTGCCGGACTTGATCCAGTGCTCGACGGCCTGCTTTTTGAAGGCTTCGTCGTAGCGTTTGACCGCCGGGGACGGGCTTGTGGTGGTGGTTGCTGGCGGTTCGGTCTTGGTGCTCTTGTTCATGTGCGCTTTGGGTTTAGCGCCCGGCCTCTCAAGGTGTCCATCAAACCGGGTCAACTCCACTCAACTGTCGTGGATGTGTGACCAGATTCCGCTTACTCCGCGAGGACGGCGGCGTAACCGCTGACACGGACACAGTCCGACGCGCGTTGAACAAGCATGACTCTCCCCCGCCTGGTGAGTTCGTTGAATGGCGCATGGTCGTTGGCATCGCCAATCGAGGCGGGACAGAGAGCGTCGCGTTGATGGAGCCTGCTCGATTCAAGACGGCAACTCATCCCGGCGAACACGGTCAACGAAAAAACTAAATCTCGCCTTTCCGCCAAATCGAAAGCCACCCCTCCTCCCAAATTCAGCCTCGCGCACGCGGATAGGCGCAGGGCTGCACGAATTAGTCACTCATCGGAATGCCCCACGCTTGATTTGCGCGAACGCTTCCAGCGCAACCTCGCGAGCGATGGCGTGGCTGACAACTGGCTCAGGGTAATCGCGCCCAAGTTCCACACCCGCAGCCCGAAGGACCTCCAGCGGCGCCTTGTCCGGCTGATGTATCCATTCTGCCGGCAGTTTCCCCAACTCGGGACACCAGCGCCGCACGTAGTCCCCGTGCGGGTCGAACTTCTCGCCCTGTGCCCTGGGGTTGAATACTCGAAAATACGGCGCGGCGTCCGCGCCGCACCCTGCGACCCACTGCCAGCCCAGCGTGTTGTTCGCAAGATTGGCGTCCACCAGAGTGTCCCAAAACCAGCGTGCACCTTCCCGCCAGTCCAAGAGCAAATCCTTAACGAGAAACGACGCGATGATCATGCGCACGCGGTTATGCATCCATCCGGTTGTCCATAGCTCGCGCATCCCGGCGTCCACGATTGGATAACCGGTGCGGCCTTGTTGCCAAGCCCTGAGCCACGCCGCGTCCTTGCGCCAGGGAAACTTGTTGAAGTCCGCGCGCAGCGGCTCCGTGGGGGTTTGCGGAAAATGGTAGAGCAGGTGATGCGAGAACTCGCGCCAGCCCACTTCGGTTAGAAACTGCGAACTGCGCCAGTCCTCGGTAGCCGGCGACGGGAGCAGGCGGGCATCGGTCGCCTTCGGAATCCGCCTCCTGACCTCAGCGGCTACAGCATGCCAGATTTGTCGCGGACCGATTTCGCCAAAATGCAGATGCGGCGAGAGCCGCGACGTGCCGACGACATCCGGCCGGTTGCGTTGCTCGGAGTAGTCGCTAAGTCCGCTCGTCAGAAAACTCTTCAAATTCCCAGCCGCGCCAGCCTCCCCCGGCTGCCACGCGGCGCGCAGCCCCTCCGACCATTTGACTTTCGGTTCGAGGCCGAGCTCCTCCAATGCGATCGACGTGGGCCATTTCGCTGGCGCGGGCAGTTTTGGCGGTGCCGGCAAAGGTCTGGGCGGGTCGAGTTGCGCAAGGCAATGCCTCCAAAAGGGCGTGAAGACCTGAAACGGTTTGCCGCTTTGGTTTTGAATCGTCCACGGCTCGTGCAAGAGCGCCGCGTTGAAGCTTTCGACGGCCACGCCTTCGCCTCGCAAGGTTGCCATCACGTTCGCGTCCCGTGCGATGACGTCCGGCTCGTAACGACGATTCCAGAACACTGCATCTGCGCCGGTTTCCTCGGCGAGTGCGGGTAAGACTTCGAGCGCAGGACCGCAGCGGAAAATAAGTCGCGCGCCGGCCCCGAGCAGACGCGCTTCCAGGGCGCGCAACGATTGATGCAACCACCAGCGCGAGGCTCCGCCTGGTGGCCACGCGCCTTCCTCCTCTGGCGACAAAATGAACACGGGCACGACTGCACCGCCGCGTCTCACCGCCGCATCAAGCGCGGGATTATCCGCGAGACGAAGGTCGAGCCGAAACCATACCAGGGATTTCATCGTTGCGTCATTTCGCACTGCCATACAGCCACCCCGTTAGCGCGATGGCCAAAGACATGGCAAGGAGCCCCACACACGGGAGCCTTTTTGACCAAGGGCTTTTTACGCGGAGATGGACGATGAAGGCGCAAACCATCAGCCCAGCAATACCCAAACCACCGACCACGGCGAGCGGCGTCCGTTCGATTCCGAGCAGCAACAGAAGCGAGAAGGTTAGTTTTAGAATGCCGACCAAGTCGCGCAGCCAGTCTGGCAGGGCGTAGTGCTTGAATTCCTGAATGATGTTGTCGTAGCGGACCACCCAAACGAAGAAAATGGAGGCTGCCACAAGCGCTTGGAGGCAAATCATCGCAGTGTGCATGGCGGGTGCTGGGTGGGAAGTTTGGCAGACTGGTTATGATGTTCGCCCGACTGACCAGTGCGCTCTGCCTGCCCGGGCATGAGCAACTTGGTCAAGGCGGCATTACGAAATCGGAAAATCATCTCGATGTCTGGTCGCACGAACCTCCGGTGGAGCAGCCAGTCAAACGGAACCATGTAGCGGACGTGGTCGCACGCCAGTGTGCCGCCGTCACGCGGCTCGAAGGTGTGCTCGTGAATCCACTGGCGATACGGCCCCCACAATTGCTCGTCCACGAAACGATTTGGCGGCTGCCATTCTTGGATGAGCGTCCGCCACCGCAGCGGCAAGCCACGCACACGCAATCGGTAGTCAATGAGCGTGCCTGTCCGCATGGTGACAGGCTGCGGGGTGACGATGTGGAAATGCAGCCAAGGCGGCGTGATGGCGTCGAGGTTTCCGCGTCGGCGAAAAACGGAAACACTTCCTCCGGCGGCCGAGGCAGCCAGAGTTCGCAGCGAAATTTACGCGCACGCATTGGCTGACTCGAACCTACTTGGCCGTTTCGGTTGGCAGCATAACCTCGTTGCGGCGGAGGAACGACGGCGTCCACGGCGGGTCGAAATAGCCATACACTGGCAACGTTAAGCCACTCAGCTTCTCGGTGTCCATCCACGCCTTCAACTGCGCCAGCGACTCGGCTTCTTTCGCGGGGGATCGCGCGCCGCTGTAGCGCAGCACGGCAAAACGCCCCGCAGCCAACTCGCGCACCGTGACTGGGGCCTCGGACGGCCTGGGCACCTCGGCCGTTTTCAACTTGGCCGGCAGCACGAACGCCATCGTCGCGTTCGTTCCGTCGCCGGACATGAGCACCGGCGTGGTCATTGCGATATTCTGCTTCGCCTCGTTACTGCCGGTGATGAACCGGAACAACCGCCTGAAACTCCCGTCGTCGCCGTCGCGGCTGCCCACGGACATGGGAGTCTCCGCCACCGTGAGCGTGGGATAATCGCGTAGCTCAAATTTGCCGTCCGACCGCACGACGGTGTAAGGCGCTGTCTCGTAGCCTGCGCGCGTGGCCTGACAACCTGCCAGTCCGGCGGCTACGAAGCCGGCGACCAACGCTCCTGCCAAGGCGAGTGCTCGCTTCGGATGCTTCACGGTTTGCCTCCATCTGGCTGCGTCACCCGGGCGGCTGGGGCACTCCAAATATAGGCCACGAGTGCGTTCAGTTCGCGGATGAACACTTGGTTGTTGGCGAGCGCCAGATGCGCCCAAGTCTCGGCCTTGGTCAGCTTGCGCCGGTCCAGCAGGTCGGGCTTTTCCTTGTTCGCCCGGAAGAGGAGCAGTTCGCCGCGCTGGTCCAAGGCGAGGATGCGGTCGCCGCGCGCGACCAGGCTCCAATACTTGCCAAACGATTCGCTCGTGGTCCAAAGCTCCTTGCCCGTGGCAATCTCGATGGCCATAACCCGCTGGCTTTTGAGATGCGTGTAAGCGACGCCGTCAATCAGGACAGGGGTGGTCATGTAGGCTTGGGCTTTGTGCTGCCACGCCTCTGTCACCGTGAATTTGCCGTCAGCCTGCGCGACTTTGAAGCCGATGGTTTTGCCGCCGTAGGTGCTGGTGAAAAGCGTGTCGCCCTGCACCACTGGCGTGAGGATGTTCATCCCCCGGAAGGCTTCCACGGGCTGCTCCCACAGGATTTTGCCATCGGCGGGGTTGACGCCTGCGAGTTTCGCGCGCGATTGCACGACGAGTTGGCGCGTGGTGCCGAGGGTGGCGAACACCGGCGACGAAAACACGCTGCCCCACATGGCGCCTTGGTCTTTTAGCGTGCGCCAGACCATTTCGCCCGTGAGCTTCTTGAGCTTCACGAAGCTCGCACCGGCCTGGACATAAACGGCGTCCCCGTCAACGAGCGGCGAGGAGACGAAGCCGAAGTCCGGCAGCGGAGCGCCGAGATCCGTCACGAAATCCTTCCGCCAAATCTCCTTTCCGTCGCGCGCGTCCAGGCATACGAGCACGTCGCGCATTCCGGCGACGTAGAGCCGGTCGCCGTCGAGCGCGGGGGTGGCGCGAATCCAGTCGCCATTCGATTTGGCGAAAAACGGAACGGACATTGCGCCTTCCCACTCGTGCTTCCACAGTTCTCTGCCCGTCTTGCGATCGAAGGCACGGACGATCTCGAACCTCTTGTCCTTCGACTCGGTCGTGAACACGCGGTCACCCCCGACAATGGGACCGGAGTAGCTGGGGCCGAGTTCCACGCGCCACACCTGCCGAAGATGATTCGTATCGAGCTTGTCCGGCCATGTGGGACCGGTGACCCGCCCGTCACGCGTCGGCCCGCGCCATTGCGACCAATCGCTGGCGGACAACTGTGCGGCGGTGAGTAGGCTAAGCAGTCCGAGGGTGAACAAGGTCTTCATGGTGGGCAGTGGTTGGGGGCTCAAGCAGTGACGGGCATCGTCTCGCGCTCTTGGATAAGGAGGCGGAGTTTTTGTAACGCTAAGTTTTGAAGCTGGCGAATGCGTTCCCGGGTCACGCCGAAGCGCCGGCCGATGGCGCGAAGCGGGAGTTTGCCCGAGTCGCCGAGGCCGAACCGTTGCTGAAGGATCACCCGCTCGCGCTCCGGGAGCCGAGGGAGCAGTTGGTGGACGAGTTCGTGCAAATCACGCCGGGCAAGGTCCACGGCGGGATCGGCCTGGCTCAAATCGGGCACCACGTCCGCCAGGCGTCGGCTCTCAGCGTCGCCCATCGGGGCATCAAGTGAAGTTGGGGCCAACGCAGCGGCTTGGATTTCCACCACGCGCTTGAGACGGACTCCGGTCTCGGTAGCCAGTTCGGCTGGCGTGGGCGCGCGGCCCAGTTCCTTTTCGTAGCGATCAGCCACCCGCCGGATTTGCGCAATCTGCGTGAAGGTGTGCGTAGGCACCCGGATGGTTCTGGCTTGGTTGGTCAGAGCGCGGCGGATGGACTGCTTGATCCACCAAGCCCCGTATGTGGAAAGCTTACCACCTTTCGCGGGGTCGAAGCGCTCGACGGCCTTCATCAAGCCGAGATTGCCCTCGTTGATGAGATCCAGCAGCGGCAAGCCGTAGTTCTCGTATTCGCGGGCGATTTTCACGACGAGCCGGAGATTGGCGCGGATCATGTGCTCGCGGGCCGCTTCGTCGCCATGCTGGATGCGGCGGGCCAGTTCTATCTCTTCGGCCACGGTCAGCAAGGGCACTTCGATGGCATCCCGCAGGTAGCGGGCGAGCGGCGTGACCATTTCCAGACGATCAATGGTCATCTCCCACGGTGCAGTGCGCACGTCCGGGTCGCGCGGAACTTCCGCAGGCTTGGGCGCTGGAGCCGGACTCACACGGTTGGTGGAAGGACTGAGGGCAACCAGTTGGCTAGTCATCTGCCGGCGAGTGGATGCTCCGGGTAGGAGTTTCGAAACCCGGACGGGTTCGATCCGGCAGGTGGAGGCGAGTTTTGTAGCAGGTTTCAATTTCATTGTCTAAATACTGTATCATTTTATAATATCTGTCTAGTTATTGTTTATTAATGGCTGCTCAGAGCCAAAATCTCTGGTTTAAGCTCCAATTCCCTGCATTTCGATCGAGTGGTTGAGGTCCCGGCGGTTGAAAGTTTTCCTTCTGTCGAGGTTCTGTATATTATTCACCAGTGCATGAGATGAGTCATTCAATCCGCGTGGCGGCGTAACGCACGGGCCTGAGCCCGCACGTCATCCGCATCTGGGAGAAGCGCTACGGCGTGGTGGAGCCGCGCCGCACCGACACCAACCGTCGGCGCTACACGGAGGCGGAGATTGAACGCCTCGCTCTTCTTCGGCAGGCCACCGAGGCCGGGCACAGCATCTTCACCGTGGCCTCCCTGCCGAGCGAGCGCGTCCGTGAAGTCCTGGCGGCGGACCGCCTCGCCCAGCCCACCCGCACCGCAGAGCAGCCAGCCACCGACTGGGTGACGCGCGCGTTGGATACCGTGCGTCGGCTGGATGGGGCCTCGTGTGAAAGCGTCCTTCAGGCCGGTGCTGTGGAGTTGGGGCACCAAGGCTTGCTCTGCCAGCTGATTGGCCCATTGGTCATCGCGCTGGGTGAGCACTGGCAACGAGGCGACCTCACGGCCGCGCACGAACACTTCGCCAGCGCGCATCTGAAGAGATTTCTTAACCACGTCACCCGCCCCTTTGCCTGGCGAGAAGACGCGCCCCGCCTCGTCGTGGCCACGCCCGCCGGGCAACTGCACGAACTGGGCGCGGTGATGGTCGCCTCCGCCGCGACCAACGCCGGATGCAACGTCACCTATCTGGGCCCGAACTTGCCCGCCGCCGAAATCGCCGGCGAAGCGCGCCAACGGCAGGCTCGGGCCGCCGCATTGAGCGTCGTCTATCCGGCGGACTGCGATCGGCTGCCAGAGGAACTACGCCAACTCCGCCGCACTCTGCCGCCCGACGTGGCCATGCTCGTCGGTGGCCGGGCGGCGGGTGGCTACTCCTTCTGCTTGCGTGAACTCGGGTTCGTGCTGATCCACGATGTGCCAAGCTTGTGCGCGGAGTCCGACCGCCTGCGTCAGCCCGCTGGCACTCCGTGAACTTGATCTGGAGCGGGGTGCGAAGTCCGTGCGCCTGACGGAAGCAGGCCGCGTGTTCCTCGTCAAGTCGCGCGCCGTGCCGCAACGCGCGGAAGAGGCGCTGAGTGCTGCGCAAATTGTAGCCGTAGTCCTTAGCGGGGAGCCTCAATTCGACACCGCGCTTGGAAGCGCACCAAAGAAAACGGGGGCCAATTAACTCGAGGTGGTGAATCACTAAACCGCCCCTCTGCGTCGTGCAGCACAGCGATCGGTTGGCACAACTCCACCGTTGCTGCGTTTATCTCCACGCCCACACGCCGTATCGGGTGGTGGGAATCCCGCGCAGCCGCGAAGACTTCGAGGAACTGTTCACGACGACCCGTGCGGACTTGATTGCCTTCAGGGCGTGTTCCGACAGCCCGGGGCGAGGGCGTTGGGCGCAGAACTGCGGTCGCGTGGCCTGCCCGTCGTTCTACTGCAGCACCACGACCGTCCAAGGAATCTCGCCTGTCTTACTACGTCGGCTGATTCGTCCTGCCGAAGTGACTGAGCTCAACACACGGATTGGCTAAAATTTTGTGGCCTTTAATAGAGTCCTCAATGGAGGCAATCTGTCCTTTAACCACCGACACATTGAATGAACCGGTCCCGCATGAAACTGCATCCGGTCCTTAACGAAAAAATCATCGCCGCTATGGATCTCGTGGCCCCGGCGCGCCAGACGGCGCGGGACGCGCGACCGCCAGCGGTGCCCGGCAAAACACATGCCGTGATCGGATGCGGCGCGCGGGCAAGACCACCTTCTTTCAACAGTGCTGGCACAGCGGCGCGGCGCGGGCGCTCCGGAGCGGGCCCTTTACCTGAGCTTCCACGACGATCGCCTGGCCGGCATCGGCGTGGAGCAGCTTGGGTTTCTACTGGAGGAATTCTTCCGGCGGCACCCGCAGTTGCGCGGCCGCGAAACCGTGCACTAGTTTCTGGACGAGATCCAGTTGGTGCCCGGCTGGGAACAGTTCGTCCGGCGAGCCATGGATACGGAGCGGATGGAACTCGTCGTCTCAGGTTCCTCCGCGAAGATGCTGTCGCGGGAGGTGCATACATCGTTCCGCGGACGCAGGATGGCGAACGTGATCCGGCCCTTCAGTTTCCCTGAGTTTCTACGTCATCGCGGCGAAGAACCTGCCAAGGTGCCGCGCCGGTGGACGGCGGCGGAGCGGTCGCTAGTGGAGAATCGCTTTCGCGATTATCTGGCCACTGGCGGGTTCCCGGAGGCGCAGGGGTTGGCCCCGGGCTTGCGCGTGGAGCTGCTGCAAGGCTATGTGGACGCCGTGCTAATCCGCGACGTCTTGGAACGTCACGCAGTGACGCAGGTGTCCGAGGTGGACAGGTAGAGTTTTCCCGCGCGGGCGTCGTGAAAGAACGGGCCGGGAACGAACTCCAGCTCGGTTGCGTTGGGCATGCGCTTCAGGATGGTCAACGTGTCGAGCTCGTTCACTGCGGGCATCTCGCCCGCGAAAGGAAAGTCCGCGACGAAGATAAACCGGTGGCCCGCGAGCGGCTGAAACACCGGGGCCGGCACGTCCCCGCGCAAGGTCACGGTGCCTGCGAGCTCCGCCCGGATGACGGTGCCGCGGTCCGGACTTCCAAGGTCCACCCGCTTGACTCATGGTCGAAGGCTTGACTGCCAAAGAGATCGCCGACCGCGTGAGCGTCAGCATCCACACCACCGGCACACACACCAAGAATCTCTTCGTCAAACTCGAGGTCCACAGCCGCGCCGCCGCCGTCGCCCGAGCGCTCCGGGATGGACTCGTGTGAGAAGAAATCTCCTGAACCGGCAACGACTGCGCTTGTAAGTGGGAAACTGCAGCGGACCTTGCTCACCGTCGTTCCTTGCCGCTACACTCGCGCCATGCCGCGTGGCTTTCTGCTGACGACGTTGGTGTTGCTGCTCTCCGCGGCTCTCCCGCTTCGCGCGCAGGTCCGCGTGCTGGATGCCGCGCGGTATCATCTCGGCACGGAGGGGTTCCCCGAATGGCAGGAGTTCGCCGGCAAGAAGCCGCATGGGCGGATGCTGGAAGTCCGCTTCGAGGCACAACGCAACGACACCGAGCAGACGCTTCTCATCCGCCAGCGCGACGTGAAGCAGGGCTGGCCGGTTCAGCTCAACGGTCGTCGCCTCGGTTCGTTGGTCACGCAGGAAACGCCGCTCGTCCACGCGCTCGCCGTGCCGCCGGGTGCTTTGCGCGACGGCACGAACACGCTCGCCATCCTGCCGCCCACGGCAGTGGATGACATTGTCGTCGGCGAGTTCCGACTCGTGTCCGCGTCGCTCAAGGAAACGCTCACCCAAGCCACGCTCGCCGTGCAAGTCACAGACTCAGACACGAAGACTCCCCTGCCCTGCCGCTTGACCATCGTGGATGCTGATGGCGGGCTCGCGGCCTTGCTGCCCGGCACGCCGAACCAGACCAACCTCGCCGCGCGGCCCGGCGTGCTCTACACGCGCGACGGCTCGGCGAGCGCGGACTTGCTGCCGGGGAAATACACCATTTTCGCGTCGCGCGGGTTTGAGTTCAGCGTCACCACGCAAGCGGTCACGCTCGTCGCGGGCAAGACGCAGTCGCTCGCGCTCACCATCTGCCGCGCGGTGCCGACGCACGGCTGGGCCGCGGCGGACACGCACATCCACACGCTCACGAAGAGCAGGCACGGCGACGCGACGGAGGACGAGCGGATGCAGACCATCGCCGGCGAGGGTATCGAACTGGCCGTCGCCACCGACCACAACGTCCACGCGGATTACACCGAGGCGGCGCAGCGCACGCGGTTGAGCGACCGCTTCACGTCGGTCATCGGCAACGAGGTGACGACCAAAGCTGGACACTTCAACGCGTTTCCCATCCAGCCCGGCGCGACCGTCGCCGACTTCAACACGACGAATTGGAACATGCTGCTGCTGGGCATCCGCGCCACGCCGGGCGTGCAAGTCATCGCGCTGAATCATCCGCGCGATTTGCACAGCGGCTTCGTGCCGCTCGGCCCGGCGAACTTCAATTCCGTCTCCGGTGCGGCGTTGCGCGGGCAGGAGTTCAGCTTCGACGGGCTGGAAGTCATCACGTCCGCCGCGATGCAGTCGGACATCATGCTCCTGTTCCGCGACTGGTTCGCGCTGCTGAACCACGGCCATCGCATCACCGCGCTCGGTTCCAGCGACACGCACGACGTGAGCCGCTTCATCCTCGGGCAGGCGCGGACCTACGTGAAGTGCGCGGACGCGAACCCCGGTGCCATCAATGTGGACGAGGCGTGCCGCAGCCTGCGCGAGGGCCGTGCGCTCGTGAGCTTCGGGCTGCTCGCGAACATCGTGGTGAACGACCGCTTCGGTGTCGGCGATCTTGCGTTGCGCGGGCAGCGCGGCGTGACGGCGGTGGTGACGGTGCTCGGTCCCATGTGGGTGCAGGCGGATCGCGTGGATTTATTCGCCAACGGCGTGAAGGTCGGAGAGCAACGGCTGTTGCCCGTGCGCGGCACGACGAAGGCGCGCGTGGCGTTCAAGCTTCCGCGCCTGAAGCACGACTATCATCTCGTCGCAATCGCGAGCGGGCCGGGCGTGACCGCACCGTTCTGGGAAACACCGCGCCCGTATCAGCCGAGTTCAAAGGTCTTCACCCCGCGCGTGCTGGGCGCGACGAATCCCGTGTGGGTGGATGCGGACGGCGACGGGAAATTCACCTCCGCGCGCGCCTACTCAGAGCTGCTCGTGAAACGCCACGGCACGGAGGCGACGAAGTTGTTTCCCGTTCTTGCGGCTTACGACGAAGCCGTCGCCGCGCAAGCCGCGAGCCTTTGTCACGCGGCGGGGAAGGACTTGCGTTCACTGGAATTCACGCACGCGATGCGCGATGCCGCCCGGCACGTGCAACACGGCTGGGTGAGCTTCGCCGGGACGGTGCGGTGAGGTGCCGGCGACTTGCAGTCCCCGTCTGTTGCGTGCGGAAACTCCGGACGGCGACTGGAAGTCGCCGGCACGGATTACTTCGTAAGCAGCCCGCGAGTCTTCATCCACTCGCCCGCCCGGTGCGGCCAGGTCGTGACGCCGTGCTGGCTCGAGCGCAGGCCGTAGCCGTGGCCGCGGTGGGATAGAGATGCATCTCAGCGGGCACCTTCGCCTGCTTGAGCGCGAGGTAGTAGAACAGCGCGCACTCCACGCGGATGCCGTCGTCCTCCGTCATGGCGAGGAAGGTCTGCGGCGTGTCCGCGGTGATGGGCAGCTCGGGAGAAATCTTGTCGCCCTGCTCCTTTACCGTGAGGTAGGCGGGGTAAATCAGGAAAGCGAAGTCAGGCCGGCAGCTCACTTTGTCCGCATCATCCACCGGTTCGTAAGTGCGCTTGTCGTAGTTGTTGCTCGCTGCCGCTGCGAGATGCCCGCCCACCGAGAAGCCCAGGATGCCGATCCGTTTTGGGTCCACGCCGAACTCCGCCGCGCGCGCACGCACCAAGCCGACGGCCCGTTGCGCGTCCTGCAACGCTGCCGTGTGCTTCTCCAAGCCGGGGCGCTTCGGCACGCAATACTTGAGCAGCACGCCCGTCACGCCGATGGAGTTGAGCCACTCGCAGACCTCGGAGCCTTCGAGGTCGTAGGCAAGAATGCTGTAGCCGCCGCCGGGACAGATGACGACCGCTGCGCGGGTGTCCTTGTCCTTCGCTGGGCGATAGACAGTGATTGTGGGCTGCGCGACATTGCCGAGTCGGATGACGGACTTGCCGGCGACCTTGCCACTCTTCTCGGTGGAGGTGTCCTTCTCCTCGCCGAATCCGCCCTTCTCGCCGGGAGCTTCCTTGGGCCAAAGCGGGATCGGGGCGTTTGCTGCGGCGTGAGTGGTGAGCGGCGTGAGTGGCGAGCGCGAGCGAAGCGAAGACAGCGAACGTGTTGGCTTTCATGGCGGCGATAAAATGCGGGGGCGGAGGGAGGAGCAAGATTAAGATTAGGATCACGAGCAGGAGGGCAAGGGCACGGTTGAATTGACATCCACCCGCAATCCGTTTTCCTACCTGCCGTCAAACGCATGAACTCATCTCGCCTCCTGTTCGCCGCCACGCTCGCCGCCGTCTCCACCTCGGTCTCCGCCGCCGAATGGCCGGAATGGCGCGGCCCCGGCGGACAGGGTCACGCGAAGGTCACCGGCCTCCCCACGTCGTGGAGCGAGACGAAGAACGTGACTTGGAGAACGGAACTCCCCGGCCGTGCGTGGTCCTCGCCGGTGATCGAAGGAAAGAACATCTGGCTCACAACCGCCATAGAGACGCCCGCGAGGAAGGAGGACGCCGACCGTCGACTCAAGTCCAACACCGGCAACCAACCGCTCACGGTGCTAGACAAGGTCGAGTTCCGCGCGCTCTGCGTGGACCGGGATTCCGGCAAGCTCACTCAAAACATTCTAATCCTGACTGCCCGCGAGCCGCAGTGGGTCCACGCCCTCAACAGCTACGCCTCCTGCACGCCGGTCATCGAGGACGGGAAACTTTATTGCCACTTCGGCGCGATGGGCAGCACCTGTCTCGACACGCGCACGGGCAAAATGCTCTGGACCGACACGAGCCTCGTGGTCATGCACGAGAACGGCCCCGGCGGTTCGCCGGTGATTTGGAAGAACCTCATGGTCTGCCACCTCGACGGCAGCGATCAGCAGTTCATCGCCGCGCTGGACAAGCGCACCGGGAAGCTCGCCTGGAAGACGCCGCGCTCGGGCGACATGAACAAGGACCCCCAGCTCCGCAAGTCCTACGGCACACCGCTCATCCTCGCCATCAACGGCAAGGAGCAAATCATCTCACCGTCCTCCGACTGGATTTACTCCTACGACGACAAGGGCAAGGAACTTTGGCGCGTGAAGTATGGCCAGCTGGGCTTCTCGCTCACACCGCGCCCTGTCGTCGGGCACGGGATGATCTACATGAGCACCGGCTTCATGAAGGCACAGATCCTCGCGCTGAAGTATCAAGGGCTGGAGAAACCCGAGATCGCATGGCGCTACGACAAGGGCGCGCCCACGATGCCCTCGCCGCTGCTCGTCGGGGACGAACTCTACTTCGCCAACGACGGCGGCATCTTTACCTGCCTCGACGCCAAGACCGGCGCGGAGCATTACCGCGAGCGTCTCGGCGGCAACTACAGTTCCTCGCCGACCTTCGCCGACGGCAAGATCTACGTTCACAACCGCGAAGGCCTGACCACCGTCATCAAGCCAGGCAAGCAGTTCGAGGTGATCGAGAAGAACCAGCTGCCGGGCAAAATCTTCGCCTCGCTCGCCGCCGTGGACCACGCGCTCTTCCTCCGCACCGACACGGCGCTGTATCGAATCGAGCAGAAGCCGGCGAAGCAGGCCGCTCGCTAGCGCCATTCCGCGCAACTGCCGCGCGTGCAACTCGACCTCTTCAGCCGACTCCTCAACCGCGTGCGCCCGGCCGCAGTAGCGGCGACGCTGCGCGTGGGCGGGACGGAGCTGCCGGTCGAGTTCGTCCGCAATCCCAAGGCGCGTCGCTACGTCCTGCGGCTCACTCCCGAGCGCGTGGCACGCGTCACGGTGCCACGCTCTGGAAATCGTGCGGAAGCCTTCGCCTTCGCGCAGCGACAGTCAGCTTGGCTCGCGAAGCAACTCGCGAAGCCGCCGCGTTCCCGCCCCGCGACCGAGTGGCAGCACGGGACCGAGATTCTCTTTCGCGGCGAGCGCGTCTCGTTGCGGTTGGAAACGCACTCGAGCGGCTGCGTCGTGAAGTTCTCCGATCAAAGTATCTTGCTCCGCCAAGCTGCAACGAACCTCCGCCCCGCCATTGAACGCCATCTCTGGCAACTCGCGGCGATTGAGCTTCCTCCGCGCTTGCTCGCATTTGCGGCTCAACTGCAAGTGACTGTCCAGCGCGTCACGGTGCGCAGCCAGCGCTCTCGCTGGGGCAGTTGCTCGCGCGCGGGGACCGTCTCCCTGAACTGGCGGCTCGTGCAGACGCCGGACTTCGTGCGCGACTACATCTGCGTCCACGAGTTGATGCACCGGCGCGAGATGAACCACTCGGCGCGCTACTGGCGGCATGTGGCCGAGGCATTCCCGCGCTGGGAGGAGGCAGAGCGCTGGTTGAAGGCGAACGGCGGCTTATTGCGGCAAGTGTGAGGCGGACACGCTTGTCCGCAATGATGCGGTTGATGTTGTTTCCAGTGAACTGCGGGACAGGAGTGTCCCGCCTACGGCACCGCACTTTCCGCTTCGCCGTCCCCTGCCCTTCTGTTACGAACTCACTGTGCGTTCTGCGGTCCTCAAAGACATTTCACGCCTCGTCGTCAAGCTGGGCACCGGCGTCCTCACCGACAGCCGGAAGCTGCCGGACCTCGCGCAGATGGAGCAGCTTGTCGCGCAGGTCGCCGCGCTGCGGAAGGCGGGACGCGAAGTTGTGCTCGTCACGTCCGGTGCGGTCGGCGCGGGCATCGGCGTGCTTGGGTTTGAAGCGCGGCCCAAGGAACTCGCGGAGCTTCAGGCGTGCGCCGCTGTCGGCCAGTCGCGCCTGATGACGACCTACGAAAACCTGTTCTCCAAGTTCGGCCTGCACGTCGCGCAGGTGCTCCTCACACACGACGACCTCGAGCACCACGAGCGCCACCTCAACGCCCGAAACACACTTGTCGCTCTTCTCGACCTAGGCGTCATCCCCATAATCAACGAGAACGACGCCGTCTCCTTCACCGAGCTGAAGTTCGGCGACAACGACAAGCTCTCCGCCCTCGTCGCATCGCTGCTGCCGGCGGATTTGCTCGTCATCCTCACCACGGTGGACGGCGTGATTGAAGGCTTCGGCACGCCCGCCGCTCGACTGCTGCCGACGGTCGAACGCATAGACGACTCGGTCGAAGGCATGGCGGGCGGCACGTTGAGCGCGACGGCCGTGGGCGGCATGGCGACGAAGATTCAGGCGGCGAAGATTGTCACGCGCTCCGGCATCCCGCTCGTCATCGCCAGCGGCCGAAAAGCCACCGTGCTCGCGGACATTCTCAACGGCGCGGAGGAGGGCACGCTGTTCATCCCGCAACTCAACAAGATGCCGGGCCGCAAGCGCTGGATCGCGTTTTTCCACCATCCCAAAGGCACGCTCTTCGTGGACGACGGCGCGAAGAAGGCTTTGCGCGAGAAGGGCCGCAGCCTGCTCCCGCCCGGCATCACGCGCTGCGAAGGCGATTTCGAAAGGGACGAGGTCGTGCGCATCTGCGACGAGGACGGGACGGAGTTCGCGCGCGGCATCGCGCGCTTCCATTCTGTGCAAATCGCCGACCACCAGCTCCCGCGCGAGGAAGTCGTGCATCGAGATGACCTCGTGATTCTGTAGCCTGGGCAATAGAAGCAACTGACGCATAGGCACTGGTTACTGAACACTGATCACTGACCATGCCCTGCTCCAAACCTTCGCGTCGGCTCCCCGCCATCCGCCAGCTTCTTGAAGTGATGGCCAGTCTTCGCTCACCCGAGGGTTGCCCTTGGGATCGCGAGCAGGATCACATGACGCTGCGCACCCACGCCGTCGAGGAGGTCTATGAGCTGATGGATGCCATCGAGGCCGGTGACGAGCACGAGATGGCGGAGGAACTCGGCGACTTGTTGCTGCAAGTCGTCTTCCACTGCCAGCTCGCCCGCGAGCGCGGATCGTTCGATTTTGATGCCGTGGCCCGCCGGATCACCGAGAAGCTCCTGCGCCGCCACCCGCACGTCTTCGGCGACGTGAAGGTCAAGGACGTGGACGAGGTCTGGGCCAACTGGGAGCAAATCAAGAAGGCCGAGAAGCACGGCACCAAGCACGCGCGTCCCTCCGCGCTGGATGGCATCCCGAAGCACCTCCCCGCCCTTGCCCGCGCCGAGAAACTCGTGAAGAAGGCGCGCAAGGCGGAGCTGCTCATCGCTCCGAAGAAGCTCGCTGGAACGACGAGGCGGAAACTGGCTGAGAAATTATTTGGCCTGGCCGCATTGGCTCAAACGAAAGGCTGGTCCGCCGAGGAGCTTTTGCGCGGAGAAGTGAAGCGCCGTGAACGCGCCTTCCGAAAAGGCGAGGCCCGGCTTTTGGCCGGGCCTGCTTCTGCCTGAATCGTGTTTGCGCTGGCTGCTGCGGTCTCTGCGCAGCCGCACCGTCACCAACTGAGCAAGTTGTCCTTGTTCTTGCCCCTGTTGGCCTTGCCGTTCGCAGAATTGCTCACGTTGAAGTCCACCATTCCATCCGGGCCGAACGACCACACCATCACCGACTCCTTCGCAACGAAGTTATGCCGGTCGCTCGGGTGGGCCGTGGCGGGGGCGGAGTAGGGCGCATCGTTGGGCCGCTTGAGGCCGACGAGGCCATTTTGAGAATCCTCATCCGGCGCAGGCTTCTCGGTGACATGCGCGAAGGCGTAGAAGTTGTCCCACGAGCGGTTGTTGTGATCGAGGTCGAGCGTGACGATGTAGGGATTGGCCCACGGATCGCGATAGACGAGGTCATCGCCAACGCCGGGCGACTGCACGCCGGACGATTCCTTCGCGTCCAAAAACTTGATGCCCTTCGGATTGTAGCGGTGACCCCAGTTGACGGTCTGTGGGTTTCCGGAAGTGCGGTAGTTCTCGAGGTCCATGAGGATGGAGATCACCTCCGAGTTGTTCGCCTGATAGTCGAGCGGTTGCAGCGCGGTGGTCTGGCTGATCACCGATGGCAAAGGACTTCCATTGGGCCCCTTCAGTGTGCCTCGACCGTCCTGGGCAACCGTTCCGAAAGTGTAATCCCGGGGCGGCAGGGGAGAGCCTCCGCAGAAACTTGGCGTGTTGGCTTGCTTAGAGGCCGGCAGTCGGCCATAGGTCTCCTCGTAGGAAAGAATGGCTTCAACCAAACCGCGCACTTCCTGCTTGGCCACGGTTTCCTTCGATCCCTGATTCGCCTTTGACACCCCGACCAACGCGAGGCCACCCAACGTGCCTACGATGCCGGTGACGACGAGAACCTCCACGAGTGTGGTCGCCCGCTCTGCAAGACGACGCGCGATCGAAGCACTTCGATCGCGGGAATCCGCATGAGAGGTGAGAGACGAGATACTCAGAGGCTTGTGGAACGTTGTTTTCATGTTTTGGCCTTTCTGGTTGCCGCGCACCCTAGATTCTGCAGAGCGCACGAGTTACGATATGGCTAAAGTGAACCTGATTGCAGTAGTGTCAACGGCGAAACCCGACCGACATGGCAAAAACTCGCATGTCTTTAGCCTAGAGAATAAAGGCAAAAGTGTGGCTTCTCGCAAATCTATCTACGAATCAACGCGCCTCCCCCATCTCAAATCCACTGCGGTGCCGGCGCGTCACGAAGGCGGCATGGAAGATGGCGCTGCCACCAGACCGAGACAGCCTCGTCGCCATCGAAGTGCGGCGCGTCAAGTCGCGCGCAGCCGGTCAGCAGCCCTCCGCCTTGAGCAACAACTCTCGCAATGCCTCGTCGGCCGTCGCGGCGTGGACGCACCGCTCAAACTCCGCGCGCGGCAGCCGGCGGCTGAAGAAGCGCGTGTGGCAGGTGAGATGTTCCGCTTCCTCAGCCTTGCAGCAAAGCAGCTCCTCCAGCCCGCGAATCATCGCCTGGATTCCGGCAGCCTTCTCGCCTTGCATGAAGACCAGTTGCCCGCGCATCGCGACGGCGAGGCCGTGGGCGCGACGGTCGCCTAGTGCCCCGGCCAGCGGAATCAACTCATCGTAAAACGCAAAGGACCGTGCGACCTGCCCTTCGAAGCGCGCAAGCTGGGCCATCTGGAAGAGCACACGCGCCCGGTCGTTTGCGAGGTCGGTGCGATTGAGCAGTGGCAACGCTCGGTCGAAGGCCGCGAGCGCGGCGGCGGACTCGCCAGCGGCCTGGCGCTCGCTCGCGATGGCGAGGAGTTCGGCGAGTGTCGCCTTGGCGGGGAGGTCACTCATGTCATCGCACGGCCCGCCTTCTGACCTCGGCGGCTAGAGGGCTGCGGCAATCGCATTGCCCATCTCGCGGGTGCCGACTTTCTGCGCGTTCGTCTCGGCGGGCGTGTAGATGTCGCCGGTGCGGAGGCCGGCGGCGATGGCCTTGCCCACGGCGGCCTCGATGCCGTTGGCCGCGTCGTTCAAGCCGAAGCTGTAGCGGAGCATCAGCGCGGTGGAGAGGATTTGGGCGATGGGATTCGCGAGATTCTTCCCGGCGATGTCCGGCGCGGTGCCGCCGGCAGGCTCGAAGAAACCGAAGGTCTGCTCACCATTCGTCACGCCCAGGCTCGCGCTGGGCAACATGCCGAGCGAACCCGCCAGCGCCGCCGCCTCGTCGCTGAGTATGTCGCCGAACATGTTCTCGCACAGCATCACGTCGAACTGCGTCGGCTTGAGCATCAGTTGCATCGCGGCGTTGTCCACGAACATGTGCTCCAGCGCCACGTCGGGATACTGGCGGGCGACCTTCGTCACCACGTCGCGCCACAGGACGCCGTTCTCGAGCACGTTCGCCTTGTCAATGCTCGTGACCTTCTTGCGCCGCAGCGACGCGGCCTTGAAGGCGACATGCGCGATCCGCTCAATCTCCGGCGTCGTATAAACCATCGTGTCAATCGCCCGCTGCGAGCGCTTCATGATGACCGTCGCGCTCACGTCTGCCTGCGGCTCCTCGATAAAGTAATCCTCCGTCTTCTTCGGCTGGCCGAAATACATCCCGCCCGTCAGCTCGCGCACAACCAAGATGTCAATGCCATCCCCCTGCCGCTCCGGGCGCAACGGGCAAGCGTGCGCCAGCGCCTTGGGGAGTTGCACCGGGCGCAGGTTCGCGAACAGCCCGAACTCCTTGCGGATGCGCAGCAGCGCCGCGCGCTCAGGCCGCTGCTCCTTCGGAATCGTCGGGTCGCGGTCGGGCAAACCCACGGAGCCGAAGAGGATCGCGTCACTCGCCTTGCACAGCGCGAGCGTCTCGTCGGGCAGTGCCTTGCCGGCGGCGTCAATGCCCGCCCAGCCCACGGGTGCCTCGGTGATTTGAAAACTCAGGGAAAACTTCTTTTCCACCGCGCGCAAAACCTTGATGGCCTCGCGCATGACCTCGGGACCGATGCCATCGCCAGCCAGCGCGGCGACCTTGAACGTCTTTGACATAGGGCGCGGAGAATACCGGCGGCGGAAACGGAGTGAAGGAGAAACTCTGCCATCGCGCTGCGGCCACCAAACCGCTTGCCGGGCAAAACTCCCTCCGCTACAAACGCGTCCTCTTTGCGCGGCCCGCCGCGCGACACAAAACGCGACGCTGTTAACTTTCAACCTTCAACTCTCAACTTTCTCATGCCCTACACAACCTGCACCGTCCCTACCGGCGGCAAAATCTCCATCGCCAACGGCAAGCTCGTCGTCCCCGGCAACCCCATCATCCCCTTCATCCGTGGCGACGGCACCGGCCCCGACATCTGGGCTTCCTCCGTCCGCGTGATGGATGCCGCAGTTGAGAAAGCCTATGGCGGCCAGCGCAAGATCGCGTGGATGGAGGTCTTCGCCGGTGAGGAGAGCTTCAAGAAATTCAACAACTGGCTCCCCGACGACACCGTCGAAGCCTTCCGCGAATTCCTCGTCGGCATCAAAGGCCCGCTCACCACGCCCGTCGGCGGCGGCATGCGCTCGCTCAACGTCGCGCTGCGCCAGATGCTCGATCTCTACGTCTGCCTGCGTCCCGTGCAATGGTTCACCGGCGTCCCCAGCCCCGTGAAGCATCCCGAGAAGGTGGACATGGTCATCTTCCGCGAGAACACCGAGGACATCTACGCTGGCATTGAGTTCGTCGGCGGCTCCCCTGAAGCCCAGAAGGTCCTCGATTTCCTCGCGAAGGAATTTCCGAAGGACTTCGCCAAGATTCGCTTCGGCACCAAGGACGCCATCGCCGGCTACATGAAGCTCGCCGCGCCCGACCACGACGCCTCGCACATCCCCGTGCAAGTCGGCCTCGGCATCAAGGCCGTCTCCAACGTCGGCACCATCCGCCTCATGAAGGCCGCCGTGGAATACGCCCTCGCCAACAAGCGCCGCAACGTGACCATCGTCCACAAGGGCAACATCATGAAATACACCGAGGGCGCCTTCCGCGACTGGGGCTACAGCGCGGCGGAACGCATCTTCGGCGACAAGGTTTACACCTGGGCCAAGTGGGAAAAGACCAAGAAGGAAAAGGGCGAAGAAGCCGCGAACGCGGAGCAGAAGGCCGCACTCGCCGCAGGTGCCGTCCTGATCAAGGACGCCATCGCCGACATCGCCCTCCAGCAGGTGCTCACCCGCCCGACGGACTTTGACGTGATCGCCACGCTCAATCTCAACGGCGACTACCTCAGCGACGCCCTCGCCGCGCAAGTCGGCGGCATCGGCATCGCGCCCGGCGGCAACATCAACTACCTCACCGGACACGCGATCTTCGAGGCGACGCACGGCACGGCACCCAAGTATGCCAATCTCGACAAGGTAAATCCGGGCTCGGTCATCCTCTCGGGCGAGATGATGTTGCGCTTCATGGGCTGGAACGAAGCTGCCGACGCGATTTTACGCGGCTTTGACGGTGCCACGGCGGCCAAGACCGTGACCTACGATTTCCACCGACAGATGGACGGCGCCGTGCTGGTCAAGTGTTCTGAGTTCGGAGACGCGATCATCCGCCATATGTGAAGCAGCGCCGCTCGCGCGGCCGGGCCCGTGGCGGGCAAACAGGAGAGACAGGACGGAAATGGCACGCAGCAAGATCTCGCTCATCGGCGCCGGCAACATCGGCGCGACCATGGCCCACCTCTGTGCGCTACGCGCGCTTGGCGACGTCGTGCTCTACGACATCGTCGAGGGAATGCCGCAAGGCAAGGCGCTCGACATCTCCGAGTCGGGCCCGATCGACGGCTTCGACGTCAC
>SXGU01380425.1_pt1 | contig 24219 bp, 12 predicted proteins | sample 3174531 | NCBI WGS metagenome assembly SXGU01 (sample SAMN11356863, study PRJNA531348) | freshwater metagenome | isolation source: freshwater sample F1-140 | place: China: Fuxian Lake, Yuxi | collected 2017-12-25
ACGGGTTCGGCGGCTCGGCCGGCAATGTCGGCACCGCCAGCGGCGCCGGCACCGGCACGCCGGCCGGTGCGGGCATCTATGGCGCCATCATCGCAGTCGCCAATGGCACCGGCGGCAACGGCGGCGGCGGCGGCGCGGGGAGCCCGAGCGGCACCGGCGGCTCGGGCGGGCGCGGCGGCGACGGGTTCGGCGGCTCGGCCGGCAATGTCGGCACCGCCAGCGGCGCCGGCACCGGCACGCCGGCCGGTGCGGGCATCTATGGCGCCATCATCGCAGTCGCCAATGGCACCGGCGGCAACGGCGGCGGCAGCGGCGCGGGGAGCACGAGCGACAATGGCGGCATTGGCGGCACCGGCGGCAGCGGAGTTGGCGGCGGCTCCACCCTGCTGGCACGCGGCGGAACCCTCACGGCCGACACCGTTTCGCTGACGGCCGATGGTTTCGCGGGCTTCACCTCGGGCGATACGCCTTCCGGCGCCCCGGCGCTCGGCGTCGGTGGTTCGGTGGGCGTGCTGATCACCACTCGGTTCCAGACGACGGATGGCGCGACCGTCACCGTGGGCAGCCTCACCGGCACCGCCAACGGCTTCGGCCAGGACGGGGCGGATCTGGTCGTGGGCACCCCGAACAGCCGCTACGGTTCGACGGGTGTCACCGTGCAGGGCAGCACCGCGAATTTCGGCACGCTGGCGCTGGAAACGCGCGGCAACGGCGCATTCGTCCAGGAAGGGCTGGCAGTCTGCCCGTGCACGTTCCCGGTGATCCAGGTGGGGCCGCCCGGACCGAGCGGCCAGTCGCCGGTCATCATCGTGCGGCAGGAAGGGTCGAACCTTCTCCTCGACAACGGCACGCTGAACGTCGCGAACGACTTCACGCTCAACTCGGACAGCGGCATCGACATCCAGGCGGTCGGCAGCGGCCGCATCAACGTCGGAGGTACCTTCACCGCCTTGTCGCTGCGCGGTCTCAACGACCCGGACGTCGAAGGCGAAGAGTTCAACATCAGCCACAGCACCGATGCGCAGAATGACGCCCGCCCTGCCGGCGCCACCACGATCAGCGCGCGCAACCTCCGCTTCGCGTCGGCCGGCGAGCTGCTGTTCGGCGGCGAGGGCGACAGCGGCAACGGCACGGCCGGTGCGTTCATCGACGTCGCGGAGAACGCGACGTTCGAGTTCGGCGACGAGATCGACCTCGGCGACACGCGCGCCGGAAACGATCTGGCGATCAGCTTCATCGGCACACTGGCCCCCGACGACGAAGGCGATACCGGCCTCGTCGAGGTCACCGGCGCGGTTGTCGCGCGGACGATCGAGATCGACGCCGCCGATATCTCGATTGCCCTCAACGAGGACGGCGACGAGAACCCGCTCGGCCTGCTCGGCGCAGCCGGCACAACCGAGTCGGTCAGCATCTCGGTCCGGCCGGGGACGCAGGCCGCCATCATCGGCGGCGATCCGATCGACGACGGCGACGAGGGTCCGGCCTTCTTCCACCTCACCAATGCCGACGCGCAGCGGATCGAAGCGGCGTCGGTGGACATCTCCGTGCCCGCCTTCTCTTCCGATCCGGCGGCGGGTCCGGACGTGATCGTCCAGGCGCTGGACCTCACCGGCTCGGCAGCAGGCGGCGTCGGATCGATCTCGCTCAGCACCGACGGCGCGGTCCGCGTCGAGGGTCCGGTCGCGTATCGCAGCGCGGCCGCCACCGACGTGCTTGAGCTGACCGCCGACGAGCGGATCGACGTGGTTGGCTCCGGCAGCGGCATCGTCGTGACCGACGGAACGGGGGCGCTCAGCGGCAATCTGGCGCTGGCGACGGACGGCGTCTTCAACGCCGAGGCCGGCACACGCCTCGCCGCGCGGGCGGTGTCGATCTCCGCGGGCGCCACGCTCACCACCGGCCGCGTCGATTCCGGCCAGAGCCTCGCGCTCGCCAGCGGCGCCGATCTCGTCCTCAACGACGCGATCACTGCGCCGGCGATCGCCTTCACCTCCGGCGCGAACCTCATCGCCAACGGCACGCTGACGGCACCGACGGTGGCGCTGACCGCGGGCGCCGATCTCACGGTTGCGGCGATCAACGCCTCCACGTCGGCCAACCTGGCGGCGGGCGGCAATGCGGTGATCCGCGGTGTCGTCGCCGCGCCGACGATCACGCTGGCGGCGGCCGACATCGACATCCAGTCGGCCGGCCAGCTCGGCACCGGCACCGGCGCGATCGCCATTGCCGTGCGTCCGACCGGCCAGCAGACGGTGATCGGCGGCACGGAGGAAGGCCCCGGCTTCACCCTCACCCAGGCCGAGGCCGACCGCATCGAGGCGCGGCAGGTCAGCTTGACGGCGCCGGCCGCCGGCACCGCGGCGAACCGCGCGCCCGACGTCCTGGTCCGCGACATCGTGGTCGGCTCGGAGCAGGGCGATGCGCCGTTCGTGCTGAGCCTGGCGACGCCGGGCCGGCTCCGGATCGCCGGCAACGTCCTGTTCCGCAACGCCTCGGCCGACGCATCGCTGACGCTGGCGGGCCAGGAGCGGCTGGAGGTGATCACGCCGGGCAGCGTCCGCGTTCGCAACGCCGCCGGCGCGCCGTCGGGCAACCTCGTCCTGTCGGGCGGCACCGTCACGGTGGCGACCCAGGCGCTCGCCGATCAACTCGCCGCCAACCCGAACTTCGAGGGCCGCAACGCCGCGCTCGCGACCAATAACGGGCCGGTCAACGAGGGCGGCTTCGTCGAGGGCGGGCGCGTCTCGTTCCTGATCGGCCAGAACGCCTTCGTCCAGAATACTGGCACCGCCACCAGCTTTGCCGGCGTCACCGTCGGCACCGGCGGCCTGGTGGTCGGCCGCATCATGGGCAGCGGCAGCAGCGGCGGCGGCCAGTCGACCGGACAGGGCGTCTCCTTCGTCGGCATGCTGTCCGATCCGAACGAGGAGCTGATCTTCGACTTCACGATCGACGTTTCGACGCAGGTGACGCTCCGCACTTATTCCTATGCGGGCGGCACCAACGTATCGGGTCAGGTGATCCCGCGCGGCGGCTTCGATCCGCAGCTGTTCCTGTTCGCGGCTGATGGCGCGTTCATCGCCGGCAACGACGACGGCGGCGCGAACGTGCCCGCCGATCCGGCCAACGGCATCCGCTTCGACACCTTCCTGCAGCGCACGCTGGCGGCCGGCAATTACAAGGTCGCGGTTACGGTGTTCCCGAACGATCCGGTCGGCCAGAATCTGTCTCAAGGCTTCGAGAACAGCGCCTCAAGCTTCGGCTCCGGCCGCTCGAACCAGTTCGCGTTCGACGTGATCGGGGCGCGCAGCGCCACCGGCCCGGGCCAGGTCAGCTCGGAAGTGACGTTCGTCGGCTTCGCGCGGCAGCGGAACGCCGATGGCAGCTTCACCACCGGCAACGACTTCTTCACCCGCGCCAATCTCCAGCAGACTTCGACGGGGGTGACCTTCTCGAGCAGCTCGCAGCTGAACAATGTCGGCATTGTCAGCGGCATTCCGCCGGTGACGCCGCCACCGCCACCGCCGCCACCGCCGCCGCCACCGCCGCCGGTGGAGCCGCCGCCGCCTCCGGTGGAACCGCCGCCGCAGGTGATCGTGGCCGACGTGGTGCTCGGCCCGGTCGAGACCGTGCTCGACTCGCCGGCTTCGGAGGCCGCTGCGGACGAGAGCGGCGACGGCGACGGCGGCGGCCCCGGCGGCTTCGGCGCCGGCTTCACCGGCCTCATCGATACGTCCAGCTTCTCGACAGAAGCCCTGATCGAGGAGCCGGTGGCGTCCGGCAGCGACTCTACCTTGTGGACGGACGGCGACGACGACGGCGGCCGCGACGACGAGGAAGAGGAAGAAGAGAACAACGCAGGCGGCACGCCTGCGCCGGGAGCCAATCCATGATCCGCTTGAAAACGCTTCTCGCCGTCGCCTGCGCGGCGCTGCCGCTCGGTTTCGCCGGCGCCGACGCCCAGCAGATCTCGCTGCGCGACAGCTTCCGCCTCGGCAGCGGCGCCGGCACGCTCTGCACGGCGCAGGTCGCCGCCAATGATCCGGCGCAGAAGGACATGTTCGATCGCGCTTATGCGATCGTCTGCCGCGACGCGGCGGTGCCGGTCGGCCAGCTCTACGCCTTGCGCGACCGCGGCGAGGATCCGGCGGCGCGGCTGACGGCGCTGCGCGCCGACAAGGCGACCTGCCAGGCCACCGGTCAGGAGCAGCTCGAAGGCCTCGGCGCCGTCGATGTCGCGCAATGCACGATGACGGACGCCGGCGTCGGCTACCGCGTTTATTCCACCAAGCGCGGCAACACCCTGTTCGTCGCCGAAGGCCTCGCCGGCTATGACAGCGCGCTGGAGCTGGCGCTGCGCACAGTGATCGCCGATCGCCCGGTGCCGGGCGAAGTCGCGATCGCGGTGACCGAGGCTGGCGACCCGGCGGCCTTCGCCCGGGTCCAGGCCGGCGCGCTCGATCCTTCGCGCGCGCTCGCCGAAGCTTATCGCCGCAACAATGCCGGCAATTATGCGGAGGCGGCCGAGTTCTTCGGGGCGCTGCTGCGCGGCGGCGACACGTCCGCGCAGGGCGAAGCGGTGATCAACCAGGCCATCCAGGAATCCAATCTCGGCAATTATGCGGAGGCCAATGCGCTGTTCGCGCGCGCCGCGGAGATGGCGTCGGACGATCCGGTGATGGCCCGCATGGTGCGCAACTACCGGGCTATGCACCTGCTCAATCTTGGCCGGCCGCAGCTCGCTCTGGCCGAGCTCGACAAGCCGCTGCCGCGCGGCATGGGCACGTCGGGCGCGCAGCTGCGCGAGGGCGTGATCGACGCGGAAACGGCCGCGCGTCTCAACAGCGAGACCAGCGTGTCGCGCCAGCTCGCCGCTTCCTCGTCGGCCGGCCTGCTGCCGGAGGACAAGGCCGAGATCCTGGATGGCCAGGCCGAGCAGCTGCGCGGCACGATCTACCGGCTGCAGAAGCGTCCGGACCGCGCCGCCGCCGCCCTCAATGCGGCGATCGAGCGCTTGGGCGGCGTCCGCGGCGGCCGAGTCACCTCCACCGCCTGGCTGCGCGCGCAGATGCTGCAGGAGCTCGCCTCGATCGCCGAAGAGGGGGGCAATCGTGCCGAGGCCGAGCGCCAGCATCTCGCCGCCGTCGCTCTGCTCAACGCCAATTACCCAAATTCGGCGCGGTTCCTGAACACGCAGGCGCGGCTTGCCGCCTTTTACACCCGCACCGGCCAGACCGCAGAAGCGACCGCGCTGTTCCGCCAGATCGTCGATGCCAACGCCACCAGCGGCAATGCCTCGCCGACCTTGCGGCGCACGCTCGCGCCTTATTTCGCGTTGCTCGCCGCGCAGGGTACGCCGGAGGCGACCGCCGACATGTTCAAGGCGAGCCAGGTGCTGGTGCGCCCCGGCGTCGCCCAGACGCAGGCGGTGCTGGCGCGCGAGCTTTCCGGCGGGTCGGACGAGGCGTCTCGCCTGTTCCGCCAGTCGGTGAACCTCACCCGCGACATCGAGCGCACCCGCGTCGAGATTTCACGTCTGTCCGCGCTGCCGCAGCCGATGGCGTCGGAGACGGCGCGCCTCGCCGAGCTCCAGCCGCAGCTCGCCAGCCTCGAGCGCGAGCAGGTCGCGACCCAGGCCAAGCTCGCCGATTTCCCGCGCTACCGCGTCGTCTCGGGCGGCGCGATGACGCTCGCCGAGCTGCAGGAGGTGCTGCGCGAGGGCGAGGCTTATTACAAGATGATGGTGGTCGGCGATAATGCCTACGCCATCTTCGCGACGCCGCAGACCGCGCGCACGTTCAAGCTGGGCGCGACCCCGGCCCAGCTCGACAAGCAGGTCGACGACCTGCGCAACACCATCTCGACGCTCGACGAAAACGGGCAGCTCGTCACCTATCCGTTCAACGCCGAGCTCGCCCATGATCTCTACCGCCAGCTGTTCCAGCCGATCGAGGGCGAGGTCGCGCCCGTCCGCCACCTGATCTTCGAGCCGGACGGGGCGATGCTGCGCCTGCCCGCCAATCTGCTCGTCATGGAGCGGGCGGGCGTCGACGCCTATCTCGCCAAGGCACGCCGCCCGAACGACGACGGCTTTGACTTCACCGGCATCAAGTGGCTCGGCGCCGACCGCGACATCTCCACCGCCGTCTCCGCCCGCGGATTCCGCGACGTCCGCCGGGTCGAGCGCAGCCAGGCGCCGAACGACTATATCGGCTTTGGCGAGAATGCCGTGCCGTCCGGCGAGATGCGCACGGCCGCGGCCACGCGCAGCCTGATGGGGGGCGCGACGACCTGCGAATGGGGCATTCAGGAATGGACGCGCCCGATCTCGTCGGAGGAGCTGCGCACCGCCAGCCAGGTGCTCGGCGGCGGCATGGACACCCGCATCGTCACCGGCGAGGAATTCACCGACACCCGCATCAAGGCGTCGGACGACCTCGGCAAATACCGCATCATGCACTTCGCGACGCACGGGCTCGTCACCGCGCCGCGGCCCGACTGCCCGGCACGGCCGGCGCTGATGACCTCATTCGGCGGCGAGCAGTCGGACGGCCTGCTCACCTTCGCTGAGATCTTCGACCTCAAGATCGACGCCGATCTTGTCATCCTCTCGGCCTGCGACACCGCCGGCAAGGCGACGGTCGCCGCCACCCAGGAGGCCGGCCTCACCACCGGCGGCGATCAGGCGCTGGACGGCCTCGTGCGTGCCTTCGTCGGCGCCGGCGGCCGCTCCGTCATCGCCAGCCACTGGCCGGTGCCGGACGATTACGACGCCACCAAGCGGCTCATCTCCGGCTTGTTCACCGCCCCCGCCGGCACGCCCACCGCCACCGCCATGCGCACGGCGCAACAGCAGCTGATGAACGCGCCCGAGACCTCCCACCCTTATTACTGGTCCGCCTTCGCCATCATCGGCGACGGCGCCGACCCGGTGATCCGGGCAGAGGGCGGCGCGGCAGCGGCGGGGAATTGAGGCCGAGTTGATCCGGGCCGGGAGCACCGCCGAGCGTGGCGGTATTCCAACCGCTCAATCGGATGTAAACGATTGGCACGCCAGTCGGAGTCGCTCATGCACATGCCCTATCCCGCCTTCATCATCCACCGCGCCTCCGACGGCAACTGGACCTGGCAGTTCGCGATCGCGGACGGGGTGGCGATCGCCGGCGCGGCGGCGTCCTATCGCACGCAGCAGGAATGCGCGCAGGCGATCCAGATGCTGCGTGAGGCGACGGGCGTGGTCACCTTCGGTTCCACCGACGATCTCCAGCGGCTGGCCTCCAGCATCGCCACGCCGGGCGGCCTGGCCGATTATGGGGACAATATGGTGCTAAAGGCGGAGGCGCTCGCGGCTGCCTGACGCGTGGGAATGACGCCACAGCCCCCGCGAAATCGCCGACCAAGCCTTTTCGAAGCGCCGCTTTTCCCGCAAGAGGATAGCTCGAATTAGGGCGGGCTGTTCTTGACGAGACGAGCGCAATGGCTGGCAGGCGCGGCGGCCGGGGCGATGGCCCTGGCCGCGCCCGCTCATGCGCGCCTGCAGGACAGGCTCGCGCCGGGCGAGCAGATCGTGCCGGACAGCCAGTTCGAGGCGTTGCTGCCGACGCTCGACGATCCCGCTTTGTCCGCGCCGCTCGAGCCGATCGCGGCGGCGCCGATGCCGCCGGACCCGGCCGCGCCAGGAGAGGCGGTCGCCGACGCCGCCGTGCCGGACGATCCGGCGTTGGCCGAGCCGCTGCCGCCGCTCGCCACCTTCGACGTCGCGCCGCCGCCAGCCGAGGTCCAGTCGGCCGAGGACGCGAACGCGGCGCCGGAGCCGGTCCGCTACACGCTTGACGTCGAGGGGCTCGACGCGATCGACCTCGAAGGGCGCTTCCGCGGCCTGTCCGCGCTCGAGGAGGGCGATGGCGAGGCGACCAACGGCACCCAGGTCGCCGCCCGGGCCCGCGAGGACGAGGCGCTGGCGGTCCGGCTGCTCCGCTCCGAAGGCTATTATGACGGCACCGCCGTCGCCGCCGTCGAGCAGGTGCCGGACCAGCCCGGCCAGCTTCGCGTGGTGATCACCGCCGCGCCCGGCGAGCGCTACAGCCTCGGCACGATCGCCGTCACCGGGCCGGACACGGTGCCGGCGGGACTGGCGCGCGACGCGCTGCCGCTGAAGTCCGGCGATCCGATCGTCGCGCTGAACGTCGAATCGGCCGAGGCCAATGTCCGCCTCAAGCTGCCGCAGCAGGGTTACCCCTTCGCGGAGATCGGCCTGCGCGACATCCTGCTCGATCCCGCCACCCGCCTCGGCGATTATACGCTTCCCGTGGAGCCCGGCCCGCGCGCCAGCTTCGGCGGCTATACGACCGAGGGCGATCTCGCCTTCGATGCCGCCCATGTCGGCGTGCTCGCCCGCTTCGAGCCGAACCAGCTCTACGACAGCCGGCTTGTCGACGACCTCCGCGAGGCGATGGTCGCCACCGGCCTGTTCACCAGCGTCGCCGCCGAGCCGGTCCGCACCGGTCGCCCCGGCCCGGACGGCACCGAACTGGTCGACATCAAGGTGACGCAGGATGCCGGGCCGCCGCGCGTGCTCGGCGCGCAGGCGGGCTATTCGACCGGCGAGGGCTTCCGCCTGGAAGGCTCGTGGGAGCATCGCAACCTGTTCCCGCCCGAGGGCTCGCTCCGCGTCGCGGCCGTCGCCGGCACCCGCGAGCAATCGGCCAGCGTCGCCTTCAAGCGCGCCAATGCCGGCCAGCGCGACCGCACCGTGCTGCTCTCGGCCGAGGCCGGCCGCCGCGATTACGAAGCCTTCCAGGGCTATACCGCGCAGATCACCGGCCGCATCTCGCGCGATTCGACGCCGATCTGGCAGAAGCGCTGGACCTGGGCCTATGGCGCCGAGCTCATCGCCACCAACGAGAGCCGCTTCCGCCTGTCGCGGCTCGACCGCGACCGCGAGACCTTCTTCATCGGCGGGCTGCTCGGCCAGCTCGGCTATGATCGCAGCGATAATCTGCTGAACCCCACCCGCGGCTTCCGCCTGCTCGGCCGCATCAACCCGGAGCTGTCGCTCGGCTCCGGCACCAACCCCTATCTGCGCAGCCTCGTCGAGGGCAGCTATTATTACCCCGCCACCGACAGCCTGGTTATCGCCGGCCGCGCCCGCTTCGGCTCGATCTTCGGCATCTCTCGCGACGACCTTGCCCCGTCGCGCCGCTTCTACGCGGGCGGCGGCGGCTCCGTGCGCGGCTTCGGCTATCAGGAGCTCGGGCCGCGGGTCGCCGAGGTCAACGACAAGGGCAAGACCGTCTTCCGCCCGATCGGCGGCCGCGGGCTGACCGAGTTCGCGCTGGAGGCACGCTACCGCTTCGGCGATTACGGCATCGTCCCGTTCATCGACGCCGGCCAGGTCACGGACAGCGAATATCCGAGCCTGTCGGACCTGCGCTACGGGATCGGCGTCGGCGGCCGCTTCTACACCAGCTTCGGGCCGCTGCGCGCCGACATCGCCATGCCGCTCGATCGCCAGCCCGGCGAAAGCCGCTTCGCCTTTTACATCTCGATCGGCCAGGCCTTCTGATGGCCGAGGACGAGGCGCCCGTCTTCGAAAAGGAGCCGCCGCCGCGCCGCCGCTCGCCGCTCGCCCGCGTCGGCAAATGGCTGCTGATCCTCGTCGCCGGCCTGCTTGCGCTCGCCGGCATCGCCTTTGTCGCGCTCGACACCGATCCCGGCCGCCGCTTCGTCGCCGATCGCGTCAACGAGCTCGAGCTCGCCTCCGGACTCGATATCGAGATCGGCCGGCTGGAAGGCTCGATCTACGGCGACCTCGTGATCCGCGAGCTCACGCTCCGCGACACCCGCGGCATCTTCTTCTATTCGCCCCGGCTCGAGCTCGACTGGCGGCCGTTCGCCTATCTGCGCAGCCGGATCGATATCCGCTCGCTGGTGGTGCCGCAGGCGCGGCTTTACCGCCTGCCGGAGCTGCGGCCCGGCGATCCGAACGCGCCCTTGCTCCCCGATCTCGACGTCGACATCGGCCGGCTGGAGGTCAGCCGCCTGGCGATCGATCCCGCGGTCACCGGGCAGCGTCACGTCGTCCGTCTCGCCGGCTCCGCGTCGATCGCAGACGGCCGTGCGCAGCTTCGCGCGAACGCGGCCACGATAGCCGGCCCGCGCCTGGCCGGCGGAGACCGCTTGACGCTGACGCTCGATGCCGTGCCGGAGGCCGACCGCCTCGATATCTCCGCCCGTTTGCAGGCACCCGCCACCGGCTTCGTCGCCGGCCTTACCGGCGTCCGCCAGCCGCTCGACGTCCGCGTCGGCGGGCGCGGCGGCTGGTCCAACTGGCAGGGTCGCGCCCAGGCGGTGCTCGGCGGGCGGCCGTTCGCCGATCTCGCGGTTGCGGCCCGCAACGGCACCTTCACCGTCGATGGCCCGATCCGCCCGGCGCCGTTGCTGCCGCCGGCCGCGCGCGCCATCGCCGCGCCGTTCATCCAGCTCAATGCCGTCGCCGCGCTCGACGAGCGCCGCGCCGATCTCCGCGTCCGCCTCCGCTCCGCCGCCGCAGCGGTCGCGGCCGAGGGTATGGTCGATCTCGGCGCGAGCCGCTTCGACGATTTCCGCGTCGCCGCGCGCCTCCTGCGGCCGAACGCGGCGCTGGCCAACCTTTCCGGCCGCGACGTTCGGCTCGCGCTCGTCCTCGATGGCCCGTTCGCCACGCCGGCTGTGGCCTATGATCTGCGCGCCGCCGCCTTGGGCTTCAACGGCACGGTGGTGGAGAATCTCCGCGCCGTAGGCCGCGCCCGCGTCGATGCCGATCGCATCGTCGTGCCGGTCTCTGCGCGCGCCGCCCGCGTCACCGGGCTCAACCCGGCGGTCGGCGGCCTGCTCACCAACGTCGCCATCGACGGCAGCCTGGCGATCAGCGGCGCCACCATCCTGTCGGACAACCTCCGCATCCGCTCGGACCGCATCAACGCCACCGCCGTGGTGGTCGCGAACCTCGCCAAGGGCGAGTATCGCGCCGGGCTTCAGGGCCGAATCGACAATTACCTGGTCGAGGGCGTCGGCCTGGTCGACCTCCAGTCCAACCTCGACGTGGTCAGCCGCGGCCAGGGCTTCGGCATCGCCGGCCGTGTCGCCTTTCGCACCCGCCGCATCGACAATGCGTCGGCGCGCGACTTCCTCGGCGGCAACGCGGTCGGCCGCGTCGACATCAGCCTCGATCCGAACGGCGTGGTCACGCTCCGCGATATCCGGCTGAACGCACCCTTGTTCCGCGTCACCTCCGGCAGCGGCACCTACAATCTCGACGGCCGCCTCAACTTGCGCCTGGCGGGCGTGTCCAATGCCTATGGCCCGCTCTCCGTCCTGATCACCGGCACCACCACCTCGCCGAACGTGCGCCTGCGCGCGGCCAATCCGGGCTTCGGGATCGGGCTTCGCGACGTCGATCTCCAGGTTCGCGCGGTCGCCGGCGGATACGCAGTCACCGGCACCGGCCAATCGCAATATGGCCCGTTCACCGCCGATCTGCTGGTGCGCACCGGCCGCGGGCCACTGACGATCGACGTGCGGCGGGGGGTGTTCGCCGGCATCACCTTCACCGGCCAGGTGCGGCAGACCGCCGCCGGGCCGTTCGCGGGCACGCTGCAGCTCGCCGGCTCCGGCCTCAGCGGCACCGTCCGGCTCGCCGCCGAAGGCCGCTACCAGCGCGCCGACATCGACGCGCAGGCGAACGGCGCGCGCATTCCCGGCGAGCCGCCGATCCTGATCCAGCGCGGCCTCGTCCGCGCCACCGCGATCCTCTACCCGAATGCGCCGTCGATCACCGGCGACATCCAGCTCGCCGGCGTGCGCCGCGATCAGCTGCTGATCGAGGCGGCGCGGGCGCGCGTGGCCTATCGCAACGGCCGCGGCAGCGTGCAGCTCACCGCCAGCGGCCGCAGCGGCGTGCCGTTCCGCGTCGGCATCGCCGCCGATCTCACGCCCGATCGCATCCGCGCGGCAGCGCAGGGCGCGGTCAACAACACCGCCTTCCGCCTCGCGCGGCCGGCCGAGATCACCCGCACCGGCTCCGGCTGGCAGTTAGCGCCGACGACGGTGGTGCTGCCGCAGGGCAACATCCGCATCGCCGGCCGCTACGGTCCTGGCCTCACCATCGAGTCGCGTTTCGCCAATCTCGATCTGTCGATCGCCAACGCCTTCGCGCCCGGCCTCGGCCTCGGCGGCAAGGCGACCGGCAGCGTCGATTTCGCCCAGGCGCCCGGCGCCGCGCTGCCGCGCATCGACGCGCGCGTCCGCGTCGCGGGCTTCACGCGCGCCGGTGTCGCCACCCTGTCGGCGCCGGTCGACATCGCCTTCGTCGGCAATGTCGCCCCGGCCGGCGCCAGCGCCGCCGCCGTGATCCGCCGCGGCGGCAACATCGTCGGCCGCCTTCAGGCGCGCGTGCAGCCCGCGGGCAGCGGCGCGTGGACCGACCGGCTGCTCGCCGGCGCCTTGTCCGGCGGCGTCCGCTACAACGGCCCCGCCCAGGTCCTGTGGTCGCTCACCGGCATCGCCGACCAGCAGCTGTCCGGCCCGATCGGCATCGCCGCCGACTTCTCCGGCCGCGTCAACGCGCCGAGCTTCGCCGGCGTGGTGCGCGCCAACAACCTCACCTTCGTGGACGAGACCTACGGCACCCGCGTCACCGGCATCCAGCTCGCCGGCCGCTTCGATCGCTCCACGCTGGTGATCGAGCGCGCGACCGGCCGCGCCGGCGATGGCACGATCTCCGGCTCCGGCACCGTGGGCCTTTCCGCCACCGCCGGCTTCCCGATCGACATCCGCGTCGAGCTCGATCGCGCGCGGCTGGCGCGCTCGGACAATATCGGCGCCACCGCCTCCGGCACGGTCGCGATCACCAACGGCCCCGGCCGCCCGGCGCTGATCAGCGGCGACCTGCGCCTGCCCGAAGTCCGCTACCAGATCGTCCGTCAGGGCGGCGCCGAGCTTACCGATCTCGCCGGCGTCCGCCGCAAGGGCGAACCGCTCGCCGACCCCAATGCGGCGCGCCAGGCGGCCGGCGGCGTGCCGAGCATCTGGAACCTCGATCTGCGCGTCCGCGCCGAGAACGAGGTCTACGTCTCCGGCATGGGCCTCGAATCCGAGTGGGAGACGGACCTTCGCATCCGCGGCACCTCGGCGACGCCGGAGATCGTCGGCACCGCCGAGCTCATCCGCGGCACCTACAGCTTCTCCGGCAACCGCTTCGAGCTCACCCGCGGCGAGGTCGCGTTCGACGGCAGCCGGCCGCCCAATCCGCGCCTCAACATCGTCGCCTCGGGCGACGTCGGGGACGTCACCATCAACATCAACGTCTCAGGCAGCGCCTTCAGCCCGCAGATCGCGTTCACGTCCAGCCCCGGCCTGCCGCAGGACGAGATCTTCGCCCGCCTGCTGTTCGGCGGCTCGGTGTCGGAGCTGTCGGCGCTGCAGCTTGTCCAGATCGGCTCGTCGCTGAACGCGCTGCGCGGCGGCGGCGGCGGCTTGAACCCGCTCGGCAAGCTCCGCTCGGCCACCGGCCTCAACCGCCTCCGCATCCTCGGCGCCGACGAGACCACCGGCCGCGGCACCGCGCTCGCCGCCGGCTTCTACCTCGGCGACAAGATCTACCTGGAGGTGATCACCGACGCCCGCGGCTTCACCGCCACCCAGATCGAGGTCGCTTTGTCGCGCACGCTTTCGATCCTCAGCCAGGCCGGCTCGCAGGGCACCAGCAACCTCAACATCCGCTACCGCAAGCAATATTGAGGCGCGCCGCGGCGCCGCCGCTCAGTCGCCATCCAGCGCCAGCAGCGCGAAGGTCGTGAGCCAGTGCTCGCCCATATAGGCACCCGCGACATGCGGCAGGCTGGCGGCGAGATGGTCGTCGGCCGTGCGGCGCGCTGCGTCGGCAAGCGCCGGCGACAGTCTGTCGGCGAGGCTCCGCCAGCACCAGGCACGCGTCAGGTTGAAGCCGTCGAGATGCGCGATCTTGCCGTCCGACCGGTCCGACACCGTTGCCGGCGTGAACAGGCTTGCGGGCTCTTGGTGGGCCAGCCGCGGCAGGAACCCGTCGAGCCACTCGGCGAAGCGACCAGGCTCCAGCAGCCGCGACATCAGCAGCGCCTCGACCAGGGCCGACGACAGGAACTCGTCGCCGCCCGGCTCCCACCCCGGACAGTCGCGATCCCCACCGAAATAGTCGCGGGCCCGCGCCCGGATCAGCACCGCCAACGTCGGGTCGGAGCGCTCCGCCCAGCCCAAACCGAGGATCAAAGCGAACGCGGTGTTGTAATGAGGGCCGACGCGGATCGGATAAGTGAGCTTGGGCAGGTGGCTTCGCAGCCGCTCCGCGAACGCCGCCGCCAGCGGCGCCAGCGCCGCGCCCCAGGCACGATCCTCGTGCCGCGCCGCTTCGCGGTGCAGCGCCAGCGCCCACGCCCAGCCATAAGGCCGCTCGAAGCCGGCCGCGGTCGGCCGCTTCAGATAGTCGACCTCCCCCGCGACCATCTCCGGCGTCAGCATCTCGTCCGCCAGCGCGGCGACCGCCTCCGCCTCGGGCATATCCGGGAACAGCCGCCGCAGCCGCAGCAGCAGCCAATAGCCGTGCACGCAGCTATGCCAGTCGAAGCTCCCGAAGAAGATCGGGTGGAGCGCGCGCGGGGACGCCACGTCGGCGTCGCCCGCCATGACATGGTCGAGCTTGTGCGGATATTCGCGGGTCACGTGGCCGAGCGCGATGCGCGCGAAGCGGCCAGCGATGTCGGCGGTCAGCATCACCGGAACGCCAGGAAATAGATGAGGAGGAGGTTGCAGCCGAGCAACGGCAGCGCGGTCGCGACCTGCGCCTTCACCACGCCGTTGCGGTCCTTGAGGTCGAGCAGCACGGCCGGCACGATGTTGAAATTGGCCGCCATCGGCGTCATCAACGTCCCGCAGAAGCCTGCCAGCATCCCGATCGCGCAGACGATCGCCGGGTCGCCGCCGAAGCCGCGGATCAGGATCGGCAGGCCGACTGCCGCCGTCATCACCGGAAATGCGGCAAAGGCATTGCCCATGATCATCGTGAACAAGGCCATGCCGAGTGCGTAGACCGCGGTCGCCGCGAACAGGCTGCCGTCGGGGATGATCGTGCCGGCGATGCCGCCGACCAGCTCGCCGACGCCGGCCAGCGCGAACACCGCGCCCAGCGCCGCCAGCATCTGCGGCAGCACCGCCGCCCAGCCGACCTGGTCCATCAGCCGCCGGCCTTCCTCCAGCGGCGCCAGCAACGGCGGCCGCAGCCAGGCATAACAGGCGCCCAGCGCCAGCAGCACGCCGAGCGCCAGCGCCACCAGGGTCGCCTGCTTGGGATCGACATAGCCGGAATCCTTCAGCACGAGCGTGCCGAGCAGCGCGGTCGCGGGCACCACCAGCGCCGGCAGGAACAGCCGGTTGCCGTAGCGCTCGGAGCGCGCCGCCCGCTCCTCCGGCGTGCTCGTCTCCGCCCCGCGCCCGAGCGCGCCGGTGCCGGCGAGCGCGACCAGGCCGAGCACCAGCACGCCGTTGCCGACGTCGCCGAGCACGTCGCCGGCGAGGAAGCTCAGCGCCAGCAGCGCCCAGAACGCCGCATTGCCGAACCGCTTGGGATTGGACCCGTCGCGCAGGCTCAGCCACGCAAACGCCCCGAACATCGCCCCCGCCAGCGCGTAAAGCCAGGCAAGGGTGATCACGACAAATCCTCCTCGAGCGAGCTTGGGGAGGATTTCCGGTCCATCCACAGCAGCCGCGCGCCGTGGATCACGAACGCGCAGATCGCCGACGGGATCGCCCATACGCTGAGCTCCAGCGGCGCCAGCCGGATGCCGTTCTGCTCGAGGAAGCCGACCATCAGCAGGATCGAGCCGATCGCGATGAAGATGTCCTCGCCGAAGAACAGCCCGACATTGTCGGTGGCCGCCGCCATCGCCTTGACCCGCTCCGGATCGGCGCCGCCCTGCTTCTCCGAGGCCGCCTCCGCCATCGGCGCGACCAGCGGCCGCACCGTCTGCGGATGCCCCGCGACCGAGATCAGGCCGAGCGCCGCCGTCACCTGCCGGAACAGAAGGTAGGCGAGCAGCAGCCGCCCGACGGTCGCGCCCTTGAGCGCCGCGATCAGCGCCCGCGCGCGCTGCTGCAGCCCATAGCGCTCCAGCAGCCCGATCAGCGGCAGCAGCAGGTAGATGAGCGCGATGAAGCGATTGTCGTTATACGCCTTCCCGAACGCCGCCAGCACCGCCGCCGGCGCGATCCCCGCGGCGACTCCGGTCACGCCGGCGGAGAGAGCCACCACCAGCAGCGGGTTCACCCGCAGCAGGAAGCCGAGCACGACGACGAGAATGCCGAGGAGCGGGAGGTAGGTCACCGCTCGACCTCACTCACAAACGCCCACCCCCGTCCGCTCAGCCCGAACGGCGGGCGGGAGCGGCGACGTGCCGGTTCGCCACTATGCCTCCCCATATCCGCCACCTCCCGGCGTTTCGATCACGAACATATCACCCGCGTCCATGTCCGCCCCCGCAGTCGCCGACAGTGCCTCCACCCGCCCATCCGCGCGCACGATCCGGTTTACCCCCGCCGCCCCGTCCGCTCCCCCGCGCAGCCCGGCCGGCGGCACCCGCCGGCGGTTGGACAGGATGTTCGCCCGCATCGGCTCCAGGAAACGGATGTGGCGCTCGGTCCCGTCGCCGCCGCGGCTCGCGCCCCCGCCGCCGGAGCCGCGCCGGATCGCGAACCGCTCCACCAGCACCGGGAAGCGCGCTTCCAGGATTTCGGGGTCGGTTAGCCGGCTGTTGGTCATGTGCGTCTGCACCGCGCTCGCCCCGTCGAACCCCGGCCCGGCACCGGCGCCGCCCGCGATCGTCTCGTAATATTGCCGGTCCGCGTCGCCGAACGTGAAATTGTTCATCGTGCCCTGGCTCGGCGCCAGCGCGCCCGCGGCGGCGAAGATCGCGTCCGTGATCACCTGGCTGGTCTCGACGTTGCCGGCAACCACAGCCGCGGGATAAAGCGGCCGCAGCATCGATCCGTCCGGCACCTTCAGCGTCACCGGCCGCAGGCAGCCGTCGTTCATCGGAATATTGTCGTCCAGCAAGGTCCGGAACACGTAAAGTGCGGCGGCGCGGCAGATCGAGAAGGGCGCGTTGAAATTGTCGGGAAGCTGCGCGCTGGTGCCGGTGAAGTCGAGCTCCGCCGTGCCCGCCTCTCGATCGACGCTCAGCCGCACCGCGACGACGGCGCCGTTGTCCATCTCGTAGCGGAAGGCGCCGCTCTCCAGCCGCCCGATCAGCCGCCGCACCGCGGCCTCCGATGTGTCCTGCACATGGCCCATGAAGGCGTCGATCACGTCGCGCCCCTGCTCGGCCGCGACCCGGCGCAGCTCGGCCGCGCCGCGCGCGCAGGCCGCCACCTGCGCCTTCAGGTCGGCGATGTTGCGGCCGATGTCGCGCGCCGGCCAGCGCCCGCCACCGAGCAGCGCCCGCACCTCCGCCTCGCGGAAGCGGCCGGCGTCGACCAGCAGCAGATTGTCGATCAGCACGCCTTCCTCGTCGATGCTGCGGCTGCCGGCCGGCAGCGATCCCGGCGCGCTGCCGCCGACAGCGGCATGGTGGCCGCGCGCCGCCACTTACCAGGCCGGGTCCGCGTCCGCGTCGTCGGCGAACACGGGCACGATCACGGTGATGTCCGGCAGGTGCGTGCCGCCATTATAAGGCGCGTTCAGCGCATAAGCGTCGCCCGGTTTCATGCCGCGCCCGTCGCGCGCCGCGCCGCGGGCGGCGATCACGGTGCGGATGCTGTCGCCCATCGACCCGAGATGGACCGGAATGTGCGGCGCGTTGGCGATCAGGGCGCCGCCGGCATCGAACAACGCGCAGGAGAAATCGAGCCGCTCCTTGATGTTCACGGACGACGCCGTGTTCTGGAGCGCGATCCCCATCTCCTCGGCGATCGCCATGAACAGGTTTGCGAACAGCTCGAGCCGGACGGGATCGGCGGTTGTGCTCGATGCTGCCGCGCCCGCTCGCGACACGATGCGAGTGAGGATGAGGTTGCCGATGCCATCGACCTCCGCCCGCCAGCCGGGATCGACCACCGTGGTGGCCGAAGGATCGACGATGATAGCGGGGCCGGGCAGGGTGGCTCCGATCCCCAGCTCGGCCCGCTCGAACACGCCCCGATCCTCCCCGGCACGGGGATGGGGACGGGCGAGGCCGGTGGCGGGGCTGGCACCGCCTTGTCGAGACGGGCGTGCCAGCCCCTCCGTCAGCCTTCGGCTGCCACCTCCCCGTTTCGGCGAGGATATCGCCTCCACCACCGCCGCCTCGACCACCACCGCCGCGTTCGGATCGATGAAGCCGAACCGCGCCCGGTGCGCCGCCTCGAACGCCTGCCGCATTGCGTCCGGCGCCGCTTCCGCCACCTCCAGCCCCGTGTCGCTCCCGTGATAGCGGAGCGCCAGCCGGCGCTGCACGCGGTCGACCTGTTCGCCCTGCGCCCCGATCGCCGCCGCCGCCTCCTCGGCCAGCGCGTCGAGCGCGCCGGCGACGTCGCTCCCCAGCGGCACCGCCAAGGTGCGCTGCCGAAGCGCCACCGTCTCGGCCAGGCCGATGCCGTGGGCCGAGAGCACGCCGGCGAGCGGGTGGATCATGATCCGCTCCATGCCGAGCGCGTCTGCCACCGCGCAGGCGTGCTGGCCGCCCGCGCCCCCGAAGCATTGCAGCGTGTAGCGGGTCACGTCGTGCCCGCGCGCGACCGAGATGCGCTTGATCGCATTGGCCATGTTGTCGACGGCGATGCGCAGGAAGCCCTCGGCGATCGCCCGCGCGTCCATGCCGGTCTCGGCGGCGAGCGCCTCGAACCGCGCCCGCACCACCGCTTCGTCCAGCGGCTGGTCGCCGCTCGCCCCGAACACGCGCGGGAAATGCTCGGGCCGGATGCGGCCCAGGAACAGGTTGCAGTCGGTGACGGTCAGCGGTCCGCCGCGCCGGTAGCAGGCCGGGCCAGGCACCGCGCCCGCGCTCTCCGGTCCGACCCGGAGCCGGCTGCCGTCGAACCGGCAAATGGAGCCGCCGCCGGCCGCGACCGTGTGGATCTCCAGCATCGGCGCGCGCACGCGCACGCCCGCCACCATGCTCTCGCTGGTGCGCTCGTAGACGCCCGCAAAATGCGACACGTCGGGCGAGGTGCCGCCCAGGTCGAAGCCGATCACCCGGGCGAACCCTGCTTCCGCCGCCGTCCTCGCCATGCCGACGATGCCGCCGGCCGGACCCGACAGGATCGCATCCTTGCCCCGGAACGCCGCCGCGCCGGCGAGCCCGCCATTGGATTGCATGAACAGCAGGCGGCCCATCTGCTCCGCCGCGATCCCGTCCTCCTGCCCGGCTTGGCTGAGCCTGTCGAAGCCCCGCCCGTCTTCCTCCGTCAGCGCCGCCACCACCCGGTCGACATAGCGGCGCAGCACCGGCGAGAGATAAGCGTCGACCACCGCCGTGTCGCCGCGGCCGACCAGCTTGATCAACGGCGCCACCTCGTGGCTCGCCGACACCTGCGTGAAACCGATCGCGCGCGCGGTCGCCGCCAGCTCTTCCTCGTGCGCCGTCCAGCGCCAGCCGTGCATCAGCACGATCGCGACCGCGCGAAGGCCGGCGTCATAGGCCGCCTGGAGGTCGGCGCGGGCGCGGGCGGCGTCGAGCGGGCGCAGCACCTCGCCGGCGGCGGTGACGCGCTCCTCCACCTCGATCACCGAGGCGTAGAGCGGCGCCGGCAGCACGATCGCCCGCGCGAAGATATCGGGCCGCGCCTGCGTCCCGATCCGCAGCGCGTCGGCATGGCCGGCGGTGATCGCCAGCAGCACCGGCTCGCCGCGCCGCTCGAGCAGCGCGTTGGTGGCGACGGGGGTGCCCATCTTCACCGACGCGATCGGCGCCGCGCCATGCGCGGCCCGCAGCCGCCGAATGCCCTCCACCGCCGCATCGGCATAGCGCTCCGGATCCTCCGACAGCAGCTTCAGAACGTGGAGCCGCCCGTCGGGCGCGGTCGCGACGATGTCGGTGAACGTGCCGCCGCGATCGATCGCGAAGGACCAGGCGCCGCTCATCAACCGCTCACCTCATCACTCCCAGAACCGTTCGCCCCGAGCCTGTCGAAGGGCCTTCCTTTCCTTGCTAGGCTGAAAGAAGGAGAGGGCTTCGGCAAGCTCAGCCCGAACGGTCTGCTTTGGTGAGTGGGGGCGAAGGCTCACCGCTCGTCCTTGAACACGTCCCCGCCCTTCATCACGAAGCCCACCCGCTTCAGCACGGTGACGTCGCTCAGCGGATCGCCCGCCACCGCAATCACGTCCGCCGCCTTGCCGGGCTCCAGCGTGCCGACCTCGCCGGCGAGACCGAGCAGGTCGGCGGCGTTTACGGTCGCCGCCTGGATGGCGGCGGCCGGCGTCATCCCGTGCTTCACCATCAATTCGAACTCGTCGGCGTTGCGGCCGTGCTTGGACACGCCGGCATCGGTGCCGAAGGCGATCCTGACGCCCGCCGGCACCGCCTTTTCCAGCGCCTTGCCGGTGATCGAGATGCGGAAGTCGATCTTCTTGCGGACGTCGGGCGGATAGGCGTTGGGATCGGCCGCGATCCGCTCGAGATACCCGTTCACCGTCGACAGCGTCGGCACGTAATAAGCGCCGCTGCGCCGCATCAGCTGGATCACCTCGTCGTCCATCAGGGTGCCGTGCTCGATCGAATGGGCGCCGGCGCGCAGCGCCACCGCGACGCCGTCGGCGCCGTGCGCGTGCACCGCCACCTTCTTGCCGTAGAGCCGGGCGGTATCGACGATCGCCTTGGCCTCGTCGTCGAACATCTGCGCGCCGAGCCCGGCGCCGATGCGGCTGTTGACGCCGCCGGTGGTGGCGATCTTGATCACGTCGGCGCCGCGGCCGACCTGGCGGCGCACCGCCTTGCGGCATTCCTCGACGCCGTCGCAGAGGTTCTCGGTGCCGATCACGGGATGGAGATCCCCGTCGAGGCCGAGCCGCGCGTCCATGTGCCCGGAGGTGGTGGAGATCGACTGGGCGGCATCGAGGATGCGCGGCCCGACCACCCAGCCGCGGTTCACCGCGTCGCGCAGCGCCATCACCACGCCCTCGCCGTCGCCGAGGTTGCGGACGGTCGTGAAGCCGGCGCCGAGCGTCTTGCGCCCGTTCATCTCCGCCTCGAACGCGTGCAGTGCCGCGCTCTCCGTCAGCCCGGCGAGCAGCCCCTCAGTGCCCGCGCGATCGGAATCGAGGTGGACGTGGCTGTCGATCAGGCCCGGCAGCACGAAGCGGTCGCGGAGGTCGATCACGCGGCCGCCGGCCGGCGCCGCGACGAAGCCGTCCTCAATCGCCTCGATCCGGCCGCCGCGCACGATGATGCTGGCGTTGCGGCGCGGCGGCTTGCCCGGACGGTCCAGCAGGGTGCCGGCGTGGATCACGGTGACGGATTGCGGCGCCTGCGCGGTGGCGGCGGTCGTGGCGAGCAGCGCGAGAGCGGCGGCGGTTTTGAGCATCTGTCCTCCTGTTTGTCCGCGTGGATGCGCGTCGCTGCCTCACCTGGCAAGCGCCGCGCGCAGCGCCGCGTCGTCGGCCGGCGGCTCGGCGCCGAAGAAGGCGGTGAACGCCGCCCGCGCTTGGCCGATCAGCATGGCGAGCCCGTCGATCGTGCGCAGCCCGCGCGCGCGGCCCGCCGCCAGCAGCGCGGTTTCGCGCGGATGGTAGACCATGTCGAACAGGGCCGCGCCCCCCGGCAGCGCCGCGATCACCTCCGCCGGCATCGCTGCCCCCCCGGCGAGCCCGAGCGGGCTGGCGTTGATCACCAGCGCCGCGCCCTCCAGCGCGTGATCCGCGTCCGCGAACGGCACCAGCTCCACATGCGGGAACGCGGCGCGCAAGCCCGCGCCGCGGGCAGGCTCGCGCAGCAGCACCGCCACCGCGCCGGCCCCGGACGCGTCGAGATAGGCGAGGGCGGCACGCGCGGCGCCCCCGCCGCCGATCATCGCCACCTTGGCGCCGCGCAGCGCCACGCCCGCCAGCGCGGCGGCGACGCCGTCCACGTCCGTGTTGCGCCCCGCCAGCCTGTCGCCCTCCCGCATCACGCAGTTCACCGCGCCGATCCGCGCCGCCGCGTCATCGATGCGGTCCAGCAGCGGCAGCACCGCCTCCTTGTGCGGAGCGGTGACGCTGCACCCCTGCCAAGCAGGCTCCTCGCGCCGCCTGCGAAAATGCTCCGCCAGCGCTCCCGCCCTCACCTCGGTCGCGCGAAACTCGCCGCTCATGCCGAGCGCCGCCAGCCAGTGGCGGTGGATCGCCGGCGACAGCGAATGCGCCACCGGCTGCCCGATCACTTCTGCAAAGGGCGTCACGCCGCCAGCTGCCGGTCGAGGAACGCCGCCACCGCCTCGGCATCCACTTGCCTCTCGACGAACGCTGCGCCGATGCCCCGCGCCAGGATCAGCACGAGCGCGCCGCCCTCCGCCTTCTTGTCGTGCCGCATATGCGCCACCAGCCGAGCGCCGCTCGCTCCCGGGATGACGGCGCCGAGCGCGGTCGGCAGGCCCGCCGCGGCAAGATGCGCCCTTACCTGCACCGCATCGTCCGCCGGGCACAGGCCGCGCTCGGCCGAATGGTCGAACGCCAGCACCAGCCCCAGCGCCACCGCCTCGCCGTGCAGCAGCCGGTCGGAAAAGCCCGTCTCCGCCTCCAGCGCATGGCCGAACGTGTGACCCAGGTTGAGCAGCGCCCGGCGCCCGCCCGTCTCGCGCTCGTCCGCGCCGACGATCGCCGCCTTGCCCGCCACAGCGGCAGCGATCGCCGCCTCCCGCGCGTCTCCGTCGCCGGCGATCACCGCCGGCCCGTGCGCCTCCAGCCAGCCGAACAAGGCGGCATCTTCGATCAGCGCATATTTGACGATCTCGGCATAGCCGGCCCGCAGCTGCCGCGGGTCGAGCGTCGCCAGCGCGTGCGGATCGATCAGCACCAAGCTCGGCTGGTGGAACGCGCCCACCATGTTCTTGCCCGCCGCGGCGTTGATCCCGGTCTTGCCGCCGACCGACGAATCGACCTGTGCCAGCAATGTCGTCGGCGCCTGCACGAACGGGCAGCCGCGCTTGGTGATCGCCGCCGCGAACCCGGCCAGATCCCCCACCACGCCGCCGCCGAACGCGAGGATGTGGTCGCGCCGCCCGATCCCCAGCGCCAGCAGCCGGTCGACGAGATCGGCCAGCACCGGCCAGGACTTCGAGCCCTCGCCCGGCGGCACCAGCAGCGGCACCGCCGCCAGCCCGCCGAGCCCCGCCACCAGCCGGTCGCCCTGCGCCGCCCACACATTCTCGTCCGAGACCACCACCAGCCGCCCGCCGCGCGCAAAGGGGCCGAGCTGCGCCCCCGCCTCGTCCAGCAGGCCCGCGCCGATCCGCACCTCGTAGCTGCGCGCCCCGAGCGGGACCTGGATGCGCCTCATCCGCGCCTCACCCGCATTGCGCCCGGTGGAGCAATTTGTGGTCGGCCAGCACCAGGGCCGCCATGGCCTCCACCACCGGCGCGCCGCGTATGCCGACGCAGGGGTCGTGCCGGCCGGTCGTGCTGATCTCCGTCTCCGCGCCGTCACGGCCCACCGTCGGCAGCGGGGTGCGGATCGAGGAGGTCGGCTTGAACGCGACGCGGACCACGATCGGCTGGCCGGTGCTGATGCCCCCGGCGATCCCGCCGGCATGGTTGGCGAGGAAGCGGGGGCCGGTCTCGCCGGCGCGCATCCCGTCGGCATTCTCGGCGCCCGTCCGCCGCGCCGCCGCGAAGCCGTCGCCGATCTCCACGCCCTTCACTGCGTTGATCGACATGCACGCCGCCGCCAGCTCCGCATCCAGCTTGGCGTAGATGGGCGCGCCCCAGCCGGCGGGCACGCCATCGGCGACGCACTCCACCACCGCGCCCAGCGAGGAGCCGTCGCGCCGCGCCGCGTCCACAGCGTCCGCCCAGCGCGCGGCCGCGGCGGCATCGGGGCACCGGAACGGATTGCGGCCGATCTCGTCGTCGTCGAAGCGCTCGCGCGCGATCCCGTCGCCGCCGAGCTCGATCAGATAAGCGCGCAGGGAGACCTCGGGAATCACCAGCCGCGCCACCGCCCCGGCCGCGACCCGGCTCGCGGTCGCGCGCGCCGAGCTGCG
>SXGU01150975.1_pt1 | contig 24209 bp, 24 predicted proteins | sample 3174531 | NCBI WGS metagenome assembly SXGU01 (sample SAMN11356863, study PRJNA531348) | freshwater metagenome | isolation source: freshwater sample F1-140 | place: China: Fuxian Lake, Yuxi | collected 2017-12-25
CATGGCCAACGCCACCATCATCGAGCGGCTCTAGGCATCGGCCGGCTCTGATCGCCACGACGGCTCGTTAGCCTGGCCCCGTGCCCGAGTTCTCCACCATCATCTGGGTCGGTATCGGCCTGCTGGGCGGCTACGTCCTGTGGAAAACCGGGATCGGCTTCCTGCGCAGCATGACCACACCGCTGCCGCCACCGCCGCCGGCCGGCGAGCTGCGGAAGATCAACGTCCGATACCGCTGCGCGGTGTGTGGACTGGAGTTGCGCGTGCAAATGGCCCCCGACGAGGACCCGCCGCCGCCGCGCCACTGCCTCGAGGACATGGACATCGTCGCGCCGCTGTACGACTGAACCGGGTGGAACAGTTGCACACAGCCTGTGGACAACCTTGGGTAGAAACTACAGCGATGTAAGTCGCCAGGCGGTGCGGCTGTGGACGGCCGCTATCGCCACTTCGTGGCGGTGAACAGGCCCGCGAGCAGGAACCCGAGGCCCACGAGCACCGGCATGTTGGTGTTCTCGAAGGCCGGCACCACGTATCGCGACAGGATGGCCAGCACGCCGATGGCGATGAACACCAGCATCATGATGGGCACCCACTTCGGGCTCTCGTACAGCTCCTTCTTCGCCGGCGGCGTGTACCGCGACGACTGGGAGATCGAGCTCTCGTGGTGATGTACTTCCTTCGCCATCGCCCCCGCTTGGCCGGGCTTGGTGCCCTTGGGGGTGACTCGGCCGGATGTCGTTCGCTTCGGGGGTGCCACGGGTCGCAAGTGTACGCGCCCGAACCCATTCGACAACGAACGTCCGGAACGGGCAGGCTGTAGCGGTGCCCCGCGTGCTCGTGATCGACAGCTACGACAGCTTCGTCTACAACCTCGTCCAGTACCTCGGTGAGCTCGGTGCCGAACCCATCGTGGTGCGCAACGACCAGCTCACCGTGGCCGAGGCCCAGGCGTTGCAGCCCGACCTCGTGCTGCTGTCACCCGGCCCGGGCCGCCCCGAGGACGCCGGCATCATCTGCGACGCCATCACCGCGTTCGCCGAGTCGGGTGTGCCGGTGTTCGGCGTGTGCCTCGGCCATCAGGCCATCGGGCACGTGTTCGGCGGGTCGGTGGTGCGCGCGCCGTCGTTGATGCACGGCAAGACCTCCCCCATCGACCACGAGGGCAAGGGCGTGTTCGAGGGGCTGCCCACACCGCTCGTCGCCACCCGCTATCACAGCCTGGTGATCGACCCGGCCACGATGCCCGACTGCCTCGAGGTGACGGCCACGTGCGACGGCATCGTGATGGGTGTGCGCCATCGCACGTTGCCCATCGAGGGCGTGCAGTTCCACCCCGAGAGCATCCTCACCGCGGCCGGGCACGACCTGCTGCGCAACTTCCTGCACCGCGCCGCCTGAGCAGCACGCAGTATCACCGACGACTCAGGGAAGGGTCGTGGTGGTGGCCGGCGCCGTGGTGGTGGGCGGCAGCGTGGTGGTGGGCGGCGTGGTCGTGGTGGTGGGCGCCGGCAGCGGCTGCGCGATGCGCAGCTTCACCACCGAGTTCGGCTCCACTTCCACACCCTGGCTGGGCGTCTGGCCGATGACCCGGCCACTGCTGGGGTCGCCGAACGGCACCGACTGATAGGTGATGTCGGCGGTGAGGCCGAGCTCGTTCAGCTTCGCCTCGGCCTGCGCCTGCGTGGTGCCCACCAGCGGCGGCACCTTCACCTTGTCGGGGCCGCTGGAGATGAACAGCGTGATGGCCGCGCCCTTGTCGGCGAGCGTGTTCACGGCCGGGTCGGTGCGAATGGCGTTGCCGAGCGCGACGCTGGCGCTGGCTTCCTGTTGGATGGTGACCACGAACCCGTACGCGTCGCTCTTCAGCAGCGCCTCGGCGTTCGCCTGCGACAGGCCCTCCACCGGCGGCACCGACACCTGGTTGGGGCCGGCCGACACGACGAGCTTGACGATGTCGCCCTGCTGCACCGTGGTGCCGGCGGCCGGGTCGGTGCGGATGACCTTGCCGGCCTCCACGTCGGGGTTGTTCTCGGTGATGATGGTGGGGTCGACCGACAGGCCCACGAGCGCGAGCGCATCGATGGCCTCCTGCTGGGTCTTGCCCGCCATGTTCTCGAGCGGGAACGGCGTGACCGCCGGTGTGAAGAACACGTCGACCGTCTGGTCGCGACGCACGATGGTGTCGGCCACCGGTTCGGTGCGGCCGATGGTGCCCGGCGCCACGGCCGGGTTGGCCTCCTGCACCGGGTTGGGCGTGAGGCCCGCATCCTGCAGCGCGGTGATGCCTTCCTCGAGGGTCATGCCCACCACGTTGGGCATGGGGAACTCGGTGGGCTTGTCGTCGGCGAGCACGTTGAACAGCACGATGGCGCCGGCCACCAGCGCGATGAGCGCCAGGAAGCCGACCACGGCGTACATGCCGGTGCGGTCCTTGCGTTGCGGCGGGCGGGCCTGCTGCGGCTGCATGGTGGTGCGCGGCATCGCCGACGTGGCGCCCATCGTGGGCGGGTTCGACGTGCGCGGCAGCGCGGTGGTGGCGGCCACGGCACCGGCGGCCGCTGCTGCCGGGGCGGCGGTGCCGAGCACGGCGGCCAGTGCCTGCACGGGCTCACCGTTGCGGAACCGGCGCAGCTCGTCGCGCACGGCCTCGGCGGTCTGGTAGCGCACCTCGGGCTTCTTCGCGAGCAGCTTGGCCACGATGGCCTCGAACGGCTTCGGCACGTCGGCCACGAGCTGGTTCAACGGTTGCGGGTTCTCGTGCACCTGCTTGTAGGCGATGCTCACCGGGTTCTCACCGTTGAACGGCGGACGCCCGGCCACCATCTCGTACAGCACGATGCCCAGCGAGTAGAGGTCGCTGCGCGGATCGGGCTGCGCGCCCTGTGCCTGCTCGGGCGAGAAGTAGGTGGCCGTGCCCATCACCGAACCGGCCTGGGTGAGGCTGTTCTCGGTGGGCGAGTTGAGCGCACGCGCGATGCCGAAGTCGGCCACCTTCACCTGGCCGTTGGCCCCGATGAGGATGTTGGCCGGCTTGATGTCGCGGTGCACCACGTTGTTGCGGTGGGCGAAGCCGAGCGCCGCCGCCACCTCGCTGGCGATCTCGGCCGCCTGCTGCGAGGTGACGTGGCCGTTGGCCTTCAGGATGTCGGCGAGCGTGCGGCCCTGCACGTACTCCATGGCCATGAAGTACGTGTTCGCATACTTGCCCCAGTCGTACACGCCCACGATGTTGGGGTGGTTGAGGTTCGCGGCCGACTGGGCCTCGCGGCGGAACCGCTCGACGAAGTTGGGGTCGACGGCGAACTCGGGGAAGAGCACCTTGATGGCGACGGGCCGGTCGAGCAACAGGTCGCGCGCCAGGAACACGTCGGCCATGCCGCCGCGTCCGATGCGCTGTTGGAGTTCGTAGCGGTCGTTCAGGACGGTCCGCTCGGGTTGTCCGCTCACTGGTGCCTTTCTCGGCGAAATCGCCACACGAGGATACCGAAGGCGACACGGAACATGGGGTCGGGCCGCATCAGGGCGCCTCGGTGGAGAAGAGGTAGTCGAGCACGGTCTTGGCGATGGGGCCCGCCAGGCGACCACCCGTGGAGGCACTGATCTCGTCGTTGGTGCCCTTCAGCACCACCGAGATCGCGTACCGCGGCGCCTCGGCCGGGGCGAAGCCGGTGATCCACGCATGGGACCGCTGCGGTTCGCCGGTGGCGTTGAGCTGGGCGGTGCCGGTCTTCGCGGCGGCCTGGATGCCGTTGGCCAACTGCATCGGCTTGCCGGTGCCCTTGTTCACCACGTCGATCATCAGTTGCGTGAGCGTGAACGCCGTGGAGGCGGAGATGGGCGTCTTGTACACCTCAGGGCTGGTGCGCTCGAGCACCGAGCCGTCGTGCGCGAGCGTGGCGTCGACCACGTACGGCTTCATCATCTTCCCGCCGGCGGCGACGGTGCTGGCGATCATGCACATCTGCAACGGCACGATCTTGTCGTTCGCCTGGCCGAAGCCGCCGATGGCGAGCAGCGGCAGGTTGTTCGCGAAGTCGATCGGCTCGCCGTTCGCGTACTCGAAGTTGCCGGCCACGGCGCCCGGCAGGTCGATGGGCACCTTCTCGTCGATGCCCCAGGCGCGTGTGCCCGCCACCATCTTGTCGGGGCCCAGCATCACCGCCATCTGCGCGAACGGGATGTTGCAGCTGCGGTAGAACACCTCGGCCATCGTGCCGCCGCACGGCTTGCCGCCATAGTTCTGGATGGGGTCGTTGGTCTGCGGCGGCACCCACTCGGTCTCCACCGGGAACGTGCTGTCCATGCTGACGATGCCGTTCTCGAGCGCGATGGCCTGGGTGACGATCTTGAACGCCGACCCCGGCATGTAGTTCTCCTGGTACGCGTTCGCCAGGAGCGGCTTGCCGGGGTAGTTGTTGTAGAAGTTGAAGACGTCCTCGGCCTTCTGCGTGTCGTGCGTGGCCACGAGGTTGCCGTCGAACCGCGGGTAGCTCACCATCGCGATCACCGCACCGGTGATGGGGTCCATCACCGTCACCGAACCTTCGCGCTCACCCAACGCCTCCGCCGCCACGCGCTGCACGTCCTCACGCATGGTGAGCTGCACGCTGCCGCTGTTGTCGACGCCACCGAACACGCCGTTCACCTTCTGCGCGACCGTGTCGCCCATGAGCACGTCGTTCTTCGTCTTCTCCAGCGACGTGCTGCCGAAGCTGTACGTGTAGTAACCCGACACGTTGGTGAAGAGGTCGCCGGTGGGGTACTCGCGCTGGTACTTGAACTGGCCGCCGTCGGCCGTGGGCACGCTGCGCGCCACCACCACGCCGTCGGCCGTGACGATGGGGCCGCGCGGCCGGTTGAAGTCGCGGATGGTCTGACGGTTGTTCTGCGGGTGCGAGTCGAGCGCCTCGCGCTTGCCCACCTGCAACACGTTGAGCTGCACGAACAGCACCACGTACAGCACCAGCAACGCGGCGGCCAGCTTCTGGATCTGCTTGTTCACGCGCGCGCCACTTTGCGCTCGGCGCGTCGTGCTCGACGGGCCTCCATGCGTTCGCCCAGGGTGAGCACGTCGGGCACCTCACCGCTGCGCCGCGCCTGAGTGTCGCTGAGACGGATGAGCAATGCGAGCAGCACCCAGTTGGCGAGCAGGCTGGAGCCGCCGTAGCTGACGAACGGGAGCGTGATGCCGGTGAGCGGCACCACGCGCAGCACGCCACCGATGATGATGAACGCCTGCATGCCGAGGATGGTGGTGAGTCCGGTGGCGAGCAGCTTCTCGAACGGACGCTCGGCCCGCACGGCGATACGCAGACCGGCGCCGATGAGCAACAGGAACGCGATGAGCACCGCAGTGGCACCCACCAGACCCATCTCCTCACCGATGGCGGCGAAGATGTAGTCGGTCTTCGCCGCGGGGATCTTCGTCGGGCTGCCGAGGCCGAGGCCGGTACCGCCGGTGCCGCCGTTGGCGAGCGCGAACATCGCCTGCGCGATCTGGTAGCCCTTGCCCTCGTACTGCGACCACGGATCGATCCACACCGACACGCGCGTCTGCACCACCGCGAACAACTGGTACGCGGTGAACGCCGCCACGGCGAACAACAGCAGCCCGATGATGAGGTACACGGCACGTTCGGTGGCCACCCACATCATCACGGTGAACAGCGTGAAGAACAGCAGCGCCGAGCCGAGATCCTTCTCGGCCACCATCACCGCGACGGCGAACCCCCACGCGAGCGTGATGGGCAGCAGGAAGCGGAGCTCGGGAATGTGCAGCGGCCCGATGCGCCGGGTGCTGGCGGCGATGAGCTCACGGTTGTCGGCCAGGTAGCCGGCGAAGAACAGCGCCAGGGCCAGCTTGGCGAACTCGCCGGGCTGGAAGTTGATGGGGCCGATGCTCACCCAGATGCGGGCACCGCCCACGCTGGTGCCGATGCCGGGCACGAGCGGCAGCATCAGCAGGCCGGCACCGATGAACAGGAACGTCCACTTGTAGCGCGCCAGATCGGATGGCCGGCGCACGAAGAACAGCGTCAGCACGAACGCAGACACGGCGATGAGCGTCCACGTGGTCTGCAACGCGGCGAGGCGGTCACTGAGCCGGGCGATGACCACGTACCCGATGCCGTTGAGCAGCACGGCCAACGGCAGCAACGTGCCGTCGGCGCCGGGGGCGAGCAGCCGCGTCGCGATGTGGGCCGACAGCAACAGCCCCAGCAGCGCGACGAGGAACGGGATGATGCGCGCCGGCAGTTCGGCGTTCTTGCCCAGCGCAGCGAGCGTGTACGCCACCGCCGTGATACCGGCAGCCATGACCACCAGACCCAACTCGGAGTTGCGTCGCGCGGCGGCGATGGGCGAGTTCGCCATGGGTCAGGGACCTGCCGACGACGTCGTCGAGCGCGGCGTCGTGGTGCTGGTGGTGGAACTGGTGCTCGAGGTGGTGGAGGTGCTCGACGTGCTCGTGGTGGAGGTGGTGGCGGGCGTGTCGGACGAGTTGTGCCGCACCACGAGGATGAGCGTGATGGTGAGCACCAGGATCGCGGCGAAGCCGAGCACGAACAGCAGCACACCCAGGCCCTTGCGCCGCGCAGGCGGTTCCTCCACGGGCGCTTCGGCTGCCATCACCACCATCGGGATCACCTGGGTGACGTCGCGCACCTCGGTGACCGCCTCGGCATCGATGAGGCGATCGCGTGCTTCGTCGGCCCACGCGGTCTCGATGTCGAGATCGGCCGTGTCCATGCTGGGCTCGTCGCCCTCGAGCACGTCGACCACGACCACGGTGGTGTTGTCGCGGCCGCCGTTGTCGTTGGCTGCTGCCACCAGCGCCTCGGCCGCGGCCTGCGGTTGTGCATGCGCGGCGAGGATCTGGGCGATGACCGAGTCCTCCACCTCGTCGACCAGGCCATCGCTGCACAGCACGTAGCGGTCGCCCTTCACCAGCGGCAGCACCCACGTGTCGACGCGCACCGTGGGCTCGATGCCCAGCGCACGGGTGACGATGTTGCGGCGCGGGTGGTTGCGCGCCTCGAGCTCGGTGATGTGCCCGGTGGACACCAGTTCCTGCACGTAGCTGTGGTCGATGGACACACGGCGCAGACGGCCGCTGCGCATCACGTACGTGCGGCTGTCGCCCACGTTGAGCAGCGCGAACCGCGGGGACGACCCCTCGGTGGTGAGCACGGCCAGCGCGGTGAGCGTGGTGCCCATGCCGCGCTGCTCGGCGTTGTTGTGCGCGCCCTGGAAGATGGCCGCGTTGGCCTCCACCACCGCGGCGACGGCCACGTCGACGGTGGTGGCGCCGGCGGCGAGACGATCGCGCAGCGTGCTGGCGGCGATGGCACTGGCCACCTCGCCTGCCTGGTGGCCACCCATGCCGTCGGCGACGCCGAAGATCATCGCCTCGGCGACGTAGGCGTCTTCGTTGCCACTGCGCACGCGACCGGCATCGGTGGCGGCACCCCAGGCGAGCAGCGGAGGACGAACGGGTTCGGTCACGGATTCCTCACTGCGCCTCGAAGATGGTGCTGCCCACCTGCACGCGGTCGCCGATGGCCAACTGCACCGGCGCGGTGAGCTTCTCGCCGTTCAGATGGGTGCCGTTCGTGCTGCCCAGGTCTTCCAACCAGGTGGCGCCGTCGCGCACGAACACACGGGCGTGCAACTGCGAGGCGAACGTGTCGTCGGGGAGGCCGATCGCGCAGCTGGGCGCACGGCCGAGCGTGATCTCGTTGCCGATGGCGTAGCCAGCACCCTTGCGCACCTTCGGCTCCAGCACCACCAGCTTCGCCGGCACGCCTCGCCGCTTGCGGCCGGTCGGCACGGTGACGGCAGGGCGGTTCGCCGGTGCGGTGGCGTCACCGGCCGCACGGGTGGCGGGCTGCACGCCGAGCCGCGGGCCACGCACCTCCGACCACACGGCCCACAGGACGCGCGCGAAGAAGAGGTAGATGAGCGCGAGGAACGCGTAGTTGAGGATGTTGAGCTGGGCCTCGCTCACGACGCCTCGAAGCGCAGGTGTGTGCTGCCCACGCTCACGATGTCGCCGTCGGCGAGGGCCTGCTCGCCCTGGATGCGCAGGCCGTTCACCTTCGTGCCGTTGGTGCTGCCGAGGTCGGCGACCACGTAGCCACGGCTCGAGGGACGCACCTCACAGTGACGACGACTGACATTGCCGTCGGTGAGCGGGATGGTGCAGTCGTGCAGGCGGCCGATCGTCACGGTCTCCTTGCCCAGGGTGACGCGCTCACCGCTGGGCAGCACCAGCGAGCCGACGCCCGCCACGCCGCCGGTCTCCTTCATGCGGCTGGCCACGGTGAAACGCCCTGCCTTCAGCGAGTTGTCGACCACCAGGTCCACCGACACGGCACCCATGAAGTGATAGCCCTCGGACCGTGCGTACTCGCGCGCGGTCTCGGCCAGTTCGCCGATGAGCGCCTCCTCGATGTCGGCGAAACCGGCATGATCCTTGGCGCTGAGCGTGATGGTGAAGGCGTTGGGGACGATGCGTCGACCCTTCACGTCGACGCTGCGGTGGTCGTCGATCTCCCTCAGGAGACGACGACCGAGCTCGACGGGACGGATGGAGGAACGAGAGCCGCGTGAGAACACGCCCTCGACCATACGCTCCAGACCGTGCTCGAATGACTGCAAACCCATGACGGATGCCAGGTTAGTGGTGGGGGTGTCCGCAAGGGGGCGCGCCCTGCACGAGGCAGATGACCGCGCGGACCTGGGGTTTCTGGGTTGGGCGAACCGAGGTGAGTTGCTAGCGTTGTGCTTCCACTCGGGCGAGTGGCGGACTGGCAGACGCGCTGGCTTCAGGTGCCAGTATTCGAAAGGATGTGGGGGTTCAAGTCCCCCCTCGCCCACCAAGGCCCCGCTTCGGCGGGGCCTTTGCGCGTGCTGTCGGTCGCTGGGTTTCGGCACACACGAGGTCGTGCGCACGAGGGGTCGGCGCTCGAGCCAACCGTGCCGCACGATCCGGCACGCCGACCGAGCATGCGAAACGCTGTGCCGATGCGTGTCCGTCCCATCGCCCTCGTCGCCGTCGCTGCTGTCGCCTCGGTGCTCGCGCTCGGTGCCGGCACCGTCTCGGCTCATGACCCGATCATCCTCACGGCCGAGCAGACCACGCCGGACGACGGCCCCCTGCTGGTGGACGGCACCATCTCGTTCGCCCTCTACGGTGCCGTCGCCGACCCCGGCGACACCCGCGCCTTCCGGGTGCGCTACGCCGCCGGCCAGACGTTCAACCTCTCGGCGCTCGTACCGAATCTCGACCCCGAGAGGGGCATGTCGGTGGATCAGTATCCCACGATCACCGTGGTCACACCGAGCGGCGAGACGATCGACCTGCAGCCCGGTGAGGTGAGCACCTTCGACGAGCCCTTCACGAAGACCAGCTACCGCCGCTACCTCGACTGGTCGACCACTGCGGAGGCGGGCGACTACGGCGTGATCATCACGGGCGTGGTACCGGCGCGTTTCACGGTGTCGACCGGCGTGGTGGAGCAGTTCGGGACGGCCGTCGAGAACATCCCCAACCGCGACCTGGGTGTCGCCGGCGTGATGGAGTGGTACGCCACCCCACCTGCCTCGACCGTGGCCCCCACCACGGTTGCCCCGTCGACGCTGGCGGCAGAGAGCACCGCACCCGCCACCATGGTGCCGGCCACCACCCTGGCACCGGTGATCGCGACTGCACCGGACACCTCGACCGCCACCACCGTGGCACAGGACCCTGGTCGCGGTGGGGGTGCGACGCTGGCGATCGTGCTGGCGCTGGTGGCGACCGTCGTGTCGGGCTTCGCGGTCTGGATGGCCCGCCGACGCCGCTGAGCATCGGCGCGGAGCTGAGCGAACGCGCGGCGACTGATGGACCTTCGTACCTGTTTCGACTGGACGGCGAGGGTTCCAATGACAGTGGACACCAAGTGCGGCCGAGCCGACATCGATGTCCCGACGATCGGAGGCGGCGGCATGGCAACCGAGCAGACCAGGGGAGAGGGCACGGTGGTGTTCGACATGCCGGTGCCGCTCGACGACTCGATGCGTTCACTGGGTGAGCAGATCGGCGAGCTCCACGACCGAGTGCGCGAGGTCGCCCCGGCCATCACGAGAATGGCGTTCGCGCTGTACGAGCCGAAGGACGATCTGTTGAAGACCTTCATCAACAGCACGCACGACGGCTGGGCCCTCACGTCGTATCAATATCGCCTCAGCGACAGCTGGTCGCTCAGCGAGATCGCCCGCACGCGCATGCCCCGCGCCCTCACCGACATTCCGCACCAACTCGACACAGCCACCCCGCACACCCAGTACGTGAAGCAGGAGGGGTATCTGTCGAGCCTCACGGTGCCGATGTTCCACCACGGCGAGCTGCTCGGCTTCGTGTTCTTCGACTCGCGCGACCCCACCGCGTTCACGCCGGTCGTGATCCGCCAACTCGTCGTGTACTGCAGCCTGGTGACGCTGGCCGTCGTGAACGACATGTCGGCCATCGGGTCGGTGCTCAGCACCATCCTGATCGCCCGCGACTTCACCCAGTTGCGCGACAACGAGACCGCGCACCACATGGATCGCATGGCCAGGTACTCGCGAATCATGGCCCGCGACAGTGCCGCCGACTTCGGACTGACCGACGAGCAGGTCGAGCACATATTCCTGTTCGCTCCCATGCACGACATCGGCAAGATCGGCATCCCCGACCGCATTCTGCTGAAGCCCGGCAAGCTCACGCCCGAGGAGTTCGAGGTGATGAAGACGCACACGACGCTGGGTGCGTCGATGGTCGACTCGATCCTGCGCGACCTCGACCGCATCCAGGTACCGGATCACCAGATGCTGAGGGACATCGTGTTGCACCATCACGAGAAGCTCGACGGCTCGGGCTATCCCGACCACCTGCGCCAGGACGAGATCCCGGTGGCGGCACGCATCGTCGCCGTCGCCGACATCTTCGATGCGCTCTCCAGCACACGGCCGTACAAGCGGCCCTGGACGATCGATCAGGCGATCGAAGAACTGCACCGCATGCGCGACGCCGGACTGCTCGACGACCGTGCCGTGGCGGCGCTGGTGAACGCCCGACCGGAAGTCGAGCGCGTGCTCGCGGCCTACCCGAACTGAAGCCTCGCGGGTCAGGTCGCCCTTGCCACCGCCGCACGGGCCGCGGCCACGGCGGTGGCGAACGTGGCCTGCAGCAGGAAGCCCCCGGTCGGCGCCTCCCAGTCGCGCCTCGCGCCCCCCACGTAGGTGCCGGGCATGCGGTGCAGCATGAACCCGTCGTCCACCTCGTCCATCGCTACGCCGCCGGCCGACGAAATGGCGCGGTCCACCGACACCAACCCCAGGACGGGCACCGGCACCTCCTTCAGCAGCGCGGCGAGGTCGGCGGGTTCGGTGGGCAGCGGCGCGCCGACCATCTCGCGCAACCACGCCACCGTCGTGGCGGAGAACCCCATCGTCCGCTTCAGGGTGGTGGACATCGAGTCCTTCGGTCGCCGTCGCCGCAGTCGAGCCACGATCTGCGCCTCGTCGAGATCGGGCTGCAGGTCCACCGCCAGCACGGCCATGCCACGATCGAGCGCGTCGCGGATGGGCGCCGACAGCGAGTAGACCGGCCCGGCCTCCATGCCGCTCGCGGTGATCATCGCGTCGCCGCGCACCGACACACCGCCGATCGACAACTCCACGTTCTTCAACGGCTGGCCGGCGTGACGCTGCGCGAACGCCGACGACCATGCCACCTCGATGCCGCAGTTGGCCGGGCGAAGCTCGTGCACCACGACACCGGCGTCACGGAGGACCGGCACCCATCCACCATCGGAGCCCACCCTGGGCCAACTGGCACCGCCCAACGACAGCACCGTCACGTCGGGCGACACCGTGTGTCGTGCACCGCCGCGTTCCAGCACCAGCGCACCGACGTCCCATCCGATCCACCGCGTTCGTGTCTCGAACGCGACGCCGAGGTCGCCCAGCCGGCGCAGCCAAGCCCGCAACAGCGAGGTGGCCCGCAGCGAACGCGGGAACACCCGACCACTGGTGCCGATGAAGGTCGGCTCGCCGAGACCCGCCGACCACGCCCGCAGCGCGTCGGCGTCGAAGGCGCGCAGCGCCGGTTCCAGCCGGCCCGCCTGTTCGCCGTACCGCTCGAGCATGCGCTCGATCGGCTCGCTGTGCGTGAGGTTCAACCCGCTGCGACCGGCGAGCAGGAACTTGCGACCCACCGACGGCATGTGGTCCACCACGGTCACCCCGAAGCCACCTGTCGCCAACACCTCGGCCGCCATCAGGCCACCAGGTCCGCCGCCGATGACCACGGCGTGCTGCAACGGTGCAGGTGTCATCACGAGCGATCGTACGCATCCGGCGTCGTCGGCCCTGCGGCGGGCCAGACTGGCGGCACCATGGCCTCGCTGCGCGATCTGCTCCCCGCTCCCGGCGCCGACCCGATGGACGTGGTCGACGCCTTCGGCACGTGGGCTGCCGAGTCGGGCCGACCGCTGTATCCACACCAGGAGGAAGCGGTGCTCGCGCTCGCCACGGGCGACCACGTGGTGCTCGCCACGCCCACCGGCTCGGGCAAGAGCCTCGTCGCGATGGCCGGTGTGGCGCTCGCGCTCAACGCCGGCCGACGCGCCGTGTGGACCGCGCCGATCAAGGCGCTGGTGGCAGAGAAGTTCTTCGACCTCGTCGACCTGCTGGGCGCCGAACAGGTGGGTCTCGCCACCGGTGACGCGTCCATCAACCCCGACGCGCCGGTGCTGGTGTGCACTGCTGAGGTGTTGGCCAATCATGCGCTGGCCACCGGCGCCGACAGCGAGTACGGATTCGCGTGCCTCGACGAGTTCCACTACTACGCCGAACGCGATCGCGGCTGGGCGTGGCAGGTGCCGTTGCTGGAGCTGACCCGCTGCCAGATGCTGTTGGCCTCCGCCACGCTCGGCGACATGACCGCCATCGCCACCGACCTCGAGGAACGTTCGGGTCGATCGGTCGCGTCGGTGACGTCGGTGGATCGACCCACCCCGCTGTACCACCAGTGGCGCACCACGCACGTGAGCGACAGCGTGCTCGACGCCGTGCGCGAGGGCATCACCCCGGTGTACATCGTGCATGCCACGCAGGCCAACGCCATCGAGCGCGCACAGAGCCTGGTGAGCCTGGCGGTCACCACGCGCGCCCAGCGCGAGGCCATCGCCGAGGCGTTGAAGGCGGAGCGCACCACCCGCGGTTTCGGCGAGACCCTCGAACGGTTGTTGCGCAACGGCGTCGGCGTGCACCACGCGGGCATGCTGCCGCGACACCGACGGCTGGTGGAGCGGCTCGCGGGTGCCGGCCTGCTGCCGGTGATCTGCGGCACCGACACGCTGGGCGTGGGTGTGAACATCCCCATCCGCACGGTGCTGATGACGGCGCTCACGAAGTTCGACGGCACGAAGGTGCGCGTGTTCACCGTGCGCGAGTTCCGTCAGCTCGCCGGGCGCGCCGGGCGGCCCGGGTTCGATCCCGACGGGCACGTGTGGGTGCAGGCACCCGAACACGTCATCGAGAACACCAAGGCGCTGTCGCGTGCGGGCGACGATCCCAAGGCGCGCCGCAAAGCCGCCAAGGCGAAGGCGCCCGACGGGTTCGTGCACTACGACGAGGCCACGATGCAGCGGTTGATGACCGCACAGCCCGAGGCGCTCACGTCGCGCTTCAAGGTCACTGCCGACATGGTGGCCAACGTGCTCGGCCGACCCGACGGGCCCGCCGCACTGAAGCACCTGCTGAACACCAACCACGACGCACCACCGCGACGTCGCCAGCACAAGCGTCGCGCGATCGCCGTGTACCGCAGTCTCGAGGCCGCCGGTGTGGCCGAACGGCAACGCGACGCGCAGGGCCGCTGCGCCGGCGTGCGCGTCGGCTCGTTGGTGGAGGGCAGCGACGAACGCGCCGCGCTGCGCTTCTCGGCGCCGCTGATGCCGTTCGCCATCGAGGTGGTGGCCACGTTCGACCACGACGACCCGGCCTACGTGCTCGACGTGGTGAGCGTGGTGGAGGCCGTGCTCGACGATCCGCGCCAGATCCTCTACGCCCAGCAGCACGCGGCGAAGGGCGCCGAGGTGGCCCGCCTGAAGGCCGAGGGCGTGGAGTACGAGGAGCGCATGGAGCGGCTCGAGTCGATCACCTGGCCGATGCCGTTGAAGGAACTCATCGATGCGTGCTTCCAGCCGTACCGGGCCCGTCATCCGTGGGTGGCCGAGGGGCCGTCGCCGAAATCGATCCTGCGCGAGATGCTCGAGAGCGGCGACACGTTCGCGTCGTTCATCCGCAGGTACCGCCTCGACCGCAGCGAGGGTCTGCTGCTGCGCTACCTCACCGACGCATGGCGCACCCTCGACCGGTCGTTCCCCGACGACGTGTACGTCGACGCGCTGGAGGACGTGATCGAGTGGCTCGGCGCACTCATCCGGGCAACCGACGCAACGTTGCTCGACGAGTGGTCGCTGCTCGCCGGCAAGCCCGTGCACGACCACCAGGCGCCCGAGGCCCTCACCTCGCTCGAGACCGGCCCGCCGCCGGCCTGGCGCACCGCCGTGCGCACTGCAGTGTTCGGCTGGGTGGAGTTGCTCGCCCGTCGCTCCTACGAGGCGCTCGCCGAGCGGAGCGGCTGGGAGTACTGGCGCATCCGCGATGCGATGGCCCCCTACTGGGCCGAGTACGACGCAATCGGCATCGACGGGGACGCCCGCGCCGCCGGCAACTTCGAGCTCGTCGAGTCACCCGGTACCTGGACCATCGTGCAGACGCTGGCCGACCCGGCCGGCGACCACGAGTGGCGACTCACGGCCACGGTCGATCTCGCGGCGGCGATGGCCGACGGCGCCCCCACCCTGGTGCTCGACCAGCTCGCACCGCTCGCCTGACCCGACCATATGGCAGGGATCCGTCCCGGTTTCCGGGACGGATCCCTGCCAGATGCGCTTTCGGGACGGATCACGCCCAGAAACCGGCGGTCAGGCGAGGAGGTCGACGGCGATGTCGCCCCAGAGGCGCTCCATCAGGGCGAGGGAGTGCACGTCGCAGCGTTCGTTCGCGGCGTGGAACATGGCCACGTAGTCGTCGTACGGCAACTCCGACGAGAACAGTCCATAGCCGTACGACGTGGCGCCCTGCTGTCGGTAGAACCGGGCATCGGTGCCGCCGGGCGTGATGGCCGGTACGCACCGGGCGTCGGGGTACACCGACGCGGATGCCTTCTCGATCGAGCGCCACAGCGGCGAGTCGATGGGCGACGCCGTGGCGTGCCACTCCTCGTGCAGGAACTCGATGTCGACGCTGTCGACGAGTTCGGGTCCGATGAGTTCGCGCAGCAGACGAGTGACGTCGTCGTTGGTCTGCCCGGGCAGTGTGCGGATGTCGACCTCGATCTCCACGCTCGCCGGGATGGTGTTGGTCTTGCCGTCGGCACGCAGCACGTTCGGCGACAACGTGATGTGCGTGCATGCGTGACAGTCGGCGGCGAACCCACGGTCGGGATTTTGCGCCGCCCACTCCCCCAGCGCCACCGGGTCGAGCAGCGTGCGGGTGAGCTCGGGATCGAACTCCATCGCCTGCACGTAGCCACGCCACGTGTCGTGGATGTCGGCGAGCGGCCGGTACTGCGCGATGCGCCGCACGATCTCGGCGGCCTTCACGAGCGCGTTGTCGCCCATCAGCGGCGTGGACCCATGTGCCGCCCGACCGTGCACCACGAGCTTCGTCCACGCAGCGCCCTTCTCGGCCACCAGCACCGGCAGCTTCATGCCCGACGGCGTGTGCATCGGGGTACCGCCGCACTCGGTGAGCACGTAGTCGGCCGACACGTCCGGTCGGTGATGGTCGAGCAACCATCCGGCACCGGCGGTGCCACCGGCCTCCTCGTCGGCGACCGCGGCGAACACCACCGTGCCCGGCAGCGCCACACGGCGCCTGGCCAGATCGGCGAACGCCACGGCCATCGACGCGGTGACGCACAGCATGTCGATGGCACCGCGGCCCCACACCCACCCGTCGATCAGTTCGCCACCGAACGGGTCGTGGCGCCAGTCGTCGGGTGTCACCGGCACCACGTCGGTGTGCCCCAGCAGCAGCAGGGTTGGTGCGGTGGGGTCGGTGCCGGGCAGGCGCGCCACCAACGACTGCCGGTTGGCGAGCGGACCGAACGACTGCACCTCGGCACCCGGCACGTCGACGACCGCGCGCAGCAACTCGGCCGCCCGCGTTTCGTCACCCGAGTCGGGGTGACCGGTGTTCACGCACTGCAGGCGGATGAGGTGCTGCAGCAGTTCGGTCGACTGGTTGGGTGCGGCGACGGTGCTCATCCTCCGATCATCGCGCCATGCGAGACTTCTCGATACCCGATCGCACAGGAGTGGCACATGGCCGCCAAGGAGCCCGCACCGCCGAAGCTGCTCTCCGGCGGCAACCCGCAGATCCCGAAGGGAATGGGCGACGCGCCCGTGCAGGCGTACCTCGACGCCCTACCGGGATGGAAGCGCGACGTCGGCGTGCGGATCGACGAGTTGATCGTGCGCGCACTGCCCGACGTGCGGAAGATGGTGAAGTGGAACACGCCGTTCTACGGCATGGCGGACAACGGGTGGTTCCTCGGCCACCACTGCCTCACCAAGTACGTGAAGGTGGCGTTCATGAAGGGGGCCGCACTGCACCCCGAGCCGCCGGTCGGCTCGAAACAGCCCGACGTGCGGTACCTCCACGTGTTCGAGGGCGACGTCATCGACGAGGCACAGTTCACCGACTGGGTGCGCCAGGCCGCGGCGCTGCCCGGCGACCAGCTCTGACCCCGATCGCTGCGACGACACCGCTGCTACGTTGACGCGATGCGACGGCGCTATGGCATTGCGAGTGCAGCCCTCGTACTGGTGCTGGTGCTCTTCGCGCTGGCGGCATCGTCGAACTGGGTGTCGCCGTGGGTGAACCCCCCGAGCAACGGTGCGGAGTCGGTGACGGCCGACACCGTGCCACAGGAGGAGTCCCCCGGGGCGTCGAGCGGCTCCGGCAGCGACGAACGCGCCGCCAGTTCGTTGTCGGTCATCGGCATCGCGATCACCGTGGTGGCGGGCATGTTCGTGTTGTTCGCCGCGTGGACCATCGCTCGCGGCATGGTGATGTGGGGCATGCCGCGGTTCCGCATCCATCGCCGCCGAGCCATGCCCGAACTCGACCCGCTCGCCGAGGACCCACGCCTCGACCTGCCGCCGGAGATCGCCACCGACACCGCGAAGCTGATCCTCACCGAGGGCGAACCGCGGAACGCGATCGTGGCGTGCTGGATGCAGCTCGAGGCCGAGACGGCCTGGGCAGGGTTCCCGCGCCTCGACCACGAGACCTCGGCCGAGTACGTGGAACGTGTCATCGCGACGGCGTCGGTGGACCCGCGGCCCATCACCCAACTGGCCGCCCTGTACCGGGAGGCCCGCTTCTCCGAACACCCCATCGACGAGAGCCACCGCGCCACCGCGATCGAGGCACTCGAACACGTCGAACGGTCACTGCTCGGTCGGATCGGCACCCTGTCGTGACCAGGTGGCGCATCATCATCACCACCGTCGCGTGGCTGCTGCTGTGGGGTGCCCTGCAACTCACCGACTCGCGGCCCGACCCACTGCTGTTGGCCGGCATCGTGACCGCCATCGCCGTCATCCTGGTGGTGCTGCGCGACATGATCGAGCTGGTGGCACCCGTCGAGTGGGTGAGCCCCTACGAGGTGGGGTCGAGTCTGCGCGGACGCGACACACGTGTCGACACGCTGCGCCGCCAACTCGACGGCGCGCCATGGCTGAGCCGGCAGTCGATCGGCGACGTGCTCGTCGAACTCATCGACGACCGCCTGCTCGCCCACCACGGCATCGACCGCTACGAACGGCCCGACGCCGCTGCGGCGTTGCTGAGCCGGCGGCTGCGGCGCGTGGTGGCCGAGCCGGGCCGATCCGCACCCATCCTGCGCGACATCGATCGCATCATCGACGACATCGAGGCACTGTGAACAAGGAGTTGCTGTGAGCGACATCGACATCGGCCGCACGTCGGCGCTCGCGCGAGCGGTGCTCGACGAGGTGGAGCTGGCGGTGGTGGGCAAACGCCGCCAACTCGCCACCGTGCTGTGCGGCGTGCTGGCCGGTGGGCACGTCCTGTTGGAGGACCTGCCCGGGTTGGGCAAGACGCTCGCCGCACGGTCGTTCGCCCAGACACTCGGCCTGCAGTTCGCTCGCGCGCAGTTCACCCCCGACCTGCTGCCGGCCGACCTGACCGGCTCGTTCATCTACGACCAGCGAACGCAGCAGTTCGAGTTCCGCAAGGGTCCGCTGTTCACCGGCCTGCTGCTCGCCGACGAGATCAACCGCACGCCACCGCAGACCCAGTCGGCGCTGCTCGAGGCGATGCAGGAGCGCCAGATCACCGTGGAGGGCGAGACGTTCACGCTCGACGCACCGTTCCACGTGCTCGCCACTGCGAACCCCGTGGAGTACGAGGGCACGTACCCGTTGCCCGAGGCGCAGCTCGACCGGTTCCTGCTGCGCATCTCGTTCGGCTACCCCACGCCCGACGAGGAGCTGGAGGTGCTCCATCGCCGCATGACCCGCCGCCAGGAGGCGCAGGAGCTGCGCCAGGTGGTCGATGCAGCCACCCTGCTCGCGATGCAACGGGCCGTGGAGGCCGTGGTCGTGGACCCCGACGTGGCGAGGTACTGCGTGCAGCTCACCGTGGCCACCCGTGAGCACCAGCACACGCTCATCGGTGCGTCGCCGCGCGGCGCACTCGCACTGGTGCTGTGCGGCCGGGCGTTCGCGGTCATCGAGGGTCGCGACTTCGTGACCCCCGAGGACGTCAAGGCCGTCGCACCAGCCGTGCTGGCGCATCGCATCTCGCTGAAGCCCGAGCTGTGGCTGTCGTCGGTCACCGGCGAGAGCGTCGTGCGCGAGGTGCTCGCCACCGTGCCCACTCCCACCGCCGGAGGGACCGCGGCACCGTGACACCGAGGCCCACCGCGGAGTGGCAGCCCACGCCGTCGCACGCCCGCGCGGTGATCGTCGCCCTCGTGCTGATCACCATCGCGGTGCTGGCACGTCGCCCCGATCTCGTGGTGCTGGGTGCACCGTTCGCCGCGGCCGCCGTGTGGGGTGCGGTCGCACGACCCACCACGGTGCCCACCGTGCGCCAGCGCCTGGGTCACGGCGTGCTCGACGAGGGCGACACCACCACCTGGCACGTGCAGGTCGACGACACCGATGGTGGTGCCGACACGGTGGCCGCGGTGCTCGACGTGCCCGCATGGGTGGACCGTGGCCCCACCCTCGGCCGTGGCGTCAGCCACGTGGGCGACGACCGCGTGGTCGACCTGTCGCTGCTGGTCCGCCCCACACGATGGGATCGGCGCCGCCTGGGGCCGGCACTCGTGGTGGCCACCAGTCCGTGGGGCGCCTTTCGCTGGGTGCTGCGCCGCACCGACGGCGACCAGCCGATGCTGGTGCTGCCGAAGCCCGCCACGTTCAGTGCCCCGTCGTCCGCGGTCACCAAGCCCGGCCTGGTGGGCGTGCACCGATCACCGCGCCACGGTTCGGGCAACGAGTTCGCGGGCATCCGCGAGTTCCAGCCGGGTGACCGGTTGCGGCGGATCCACTGGAAACAATCGCTGCGCACCGACACGCTGCACGTGACGTCCACCCACGCCGACCACGACCGGCACGTGGTGCTGATGGTCGACGCGCTCAACGACGTCGGCGAGAGCGACGGCATCGATGGCCGGGCCTCCAGTCTCGACACGTCGTTCCGTGCTGCGGCGGCGATCGCTGCCCACCATCTCGGGGCCGGCGATCGGGTGTCGATGATGGTGATGACGGCGAACCAGTTGCGTCGTCTCGCCCCGGGCAACGGCCGCCGCCACCTCGACCGGATCCGGCGGATGATGGCCACGACCGAGGTGGCCGCCCGAGGGGTCGACGACGGCCGGGTCCCGCCGGGGCTCGGCAGCGGTGCGCTGGTGGTGGTGCTGTCGCCGCTGGTGTCGGCAGCGGCGCTGCAGCGAGCGTTCGACATGGCCCGCCACGGCCACTCGGTGGTCGTGATCGACTGCCTGCCAGCCGACATCACCCGCAACGAGTTCACGGATCCACGCGACCAGGTGGCGTGGCGCATTCGGCTGCTGGAGCGACAGCGCGAGCTGCGCCGCGTGCAGGACGTGGGGGTGGCGGTCGTGCCGTGGCGCGGGCCCGGCAGCCTCGACGTGGTGCTGCGCGAACTGGCACGGCGGCGGGGCGCAGCGATCGGACACCGGCCATGAGGTTTCGGGGCGGTCCTTCCATCCAGCCCATCCGCACCTGGGGCAATTCGTGGCGTGCCACGCTCGCGCACGCCGAGCACGCACGTGGCGCCGCGCTCGTCGTGCGGCTGATGATCGCGGTCCCGGTGCTCGTGGTGGCCGGGTGCATGACCTCCCTCGACCGCGGCGATCGTCCGTGGCAGTGGCTGCTCATCATCGGCATTCCCGGCCTGGCCTGCGCGCTGCTGCCCGACTCGCATCTCGGTCTGGCGGTGATGGCTGCTGTCGTCGTGCCGTGGTTGCGCGAGATCGACGACGTCCCAGCGCCGTGGTCGCTGTGCATCGCCGTGTCGATGGGGGTGTTCCACGTGTCGATGGCGTCGGCCGCGGCGGCGCCGGGTTCGGCACGGTGGACCGCGACGATGACCCGGCGCTACGCGGCCCGCGTGGCGGCGGTGACGCTCGTGGCGGCGTGCACCTGGCTGCTCGTCATCGGCGTCCAGGAGTACGACACCATCACGGGTGCCCTGGTCGCGGTGGCACTGTTCGCCCTCGGCATCGGTGCCGTGTGGGCCCGCGAGGGCAGGGTGCGCGGACGACCGTGAACGTGACGGTCAGAGCACGATGAGGCTGAGCCGCGATCCGGTGGTGTCGGGCGTGTCGACGCCGACTTCGACGATGATCGGGTGCCCGTTCAGGCTGCCGGCCACCCAGCACGCGTCGTCGTCACGCTCGGCCACTTCGATACGCGTGGCGATCTGCCGCACCATCGCGCACACGGCCTCGACATCGCTGAGGTCGTAGCCGGCCACCAGCGCAGGTCCGCACTCGTCGATCGGCTTCAGGCAGGTGGTCTCGAGGCCCACCAGTTGCCGGTCGGACAGCTCGAGGCCCGCGACCGCATCGTCGAGCACCGACTCGAGCTCGGCCTGGTTCGGCACCAGCTCGTCGGTCTGCGACGCCCACGCCCAGACCCCTCCAGCGACCACCGCGAGGCCCGCCACGAGCGCCACGTACTTCCACACCGGCATCCGCGAACCACGGGTCACGGTGGGCGACTCGGGCAGGTCGCCACGATCGGATGACTCCAACTCCACGTCGATCACGGTACCCGTCGAGCACCGGGATCGGGGGTGTCGCCCGGTGCGTCACCGGTACGGCGTTTCGCCGGCCACGAACCGGTCACCGACGGCACCTCGTGCAACGGTCGCCCAGCGTAGGGACGCGGTGGCGGCGCGGGCGGCTCGTCGTCGATGCCGCCGGCCACGAGGACGGACAGGCCTGCCAGCACCACGACGCCCACCAGCATCACGACGCCGGCCGCCGCCGCCGGATCACCGTCGCCGCCGCTGTCGGCCGAGAAGCCGACCCCGAGCGCCACGATCGATGCGAAGAGCAACAACGCCGGCAGCCCGATGACCCAGATGAGCACCACGATCACGATGGACCCTGCGCTGGGATGCCGTCGCTCGGACATGACGCCTCCTGGTCACATCGTCGCGCCGTCGGTCGGCGGCGTCCAGCCCTCTGCGAGGGCGGCTCGAACGCAGTCCGTACAGTACTGTACGGGCTGATGGAACCCACCCCGCCCGATCCGGTACCCGCCACTCGACGGCGCAGCGGCCGACCGCCGCGCGCGGTGCGCGACACGCTGTCGCATCGAGTGCTGCGCAACCCGTACGGCGGGGCGAAGGTGCTCAGCGACGACGAAGTCGCACACCTCCACGAGACGGCGTTGCGGTTCCTCCAGACCTCCGGCGTGAAGGTGCTGCTGCCTGCCGCTCGGCGCCACTTCGCCGACGCCGGGGCGACAGTGGACCATGACGAGCAGATGGTGCGACTCGATGTGGCGCTCACCCGCTCGCTGCTCGCCCATGCTCCGCCGTCGTTCACCGTGCATGCACGCAATCCGCAGCACGACGTGGTGCTCGGCGGTGACCACCTGATGCTGGTGCCAGTGGCCGGGCCGCCGTACGTGAGCGACCGCGAGCGCGGCCGGCGTGCGGGCTCGATGGCCGACTTCGCCGACATCGTGCGCCTCACCCAGCGCACGGCCGTGCTGCACGGCACGACCCCGAGCGTCGAGGCACAGGACGTGCCGATGCAGTTCCGCCACCTGCGCACCGGGCACGCGACGCTGACGCTCAGCGACAAGGTGCCGTACGTGTACGCGCGGGGTCGCGGCGTGGTGGCCGACAGCCACGAGATGGTGCGGCTCGCCAACGACATCGACATCGACCGGTTCCACGCCGACCCGCACTGCTGGACGAACATCAACACCAACTCGCCGCGCCAGCTCGACGTGCCGATGTGCATGGGCATCATCGACCAGGCCGCAGCCGGCCAGGTGTCGGTGATGACCCCGTTCACGTTGGCGGGTGCGATGGCGCCAGTGTCGCTGGCTGGCGCGCTGGTGTTGCAGCACGTGGAGGCGATCGCCGCCATCGCACTCGCGCAGATCGTGCGTCCCGGTGCACCGGTGGTGTACGGCGCGTTCACCTCGAACGTCGACATGAAGTCGGGTGCGCCGGCTTTCGGCACACCCGAGGGCTTCCGGGCGGCCATCGCCAGCGGTCAACTCGCCCGCCATCTCGGGGTGCCGTGGCGGTCGCAGGCCACCAGCACGTCCAACGTGGAGGATGCGCAGGGCGCCTACGAGACGATGGTGTCGATGACCGGCGCGCTGCTCGGCGGGGCGAACATGGTGATCCACGCCGCGGGCTGGCAGGAGGGTGGCCTCACCGCCTCGCTGGAGAAGTTCGTGCTCGACGTGGAGATGCTGGAGATCCTCGCGGAGTCGCTGCGGCCGATCCTGGTCGACGACGCCGAGCTGGCACTCGACGCGATCGAGGCCGTGGGACCGGGCGGCCACTTCTTCGGCACGCCACACACGCTCGAGCGATTCGAGACGGCGTTCCACGACCCCACGGTGTTCACCCGCCAGAACTTCGGACAGTGGACCGAGGCCGGTTCGCCCGATGCCGCCGTGCGCGCGCAGGCCACATGGCGGCGATGGCTCGACGAGTACACGGCACCCCCCATGCAGTCCGAGGCACTCGCCGCGCTCGACGAGTTCGTGGCACGACGCACCGCCCAGGGCGGCGCCCACCCCGAGTCGTGAACTGCTGACGGTACAGTCGCCGCGATGCCGCCCGGCCCACCTCCGCACTCCCGCGTCAGCCGCGCCGATTGGTTGCGTGTCGCGCGCGCCGCGCTGGTGGCCGAAGGCATCGACCGCGTGCGCATCGCCGTACTCGCCGAGGAACTCGACGTGGCCCGGTCGAGCTTCTACTGGTACTTCCGCGACCGCGACGACCTCACCGCTGCGCTGCTCGACGAGTGGGAGGAGCTGAACACATCGTCGCTCATCGAGCGCGCCGAACGCCCCGCCGACACCATCACCGGCGCACTGCTGCACGTGTTCGAGTGCTGGGCCGACCCACGGCTGTTCGACGTGCAGCTCGAGTTCGCGGTGCGGGCCTGGGCGCGTGGCGACGACGCAGTGCGGGCGCGGTTGACTGCCGCCGACCAACGCCGCATCGACGCGTTCGTCGGTCTGCACCGCCGATTCGGCTACACACGCACGGACGCGTTGGTGCGATCCCGCGTGCAGTACCACTCGCAGATCGGCATGTACGCACTCGGCGTCGACGAGCCGAACGCCGCCCGGCTACGGCTGCTACCCACCTACCTCGAGGTCTTCACCGGCGTGACACCGTCGAAGGCCGAAGTGGCGCGCTTCGCCCGTTGGGTACGCAGCCTCGAGCGCTGACGCGAGCGATCAGCCGAGGCGGCGCAGCACGTTCTCGGTGATGCGCGACACCGCCGGGTCGGGCAACGCGAACACCCAGTCGGTGGACCCGATGGTGACCACTTCCCCACC
>SXGU01053207.1_pt1 | contig 24207 bp, 24 predicted proteins | sample 3174531 | NCBI WGS metagenome assembly SXGU01 (sample SAMN11356863, study PRJNA531348) | freshwater metagenome | isolation source: freshwater sample F1-140 | place: China: Fuxian Lake, Yuxi | collected 2017-12-25
CCATCACGGTGTCCCCGCCCCAGCGGGTACCCCAGACCATTTTTTCCACTTCTTCGGAGATGGACGAACCCAACGCCGAGTTGCCGATGTTGGCGTTAATTTTTACCAAGAAGTTACGGCCTATGATCATGGGCTCGATTTCTGGGTGGTTGATGTTGACCGGAATAATCGCGCGGCCTAAGGCCACTTCGCTACGAACAAATTCAGGGGTAATCACTTTAGGGATGCTGGCGCCAAAATCGTGGCCCTTGTGTTGCGTTTGCAAGAGCTCGCTCATGTTTTCGCGGCGCTGATTTTCGCGTATGGCGATGTATTCCATTTCCGGCGTGATGATGCCTTGGCGGGCGTAGTGCATTTGGCTGACGTTCATGCCTTTTTTCGCGCGGCGCGGCAGGCGCAATAAATTAAAACGCATTTCGGCTAATTCTGGATCGGTTTTGCGTGCTTGACCAAAGGTAGAGCTCGGGCCATCCAATTGCTCGGTGTCGTTGCGCTCTTCTATCCATTTTGCGCGTAGCGCGGGCAAGCCACTGCGTATGTCGATGGCAATCGCTGGATCGGTGTAGGGGCCGCTGGTGTCGTAAACCATTACCGGTGGATTTTTTTCTGCACCAAAGCTGGACGGCGTATCGCTTAAGCTGATTTCGCGAAACGGCACTTGTATGTCAGCACGTGAACCTTGCACGTAGACTTTGCGTGAATTGGCAAAAGGCAGGGTGGTGGCCGGGTCAATTTCAGCCGTGCCGCTGTCGAATTTTGTGAGGTTTTTTTGTAGATTTTTATCAGTAGCGTTCATGGTGCGTTCCTATAATGTAATCAACATAGAAAAGCTGCCTATGCACACCAGATAATGTTGCTGGGATTGCATTGCATGCTTTCCTACGGCGGCATGACCCGCGTCAGGTTCAAAGGGTGTTTCTCACTAATTAAGGCCGCGTCACCGCAACCCCAACCAGACCCCTAGCAATAGACGAAAATTACGCTAAAACGGCAGTAAAAGCAAGTTTTATGCGTGACCTACGCGCCCGCCTAAAGGCCGGCAGTGGGGCGCGACTTTGCTATAATGGGCCACCATTAACCGCTGCTTAAGTCGGCAGCGATTTGCATAGAGCTATCCATTTGTTTAAATTAAATCGACCTGGCTTGGCCTGGCATTTTTGGCTGTGGCACCTGATAGTGCCCTTGCTGGCAGGCCTGCTGCTGGCTTTTGCCTACCCGTTGATGGGCTGGGATAGACTATGGATAGCGCCATTTTACGACGCACAGACTCAGACTTTTCCATTAAGAAACCATGCCGGATTAGAAGCCGTGCTGCACCAAGGCTTGAGAAACTTGATGATAATCGTGAGTCTGCTCGCTTTGGCGGGCGGCTTGGTCGGTTACGGCTTAAATCGCAGGCCGCGCGTTTCCGCTCAAGCTACTTTGCTTGCATTTGATGGCTTGAAAGCGCATCGCAGGTCGTTGTTGTGGGTGTTTGTTGGCATGCTAATCAGCACCACGGTGGTGTCGCTGTTAAAGCATTTTAGCCTGCACGACTGCCCGTGGAATTTACAAGAATACGGTGGCAGCCAACCTTACATCGCGCTGTTTGGCAGCTTGCCAGCGGGTGTGGCTGCCGGCCACTGCTTCCCGGGCGGCCACGCCAGTGGCGGCTTTGCTTTGCTGGCAGTGTATTTTGCTTTTAGAGACAGCCAAGCACGCTTAGCCAAATGGGGCTGGATCTTGGCGCTGTTGTTTGGCAGCGTGATGGCGTATACGCAGATGGTGCGTGGCGCGCATTTTATGTCGCACAATTTATGGACCGCTTGGCTAGTGTGGATGCTCTTGCTGGTGCAATACCTTATTTGGCCACCGCAGGCTGGCTTGCCAAGGCCTAGCTCTTCTGAGCCCAAAAAAGCCTGGTCGTTCTGGCACTTTGTCGCCGTCAGCGCGCTGCTGATTTGGCTGGGCACACGGCTAATTTTGTGGTGGAGTTTGTCGCTTCATTTAGGCCACAACCCCTTGTTTTGGACGGAGGCTTTAGGCATGTTGGCATGGGGCGTTTGGTTTGATCTGAATGCCTTGTCTTACCTGCTCATGCCGTTTTTATTGGCCTCGCTGTTGTTGACCAAGCGTGCGCGTCAAGCAACATGGCTTAACGTTTTCCGTCGCTGGATGGCCTGGTCGGTGCTATTTGCTTTGCTGTTTACGGCGGTGGCCGAGTGGGTTTTTTGGCAAGAATTCAGCACGCGCTTTAACTTCATTGCGGTGGATTATTTAATCTACACCAAAGAAGTCATCGGCAATATTCGCCAATCCTACCCCGTGCCGCTAATCTTGTTTGGCATAGCGCTAGCGGCAGCCGGTTTGTTGTGGCTAGCCAGTCAAACCAACCGCTTTGGCTATCAGCCCCTGTCCGCCAAGCAAAAAGGACGTTTGTTGCTGTGTGCGCTGGCTTTGCCTGGCTTGAGTTTTCAGTTGGCCAATGTGGATCAAATGGAATTTAGTCGCAATGCCTATGCCAATGAATTGGCCGGTAACGGCTTATTCAGTTTTGCCGCGGCGGCTAGGCGCAACGAATTGGATTACGACAAATTTTACAAGCAACTGGACGCCGCTAAAGCCAAGGATATATTGCAGGCCTTGCATGCCGATCGCCAGCCGCTAGGCGCCGGCAGTAAGCAAGCCGCTAGCACTAATCTGGCCATCACCCCAGTTAAGCCATTTAGCCGACGCCCCAAGCAGGTGGTGCTGATTTCGGTAGAAAGCCTATCGGCTGAGTATTTGGGCGTGCACGGCAACCAAGCTAATCTCACCCCTTACTTGGATAAATTGGCGGCCGACAGCGTGGTGTTCGATCGCGCCTTTGCCACTGGCACGCGCACCGTGCGCGGTTTGGATGCCTTATCCATAGCCATCCCGCCCATCCCTGGGCAGGCCGTGGTGCACCGGCCCAATAGCGACCAATTGGCCGGCATAGGCGAGCTGTTGCATGAGCGCGGTTTTGCCACCTACTTTATTTACGGCGGCTACGGTGTGTTTGATAACATGAACCACTACTTTGCCAGCAACCATTACCGCGTGGTCGACCGCACCGATTTTGATGAAAAAACCGTGCAGTCGGAAAACGTTTGGGGGGTGGACGACGAGAGCCTGTTTAATCATGCCACGCAAATTTTGGATGCCCAGCACGCCCGCGGCCAGCCTTTTTTTGCCCACATCATGACCACCAGCAATCACCGCCCCTATACGTTTCCAGCCGGTAAAATTGATTTAAACCCAGGCAGCAGGGAGGCGGCCGTCAAATACAGCGACTACGCCATAGGCCAATTTATCGCCCAGGCTAAAACCAAACCATGGTTTAAAGACACCTTGTTCGTGATCGTGGCAGACCATTGTGCGGCGGTGGCGGGTAAAACCAAATTGCCGGTGGCGAAATACCACATTCCCTTATTTTTCTATGCCCCCGACATCTTGCCTGCCGGGCACCACAGTCGTGTGGTCAGTCAAATCGATGTGGTGCCTACCTTGCTGGATGCCTTGGGCGTGCCGGGCGCCGATTATTTTTACGGGCAGTCTTTATTTAAAGCCGAGTTAGAAAAATGGCCGGAACGGGCATTTATTAGTAATTACCAATCCTTGGGTTATTTAAAAAACGGCACGCTGATAGTGCTGTCGCCTAAGCGCCGCGTTGTAGCTTATGCCATTGATGAGAAAAATTTTGAATCCAGCCCGATAGAGCCAGAGCCCAGCTTGGTCGATGAAGCGGTGGCCTACTACCAAACGGCCAGCCGTGCTTACAAAAGTGGTGCCTTAAAAATGCGCCCAACAAAAGAACAGTAAAGGCAGCGCAATTGCCCTTTATCCCTCATCGTCCTGCGCTATAATAATGCTTACATTTTAGGAAGCATGCACCATGACACAAAGCCAAACCAGCCGATTTAGCAGCGCCAACGATGCGGCTAGATTTAACATGATAGAGCAGCAAATTCGCACTTGGGAGGTGCTCGATCCCGTGGTGCTGGATTTGTTTAATGCCGTGCCTCGCGAAGCCTTTGTCGCCGAGTCGCAACAAGGCTTGGCCTTTGCTGACATTGAATTGCCGATAGGTCATGAGCAATCCATGCTCTCACCCAAAATCGAAGGCCGCATTTTACAGGCCTTGCAAGTCAAGAAAACCGACAAGGTTTTGCTAGTGGGCACCGGCAGTGGCTATTTAACCGCCTTATTAGCCAAACAGGCAGCGCACGTCTATGCCCTGGAAATCGTGCCCGAGTTGTCGGCGCAAGCAGGTGCCCGTTTAAAGCAACAAGGCATACACAACGTCAGTTTGATCGTGGCCGATGCTGCCAACGGTTACGCGGCCGAGGCACCGTATGATGTGATTGTGTTTGCCGGTTCCTTGCATATATACCCAGTGGCGGTTGAACAAATGTTAAAAATAGGCGGTCGTATGTTTGTGGTGCATGGGGACTTGCCGATTATGCAAGCCACCTTAAGCCAACGCGTGACCGACGGCGCATGCCGTCAAGAAAACCTATTTGAAACCTGCTTGCCCTTATTGGCGCATGCCCCTGTTGCGAGTCAATTTGAATTTTAAGCCCACGCCATTGCAAAACATGACTAGGCGTTCAGCCGTTTGGCTGTTGCCGGCATTGCTGCTGACCATGACCGCCTATGCAGCGGAGCCAATCAGCTTGCAAGCGCAGCCCTTAAAATTGATGGACGTTTACCAACAAGCCTTAGCGCACGATGCCAGCTTGGCCTCGGCCTTAAGCGCCAACCGCGCGGCGCAAGAAATCATCGAGCAAGGCAAGGCCTTGTATAGACCCACGGTGAACTTTAATGCCGATACCAACGCACTCAAATCCAATATCGATTATTTGAGCTCTGCCGAATCAAGCAAATCCAGTTTTGAAAACTACCGCTACGGGGTGGATGCGCGCCAACCGATTTTCCGTAAACAAAATTTAATACAAATAGAGCAGGCGGCCACGCAAGTTAGCCAAGCCGATAAACAGCTAAACTTAGCCCAACAGGCCTTGATGTTACGCACCACGCAAGCTTACTTTGACGTGTTAATGGCGCAAGATAAAATCGAATTGATAGGCGCGCAAAAAGCCGCCATCGCCAGCCAATTGGCGCAAGCGCAGGCCAATTTTGATTTAGGCAGTGCCACCATTACTGACGCCAATGAAGCGCAAGCCCGTTACGATTTAACCTCAGCGCAAGAAATTGCTGCGCTGAATGAATTTGCCATAGCCAAGCACGCGGTGCAAGCCATCACTGGCCAATTGCCGCAGCGTTTGGCTAGCGTTAAGCCACAGCTAAAGCCCAATGAAATGGGGCAAAGCATGGCCACTTGGCAAGAGCTGGCCTTGATGAATAACCTCAATATACAAATTCAACAAGATGCCGCCAAATTGGCTGAGCAAGAGATTGCCCGTAACCAAGCCGGTCATTTGCCCACCTTGGATGCGGTCGCCAGTTACACCGATTCTTATGCCAACGGCAGTGTGTCGCGTTTTGGTACCGGCAACGAATTGCAGGTGGGCAGCATAGGCTTGCAATTGCAAATCCCGCTTTATGAAGGCGGTGCCACCAGCTCGCGGGTGCGCCAAGCGGTGCTGAATAAACAAAAAGCGCAGGACGATTTGGATTTGGTGCGCCGTCAGACCGAGCTCGATACCCAGCGCGCTTACTTAAATTTAAGCAGCAGCATCGCCCAATTAAAAGCGCTGGACCAAGCGGTGATCAGCAGCCAAAGCCAATTGGATGCCACCCAGTTAGGCTACCAAGTTGGCGTGCGCACCAGTGTCGATGTGTTAAATGCGCAGCAGCAGTTATTCGGCGCCAAGCGCGATGCCTTGCAGGCACGCTACAATTATTTAACCAACATCATCCGTTTAAAAACCGCTGCGGGCATCGTGGCCGCGGCCGATTTAGTCGACATTAACCAACAGTTGGAATAAACCATGCAGCCTAATCTATTAAAAGTGGACTTAAGTCAGTTGCTCATCGTCGATGTGCAAACGCGTTTAATCGGCGTCATGCCGGAAGCGGACATGGTTGCTTGCCTGAAGCAGACCGGCATACTGGCACAAGCTGCTGCCTTGTTGGCCGTGCCGGTTATTCTTACCGAGCAATACCCTAAGGGCTTGGGCCATACGGATCCTGGTTTGCTGGCGCAACTGACGGGCGTGATACCGGTGGAAAAAACCGTTTTTTCTTGCTTGGCAGAAGCCAAAGTGAAGCGTCAATTTAGCCGGGATCGCTCACAAATCGTGTTGGCTGGCATGGAAGCGCACATCTGCATTTTGCAAACGGCGCTGGATTTAATGGCCGCGGGTAAACAAGTGTGCGTGGCGGAAGACGCCATTATTTCACGCCAACCTGCTAACAAAGCCAATGCCGTGGCCAGAATGCGCGAGGCCGGATGTATTATCAGCAACAGCGAATCCATCGTGTTTGAATGGTTGGGCCGGGCCGAAGGCGATGCCTTTAAAAAAATCAGCCAGCTAATACGTTAAAAAAGCAGGCTAGCCCGCTTTTTTACGCCTAAATTTAACTTCGCCTAAACTTAACTTAACTTTGCTTTGCTTAGGCTTAGCTTAGGCTTGGGCTTAGTTGGCCATGGCGATAATTTGCGCCAGCGTGACGTAGCCTTTTTTCTCCACATCAATCTTATCAAATCCCTTAGCCACTCTAGGCATGCCGGCTTTGGCTTCGTCTAAGCTTAATTGGCCATCGACATTTTTATCGGCAGCCTTAAATTTGGCGGTGATTTCTTTGGCCTTAGCGCTGTCGTCTGCTTGCGCTACGCCCACTAGACTAAAACCGACTACCAGCATCAATACTTTTGCTAACATTTTTTTCTCCTGAAATTAGTTATGCAAGGTTCTGTGTTTTAATTGTGGCATACAACTTAATTACTCGGAAAAAAATCCATGAAACTGACCGTAAAAAATACCCTTGTTATCTCAGGCATAGTGATGGGCGCATTGCTAAGCATCAGGGCTTATGCCGCCAACGATTTACTTAAATCCGACAAACCGGATAGCGGATTTTTTACTGACATCAGTTTGTTGCAGCCAATTAATAGTCCCGAGGGCAGCAAGGCGTTTCGCTACACCAGCACTAAATTTGATCCAAGTAATTACCAAGCGGTGATGATAGACAGCGTGCTGATTAACCAAGCCGGGGTAAGCGACAAAGTCACCGCCGATACCATGGAAAAAACCAGGGCCACGTTGGAAGACGGCATTAAACAAAAAATTGGCAAAGTGATTGCCTTAACCGATAAAGCCGGCCCTGGCACACTAAAAGTCAATGTGGCGATTTCTGGTGCGGATGTGGCGGGTGAGGGTTTTAAGCCGAGAAATATTTTGCCGGTGTCGGCGGTGCTGAAGTTGGCCTCTAAAGCCGCTGGCAAAGATAAAAAAACCGCCATGCTGTTAATCGAAAGCAAAGTCAGCGATAGCGTCAGTGGCGAGTTGCTAAAAGCCACCATGCTAACCATTAGCAGTGACAGCTTCAGAGACCAAGCGGATGCCGATCAAGAATTGACCGGCTTGGCGAAAAAAGTAGTCGACATGGCCATGAAGAACATCAGTTTGCAGCCTTAAGTCCCCGCTTGAGATTCTAGTGTGGCGGCAATGAGCGTTTGCGTTTTTGCCGTCGCACCAAGTGAGGCTTGGCAGAGGTTTAAGCCTTTGGTGCCCATTTTGTTTAGCCGCTCCGGTTGATGCATCAAGGTAAGCAGCGCAGCGCTGATTTCTTGGGCGCTGTTAACACGCAGAGCGGCGCCTTGGTCCACCGCCTGATTGGACGCGTGCTCAAAGTTATGGGTGTGCGCCCCCAGCAAGACCGGCTTACCCAAGCGCATCGCCTCTATCAAATTTTGCCCGCCAAAAGGCAGCAGGCTGCCACCGATTAAACACAGGTCGGCACTGGCGTAATAGGCATACATCTCACCCATGCTGTCGCCCAATATCACTTGGGTGCAGCGGTTTACTTCCATGATCAGCTGCGAGCGCTTTTCGTAGGCGACACCACGTCGTTTGAGTAAGGCTTCCACTGGGCCAAAGCGTTGCGGATGACGCGGCACGATGACCGTCAGCAAGTCGTCTATGGGCGTTGCCGCTAGCGCATCCAAGATTAATTCTTCTTCGCCCTCGCGGGTGCTGGCCGCTAAAAATACTGGCCGCTGCATGCCAAACCAGCACCTTAATTGCTGGGCCGCTGCTTCAGTCCCGCTAGGCGGCAAGGCGTCGAATTTTAAATTGCCCAGGGTCTCCACACGCCTTGCTCCTAGGCTTTGAAAACGCTTGGCATCATTCGGCGTTTGCGCGGCAATTAAGTGCAAGCTTAGGAGCGCGTTTTGCGCCAAGCTCCCCAATTTGGCATAGCCTCTAGCGGATTTATCTGACAGCCTGGCGTTGGCTAGCAGCACGGGAATCTGCCGTTGTTGGCAAGCGGCGAGTAAATTAAACCAAATTTCCGTTTCCAGCAGCACGCCTAAGTCAGGTTGAAAATGCTTTAAAAAGCGCCGCACCATAAAAGGCAAGTCGTAGGGCAGGTAAGCGCGTTGCACGCGATTGCCAAACAGCGCCTCGCTGGTGGCACGACCACTAGGGCTGCTGTGGGTAAGCAATAGGCTGCGCTCGGGGTATTGCTCAAGTAGGGCGTGGATCAGTGGCGCCGCCGCACGCGTTTCGCCCACCGACACGCAGTGCAACCAAATGAGGCCAGACTGGCGTGGCAGCCTATAAAATCCAAAGCGCTCACGCCAGTGTGGCCGATAAGCCGTTTGTTTGATGCAGCGTAAGGCTAGCTTGGCGGCCAGCAAGGGCAGCAGAAAAGTCAACAGCGCGGAATAAAAAAAACGGGGCATGCTGCATTTTCTCATAAAAATCCCAAGCCGGTTTTACTCGACGGCGGGGTATGCATAAACTAAAAATTTTTACTAGAAAATTATTTTAATTTATTTTTTTATTAATAATGATAAGCAGCTGATGGCAACTATCGCGCTATGCAAATAGCGGCGCCATTTGCAAAAAAACACCCCAAAATGGGGCAAAAAAACTGAACGAAAATAGGGTTGACGGACACAAAATAAAGGCATAAATTTCTGCTTCATACACAACATCTTGTGCTTTTTGCCCATAGCGTTGTCAAGAATAAAAGTTTTTAATTAAAAATCACGGGCTTAGCGTGGCAGGGTGCATTACCCTCCGCTAAGTTAACCGTTTTAGGGAGAAGCATCCATGCTTAAAGCAGTTGAATCAGCAAGCACGTCGCAGGCAAATTCAGAAAAAGAGATTTCCATACAGCCTGTGTCGCTGGACATCTGGGATAAGAAATACCGCTTAAAAACCAAAAGCGGTGAGCACGTGGATGCCGACATGGACGCCTCCTATGCGCGCGTGGCACGGGCCTTAGCGGACGTTGAAACCACGGATGAAAAGCGGGCCGAGTGGCATGAGAAATTTCTATGGGCTTTGCGCCGCGGTGCCATTCCAGCCGGTCGCATTACATCTAATGCCGGGGCGCTAGAGCACAAACCCGCTACCTCCACCATTAATTGCACGGTGTCTGGCGTGATCACCGACAGCATGGACGACATTTTGGGCAAGGTGCACGAAGCGGGTTTAACCCTAAAAGCCGGTTGCGGCATAGGTTACGAGTTTTCTACCTTGCGTCCTAAAGGTGCCTTTGTGGCCGGCGCCGGCGCTTACACCAGCGGCCCATTGTCCTTCATGGATATCTACGACAAAATGTGTTTCACCGTGTCCAGTGCCGGTGGCCGTCGTGGTGCGCAAATGGCCACCTTTGATATTTCCCACCCAGACGTGACTGACTTTATTAAAGCCAAACGTGAAAATGGCCGTTTGCGTCAGTTCAATTTGTCATGCTTGATCACCAAAGAATTCATGGAAGCGGTTAAAGCCGATGCCGAGTGGAAATTGGCTTTCCCGGTGACAGAAAAAGAAGCCATCGTGGACGGTTTGAATGTGAACGATGCCGAACAAGTGGTGTGGCGCGAGTGGCCAGTTAAAGGTAAATACCTCACTAAAACCGACGGCGTTGATGCCGGTAAAGTAGCCTGCCGCGTGTATAAAACCATTAAGGCGCGTCGCTTGTGGGACGTGATTATGTCCAGCACATACGATTTTGCTGAGCCGGGTTTTATCTTGATCGATCGCGTCAATGAAATGAACAACAACTGGTTCTGCGAAAACATCCGCACCACCAACCCCTGCGGCGAGCAACCTTTGCCGCCTTATGGCGCTTGCTTGCTGGGCTCGGTTAATCTAACCCGTTTTGTTAAGCACCCTTTCACCGATGCAGCGTTTTTTGATTGGCAAGAATACCGTGAGGTGGTGGCCATTTTCACCCGCATGTTAGACAACGTGGTGGAAATTAACGGCTTGCCATTGCAAGAACAACGCGATGAAATCATGCGTAAGCGCCGTCACGGCATGGGCTATTTAGGCTTGGGTTCTAGCCTGACCATGATGAAAATGAAATACGGTGAGGATGAGTCCCTTAAATTTACCGAAGAAGTGACGCGCGTCATGGCCGAAGAAGGTTGGAACGTGGCTGTGCAATTGGCCACAGAAAAAGGCGCGGCACCCATCATGGAAGAGAAATTTGAAGTGACGGCGGACATGCTCGCCAAGCGCCCAGAAATGGCTGCAGACGGCATCAAAGTCGGCAGCAAAATTGCCGGTAAAGTGTTGTTAGGCAAATACAGTCGCTACATGCAGCAATTTCCGGAAGGCTTGCGCAACCAAATCGCCACTAAGGGCGCACGCTTTACCCACCATAGTTCGATTGCGCCGACTGGTACCATTTCCTTGTCTTTGGCGAACAACGCCAGTAACGGTATTGAGCCATCGTTTGCCCACCATTACGCCCGTAACGTGATTCGTGAAGGTAAAAAATCCAAAGAAAAAGTCGACGTATTCTCTTACGAATTGTTGGCTTACCGTGAATTAATCAATGCTAAGGCCATGCCGTTTAGTGAGTTAGAGGACGAAAAATTACCGGACTACTTTTTGGACTCTTCTACCATACAAGCCAAAGCGCACGTGGATATCCAAGCGGCTTCACAAAAATGGATAGACAGCTCGATTTCTAAAACCATAAACGTGCCTACTGATTACGATTTTGAAGATTTCAAAAACATCTATTTGTATGCCTACGACAAAGGCCTAAAAGGTTGCACTACCTTTAGGTTCAATCCAGAAGCGTTCCAAGGCGTGTTGGTGACTGAAAAAGATTTGGAAAACACCACCTACAAATTCACTTTGGACGACGGTACGGAATTGGAAGTGAAAGGCAACGAAGAGATTGAATACGACGGTGAAACTCACTCTGCAGCCAATCTGTACGACGCACTTAAAGAAGGCTATTACGGTAAGTTCTAGGCGCTATTTTTAGAACACAGACCGATTAAGAGGATAAGAACATGGCAACTAAAATTGAAAAGAAAATCGTCGGCTACGCGTTGGTTAACGAGCAAGATAAAAAAGACGCAGAAGTAAAAGCAGCAGAATTAGAAGCACACAAAGCCGCCACCAAAGTGGTGCAATTAGGTGAGCCGCTAAGCCGCCCAGACAAGCTAGTGGGCAACACCTATAAAATCAAAACGCCGGTGACCGAGCATGCGCTTTACATCACCATTAACGACGTGATCATGAACGAAGACACGCCGCAAGAACACCGTCGTCCGTTTGAGATTTTTATTAACTCCAAAAACATGGAACACTTTCAATGGATAGTGGCACTGACGCGCGTGATGTCGGCCGTGTTCCGTAAGGGCGGTGACGTGACCTTCTTGGTGGAAGAATTAAAAAGCGTGTTTGAACCGAGCGGCGGTTACTTTAAAAAAGGCGGCAAATTTGTGCCTAGTTTGGTGGCTGAAATCGGTGAAGTGGTGGAACAGCACTTGCAAGAAATTGGCATGCTGAAAAAAGCCGGCTTGGATCAACACCAACAAAAATTGGTGGACGAGAAAAAAGCCGAGTACTTAGAAAAGCACGCTAAAGCCGGCGACGAAGTGACGGCTGAAGGCTTTCCTAAGGGCGCGCAATTGTGTGCTAAGTGTAACACCAAAGCCGCCATCGTCATGGACGGTTGTTTGACTTGCCTAAATTGCGGCGAGAGCAAATGCGGTTAATGTAAGGGCGTGCATTCAGCGCCAACCGTTAAATTAAGGAGCCGTCAGGCTCCTTTTTTATTAGCCATCACTTTAGGATCAATCATAATGAAATACGCAGCAGTGCTACTATCGTTCATTACCCTATTATTTAGCGCAGGCAAAGCCATGGCCACAGAAGAAGCAAAATACAGCCTAATTGAAAAAGACGGCGCATTTGAAGTGCGTGCCTATGACAGCAAACTCATTGCAGAAGTGCTGCTTGAGGGCGACATGAGCGAGGCCACCAGCGCAGGATTTCGCTTATTAGCCGACTACATTTTTGGAAACAACACGGCGGCTTCCGGTGGAAGCGAAAAAATCAGCATGACCGCGCCGGTAACGGTGGAGCCCCGTTCTGAAAAAATTGCCATGACCGCGCCGGTGACCATCCAATCGGAACAAAAAGGCTGGCGCGTGTGGTTTGTTATGCCCAGTCACTTTACCTTAGCGACGCTGCCTAAACCCAACAATCCACAAGTAGTCATCAAACCCATCGCAGCCAAACGTTATGCCGTGGTGCGTTTTTCCGGTTGGGTGGACGGCGAGAAAATGCAGGCTAAGTTAAAAGAGCTAACAACATGGTTGGCTGTTAAAAAATTGACCAGCAAAGGTCCGCCTGAATTAGCCAGGTATAACCCGCCATGGACCTTACCCTTTTTGCGGCGCAACGAAGTGATGCTGGAAATAAGCAGCGACTAATTCAGGGCAAAAAAGAGGGGCACATTTTAAGGTGCCCCGAGGTGAGATAGGATCTCAAGGAGTGATAAAAATTATCTTAGCTTTTGAATATGACATAAATAAGAAAGCTTAAAATTTAAAAAGAGTCCGTTTTATGTTGTCATAAATGTGTAACCTACGGCTCGATTAAAATCGCTAAACTCATCCCTGTTGAAAATAACCAATTTAGGGAGTGAGCATGAAAATTAAACCGGCGGCGGACGAATACTTAGAAAAAGCCAAACAATTAAGCGAAGACGAATCGCAACGTTTATTGAGCAGAATGCGCGGTAAGCCTGCTCGAAAACTGGAAGATAAAAAATTAACTACCTTAGAAGCCTTGGCTATCCAGTTGGAAATTGACGACGAGTTGTTGTCGGAATGGCGTAAAAATATGTTTGCCATTAAAGAGAAAGAAGCCAAGAAAGCAGCCAAAGAGAAAGAAGCTAAAGAGAAAGCAGAGAAACAAAAGGCAGAGAAGTTAAATAAAGAAAAAAATTAAGGCCAAATCAAGCCGGCTATCAGCAAATAGGTCGGCTTTAATTGCGCTTTTTTACTCGAGCACTGACAAATTATTGCGGGTGCTTTTTTTATTCCGCGGTGGCTTCGTTAATCCAGTTTAGCAACGGCGCCCATTGCTCCATGTCTTGCGCAACCAGGGAGGGGCGCATGTCAAACAAGCCTATGCCTAATTCGGCCGCCGTGGCATAGACCTGCGCGTTTCTGAGGTAGGTGAGCACGGGGAAGCCGGTTTCTTCCATGAAATTGGCTAGGGTGGCGGCGGCGTGAGTGCGACTGTTAACGCGCATGCCGACCAAGGCGACAAAGGTTTTGTTTTTACGCACGGCTTTTTCTTCGGCTAAACGATCAAGAAAATCGCTGCTGGCACCCATGTCAAAAGCAGACGGTTGGATGGGCACAATCACGCAATCGGCTTGTTTGACGGCATCGGCTAATTTTTCATCGCGCAGGCCAGCGGCCGTGTCAGTGACCACCCAAGTGGCATCGTTTGATTTTTCTTTAGTGTGCGCGTTGTAGCTGTGTATTAAGGGGAAGTCGGCCGGCCTTCTGCCTAGCCATTGTGCTGACGATTGTTGTCTGTCCAAATCTTGTAGCAGCACCCTGTGCCCTGAAACTGCTAGGTAGGAAGCCAGATTGGTGGCTCAGGTTGTTTTGCCTGCTCCACCCTTGGAATTGGCAATCAATATTTTTTTCATTTATGCATCCTAATCCATCTGCTTGCAGAGCTAAAATCATACGATAAAACGACTTAGCTTGCATGGGTCATTCTGATTGTTTAGAAGGTCTTTTGGGCAGTGACAAATCCACTTTTTGATTCTGCATTAGGCGAACATGGATAACAAATACACCAACATGAGGGAGGGCATGAATCCCCACTCCACCAACCAAACCATGACATTCCATTTATTCATTTTTTTACTCCAATACGCTCACTTTATTGCACATTTCAAGAGCAGTTTAGTGAGAATAGATTAAAGTTTTATGATGCTTGTATGAAGGCTTGGCAAGTGAATGGGCTAAGGCCCAACTTAAATTGCTTATTACAATAAGTTTATATTTGTGTTATTTTTTCAATTAGTTCTATTGCCATACCTAAGTATAAATTCCGGGAGTTTATTATGGATGATGTAAAAGATAGCTCAGTCAAGACTTTTCATGGGGGTTGCCCTCATGATTGCCCAGACACCTGTTCCATGGTGTTTCACGTCAAGGACGAAAAGCTTATCGCGGTAAAAGGCAACGCTGACCATCCTATGACTCGCGGTGGTCTTTGCGTTAAATTGAATGACTTCGAAAAGCGGCATTACCATCCCGATCGGCTTTTGTACCCCATGAAGCGCGTTGGGCCTAAAGGCAGCAAACAATTCGAGCGCATATCATGGGACGAAGCGCTCGATACCATCGTGGATAAATGGCAGGCGATCATCCAAGAGCATGGGCCTCAAGCGATTATGCCCAATAGTTATCTGGGCAACCAAGGCTTGGTTCATGGCTTAAACGGCGGCGATGCCTTTTTTGCCCGACTAGGGGCGACCGTCACAGAAAGGACGTTTTGTGGGGAAGGTTCATGCACGGCGTGGTTATTAACCGTTGGCCCAACCGCCGGTGTTGATCCGGAAAGCTTCATCCACGCTAAGTTTATTATTATTTGGGCTTGTAACTCGGTCAGTACCAATCTGCATCATTGGCACATCATCAAGGAAGCGCAAAAGAATGGTGCTAAGGTGGTGGTGATTGATGCCTACGCTTCTAAAACAGCCAAAGAGGCCGATTGGCACGTCTGCCCTAAACCCGGCACGGATGGCGCCTTGGCCATGGCCATGATGAATGTCATCATAGGCGAAGGCTTAGTGGATCAAGACTACGTGGATAATTACACTGTTGGCTACCCTGAGCTAGCAGAAAAAGCTAAGGACAGAACGCCCGAGTGGGCAGAGGCCATTACCGGCATCCCGGCGGACGACATTCGGAAATTAGCCAGAGAGTATGCAACAACGCAACCGTCGGCCATAAGAATAGGCGTGGCCTTAGAAAAAAGCTGGGGAGGCGGTCAAGCCATTCGAGCCGTCGCTTGCCTTCCAGCATTAACGGGCGCATGGCGCCATGTGGGTGGTGGCATACTGCAATTTCCAGTATGGGAACACCCCTACCGATTCGATGTGATTTGCCGCCCCGATTTAATCCCTAAAGGCACCCAAGTCGTGAATAACCTGCAGCTGGGCCGCGTGTTAACTGGCGAACAAAAGTTGGCGGTGCCGATTAAATCCATGATGTGTTGGAACACCAATCCGGTGACGCAGGCCACCGAATCAGAAAAGATATTAGAGGGCTTGAGCCGCGAGGATTTATTTATGGTCTCGGCTGAGCATTTCATTTCCGATACGGCAGCCTACGCAGACATATTGTTGCCGGCATCGATGGGCGCAGAGCAAGAGGACATCATTTTGTCATGGGGTCATTTGTACCTTACCTACAACACCAAATGCATAGAGTCCCCAGGCGAGGCCATTCCTAACAATGAAATTTTCAGAAGACTGGCCAAGCGCTTAGGTTTTGAAGAAGAAAATTTCCAATGGACTGATACGCAATGCCTAGAGCATTATGTCGATTGGAGTTCGCCTGCTTGCGGTGGCATAGACCTGAATTACCTGAAAGAACACGGCTACTATAGGCTAAATGTCGGCACAAAAGACAACCGTGCGCCGCATAAGCAAGGTAACTTCCCTACCCCCTCTGGCAAATGTGAGTTTAGGGTGGTCGGCGCGAAGAATTTTGTGGCGGGCCCATTTAGGCAAATGTACGAAGACTTTCAACCCGGTGAAGACATCCCGGAGTTGCCAGACTACGTGGCATCCAAAGAGACGGCATTGGCTAACCCAGAGCTTGCCAAGAAATACCCGTTAAATATTCTTGCACCTAAGAGCCATGGCTTTATTAATTCGTCCTACGCTAACTTTGAAAGCAAGATTAAGGGTCAGGGCGAACAGTTTGTCATGATACATCCTGCGGACGCCTTGGATAGAGGCCTGGTGGATGGGGCGCGTGCCAAGGTTATTAATGACCGTGGCTCATTCGAGGCGTTGGCGAAGGTCACCACCGATGTTAATAAAGGCATAGTGGTGACAACGCTAGGGTATTGGCGGCAACTGAACAATGGGGTTGTTAACTCGGTGAGTTCGAATGCGTTTGGTGACATGGGGCATTCGCCAACCTCGCACGATTGCTTGGTTGAAGTCATCGCTTTGTAAAAAGGTCTAATCGGAAAAAGGCCAAGGTCGGGTAAAAGTGACCTTGGCCTTAGTCTTATCTAAAGCGCCTAAAAGTTGCTTACACTCAGTTGCCTTCCTGAGCCTTGTTAAACAAACGCTTATAAAAAATATCATGGCCATGCATGCCGATAAGCATGGCCAGCACGAACAGCCCAGCCTGTTTATTACCGGTTCCAAGCACAACCAGGGCCGGTCCTGGGCAAAAGCCGGCTAGTGCCCAGCCTGTGCCAAACAATAGGCTGCCTATGATTAGCTCTTTGTTTAGCTGACGGGTAGCAGGTAAATGCACCGGCTCGTTGCATAGCGTTAGTTTTTTATTTTCCGTGTAGCGGAAGGCAAAAAACGCGATGCCTATGCCGCCCGCCATGACCAAGGCCAAACTTGGGTTCCAATGACCGGCGATATCTAAAAAGCCGATGATGTTGGCCGAGTTGGTCATGCCGGAGACAATTAAACCCAATCCAAAAATAAGCCCTGCTAAAAAAGTGATGGTGTTTTTCATGGCTTAGCCCGTGTGCAGAACAAAATAGGTGGTAACAAAGCCCGCCGTCATAAAGCTGATGGTGGCCACTAGCGAGCGCAAAGACAACCGGCTTAATCCGCATATGCCGTGGCCGCTGGTGCAACCCGATCCCATGCGACTGCCAAAGCCAACCAGTAAGCCCGCCACAATGAGTGTGCCGTTGCTAGTGGCGATGGGCGCTGTTGGAAAAGCAGAAAAAAGCGGATAAATCACAGCGGCGCTGATTAATCCGATCAGGAATAGGGCGCGCCAAGCGGCATCCGCACTGAAAATATTTTTTGGTTTGATTAAGTAGGCAAAAATGCCGCTAATTCCGGCTATCTTGCCGTTAAAAAGCAGCAACAAGCTGGCACCCAAGCCTAGCATTACTCCGCCTAATAAAGCGTTTTCTGGGTTGAAGTGCAACCAATCTATGGTGATGGGCATGGTCGATTCTCGGCGTATAAGGCGATTATTCTAGCAAATATATTTTTATATAACTATATACTCATGTAATATAAACAAACAGGGTTTATTAGAAGGGAATGAATGATGCAATTGGACGATCAAGCTTATGCGCGTATAGCCAAATACTTTCAGCTTTTGGCCGAACCCATGCGTCTAAAGATACTAAATGGCCTGCGCGATGGCGAAAAAAACGTTGGCGAATTGGTGGCCCTATCCGGCGGCACGCAAGCCAATGTGTCCAAGCACTTGACCATGTTAAGTGCAGCCAATTTAATCAATCGCGAGGCCAGGGGCACCAAAGCCTATTACAGCATAGTCGATCAGCAGATTTACGACCTATGTGGCCTAGTTTGCGGCCAATTGGCCATGCAAATGAGCACGGCAGCCGCGGCCAATGAAACCTTTATATCCGCCATGCAAAGCCAAGCGAATACATAATACCGATGGGAGATAACATGATTTTTAAGCAATTTTTTGAGCCGGATACCAGCACCTTTACCTACTTATTGGCTTGTGAAAAAACCAAGCAAGCGGTCTTGATAGACACGGTGGAATCGGAAGTACCTAAGTACGTAGCAGCCTTGGCTGAGCAAGATTTAAAATTGGTCTATACCTTAGAAACCCATGTGCATGCTGACCACGTGACCGGCGCCGATAGCTTGCGCCAAAAGCTTGGCAGCAAGAGTGTGGTGCACCGCGACGCCGGGGCCATGTGTGGCGATTTGCTGGTGACTGACGGCGTGCACTTGATAGTGGGCAGCTTGGATTTAGAAGTGCGCTACACGCCAGGTCACACCATCGGCTGCATTAGTTTCTTTGCCGGCGACCGTATATTTACCGGCGATTCCTTGTTGATTGGTGGCTGCGGCCGTACCGATTTTCAACAGGGTAATTCGGGGCAATTGTACGACAGCATACACGCGCAAATTTTCAGCTTGGCCGACGACGTGATCATTTACCCTGGCCACGATTACAACGGCAACACCCAATCAAGCGTGGGCAACGAGCGCAAAAATAACAAACGCTTGGGCGACAACAGAAGCCGTGAAGACTTTATTAAAATCATGAGTGAGCTTAAATTGGCTTACCCAAAATACATAGACGTGGCATTGCCAGCCAACCAAGCTTGCGGGCGCATTGCGCCCCCGGCACAAGCGGCCTAACAGCAGGCTAGAACAAAAATAATGAGGGGATGAAAAAATGAAGTGTGCGAATTTAGCAAAGGGCGTGTTGGTTGCTGATCAAATTTTGCCTGAGGATTTAAACGACCTTGCTGCCCAAGGCATAAAAACCATTTTTTGCCATCGGCCAGATGGCGAAGGGGCCGATCAGCCCAATTTTGCAGAGATTGCACAGGCGGCTAAAAAGCTAAAAATCAAAACGCATTATTTGCCTGTGGTCAGCGGCAAGATCTCTGATGCGGATGTAACGGCCTTTACTGAATTGTTTAAAGGGGCGAAACAGCCGGTATTAGGCTATTGCCGTTCAGGCATGCGCGCCGCTTCGCTGTGGGCATTAAGCCAAGGGGCGAGTTTGGGTTTGGCGCAAACCTTAGAGGCCGGCAAGCAAGCCGGTTTTGATTTGTCAGGATTGACACAAAGAATAGTTGGCACGCAAGCAAACAATGCCAGCGTTATCCACCATGAAGTGGTGATTATTGGCGGCGGCGCGGCAGGCGTGGCGGTCGCCTCCAGCTTGCTGTCGCGAAACAGCAAATTGGATGTAGTCATTATTGACCCAGCCGATACGCATTATTACCAACCGGGTTGGACTATGGTAGGCGGCGGCGTATTTAAGCCGGCCACCACGGTTAAAACCATGGCCTCGGTTATGCCTGCTAAAGCCAAATGGATACAAGCCGCTGTGGCGGGCTTTGAGCCGGATGCCAAACAGGTTATTTTAGAAGGCTGCCGTCCTATTAGTTACGATGCCCTGATTGTCTGCCCAGGCTTAAAGCTCAATTGGCATGGCATAGAAGGCTTGGTGGAAACCCTGGGGCAAAATGGCGTGACCTCTAACTACCGTTATGACCTAGCGCAATACACATGGGAATTGGTTAAAACATTCAAAAAAGGCCGCGCTGTTTTCACTCAGCCACCGATGCCGATCAAGTGCGCCGGGGCGCCCCAAAAGGCCATGTATCTGTCGGCCGATCATTGGCTAAGAAATGGGCATTTGGCAGACGTTGATATTGAATTCTACAATGCCGGGCCGGTGTTGTTTGGCGTCAAAGAATACGTGCCGGCTTTAATGGAATACGTAAAGCGCTATCGGGCTAAATTAAACTTTAACCACCGCTTAACAAAAATTGATGGTCCGGCTAAAAAAGCCTGGTTTACCGTTAGCGATGCCGACGGCAATACTTCGACGCTAGAGACCACTTTTGACATGATCCACGTGGTGCCGCCGCAACAAGCACCGGACTTTATTCGTGCCAGTGCTTTGGTGGATGCAGCCGGTTGGGTGGACGTCAGTCAAGACACCTTGCAACACAAACGTTACCCCAGCATTTACGCATTGGGTGACGTGACCAATTGCCCCAATGCAAAAACAGCCGCCGCGGCGCGTAAGCAGGCGCCGGTGGTGGCCACTAACGTTTTGTTCGATTTGAATAAAGGCCAGCACCGTGCCGCATACGATGGCTATGGTTCTTGTCCGCTAACGGTAGAGCGCGGAAAAATCGTCTTGGCCGAATTCGGTTTTGGTGGACGTTTGTTGCCTAGTTTTCCAAAATGGTTTATTGATGGGCAAAAGCCTTCAAGGCTAGCTTGGTTGCTAAAAGAGCGTATCTTGCCGCCAATTTACTGGTGGGCGATGCTAAAAGGCAGGGAATGGCTGGCCAAGCCGCTCAAGCTTGATGCCGATAAAGCGCTTTAATTTTTTAAGGACTATCTGTGCTTGATCCTATCCATATAAGCCTTTTACTCGGTTTGTTTGTCGGCTTAGTGTTGGCCATCACCGGTGCCGGCGGGGCGATACTTTCCTTGCCGCTGTTGGTATTTTTCTTAAATCTAAAAATGATAGACGCGGCGCCTATATCGCTAATGGCCATTACCTTATCGGCGGGTTTAGCCGCCGCTTTAGGATTGCGATCTGGCATAGTCCGCTACAAAGCAGCGACCCTGCTAGCCAGTTTTGGCGTGCTGTGTGCCCCATTGGGTGTGATGGCCGCACATCAATTGCCAGAAAAGGTGCTGGCGATTTTATTTTCCGTGGTCTTGTTGGTGGTATCGATTCGGTCTTTTCAAAAATTTAAAACGCCTACCCTGTTGATAGGGGACGATTGCGATGACCCTAACGGTTGCGATGACGATGAAAAACCCGAGCCGGCTTGCTCGGTTAATCCAGCCACCTCTAAATTATTTTGGACCGCGCCTTGCACCAAGCGCCTGATTTTAACCGGCGGTTTTTCTGGCTTTTTGTCTGGGCTATTGGGGGTAGGCGGTGGCTTCATTATTGTGCCCACCCTGCACAGCATCAGCAACCTAGAAAGTAAAATGATAGTCGCCACTTCACTGGCTGTAATCAGCTTGGTGTCTATGGTGGGTGCTTTTTCTTATGCCGGCAACGGTGTTATTTTATGGTCGATTGCCTTGCCGTTTGTTGCGGCAACACTGATCGGCATGTTGCTAGGCCGGATGCTGCACAGCAAAATCTCCGGCCACCATAGCGTGCTGTTATTCGGCATCTTGTCTGCCACCATTGCCATGGTCATGTTGATTAAAACGCTAGCAGCTATCTGATCAGCTAGGCTAACTGCCGCACTTTGATTGATGGCTGGCATAAGCAAAAAAGAGCGACCTTTCTAGGTGGCTCTTTTTTGTTTTGTGCGATGAATTGCCTAGCTTGCAATCCAAATTATTAAACTTCAGTAGCCCTTGTTGACTTTAGTTCTTATTAGAACTATATTTGTACTGGTTAGAACTAACTAGAGGGTGATATGAAATTTTTACCGTTATTAAGAGAACTGGCTAGCAGCTATCAAGCCTTTGAACGCTTTTCGGCACCGCACATTAAATCGATGAATTTGACGGCATCGCAATTTGATGTGATTGCCACCTTAGCCAATCAACCGCCCATGACTTGCAAGGAATTGGGTGAGCAAACACTCATCACCAAAGGCACGCTGACAGGCATATTGGACAGGCTGGTTATCAAGGAAATGATAGAAAGAAGCAGCAACGATGAGGACGGCAGAAGTCAAAAAATTCGGCTGACCGAATACGGACAAAGCATTTTTTCACAGGCCTTCCCCAGCCACATGCAGCATCTGCAAAAAGCCTTCGATCAATTGTCCGAAGCAGACATGCATAATCTAAGCGCCTCGTTGAAAAAGCTAAGATTAGCCATGGAAAAACACACCTAAATTAAGGAGCAAGGCATGAAAAAAATAACAGCAGTAATTGGTTTAATGGCGGTGATCGGTTCGGCTTGGGCTGCCCCAGTAAGCTACGTCATTGATAGCAAGCACACCTTCCCAAGGTTTTCATACAGCCATTTTGGCTATTCCACGCAATTGAGTCGCTTTGATAAAACCAGCGGCACCATCGTGTTGGATACGGCGGCCAAACAAGGCTCGGCTAACGTTCTCATCGATACCACATCCGTGAACACAGGCTTAGCTTTATTTAATGAGCACATACAAAAAGAAGAATTTTTTGATACCGGTAAATTCCCAACGGCCACGTTTGTTTCCAAGCAATTTAATTTTGATGGCGATGCACTCAAATCGATTGATGGCACGCTGACCATTAAAGGCATTAGCAAAGACCTCACTCTGACTATCAACTCATTTTTATGCATGCCTCATCCTATGGCAAAAAAAGAGGCCTGCGGGGTGAATGCCAGCACAGTGATTAAACGCAGCGATTTCAATATGGGCAAGCATGTTCCCTATGTGAGTGATGAAGTGAAAATTGATATTCCAGTCGAAGCCATTAAACAATAAACAACCATTATGGAGATGAGCATGAAACCCGAAGTCGCTCAAAAAACCCCCTATGCCGTTGCCGTTGAAAGTGGCAAAACCTATTACTGGTGTTCTTGCGGGAAAAGTAAAAGCCAGCCTTTTTGCGATGGCTCACATCAGGGTGGCCCATTCACGCCTGTGGCATTTACCGCGACGGAAAATAAAACGGTGTATTTCTGTGGCTGCGAAATTACTGCCAATCAACCTTTTTGTGATGGCGCACACAGCAAACTCTAATTAGCAGTAATTGGCTTAGCCACCAAAAAGGGTCGCGCAATGCGGCCCTTTTTTGCTTTATTGAATTGAGCGACTGGAAATGCGGACATAAAAAAAGCCCACATTGCTGTGAGCTAAATTTTATTGGTGCCGGCGAAGAGACTCGAACTCTTACGACCTAAGTCACAACCACCTCAAGGTTGCGTGTCTACCAATTCCACCACGTCGGCTTAAGGTCGTCATTATAGCGTATTTCACTGGCAACACCTCCAACATCACTGGTAAGGATTAGGAGTATGTTGTTTAGTCAAGTTGAGTATACCTGCCAAGGTTCCAAGAATTAGGGTCGTGTAATTTGATCCTTGTTTATTTAACGCGCCAAAATCAAGTGAAGATAAAAGTTTTTATTACAAGACAAAATCATAGCTGCTAATCGAGTTAAGCCCAGTTAAAGTTATCTGAAAATCTGCTTTTCCGTCACCGTTAGTGTCACCAAATACAACGCTGTTTGCAAATCTTAGCTGACCGGCAACTTTACTAAACGCTAGGCCATTAATAAATGTAAAGGCTTGATTTTCTGATACTAATGTATTTGCATCGATTGCTTGTAGGTCAACTTTATCACTGTCCCTGGCAAAATCAGCGATGATGTCAGCACTGTTAGTTGCCGAGTCGGTGCTAGCTAAAAATTTGAAAGTATCGTTTCCACTACCTCCGGTCATCGTATCGCTACCGGCATTTCCAATGATGGTATCGTTACCATCTAGACCTGAAAGATTGTTCTTCCCCGTATTGCCGGTGATGATGTTGGCAAGGGTATTGCCGGTAGCATTGATCGCTGCGCTGCGCTGCCTGTGAGCGTGAGGTTCTCTATCTTGTCTAGGCTTGCCAATGTATAGGTTATTGCGCTCTGTACAGTGTCTGTGCCCCCATATGAACCGCTGGAGGTTTCAACAATAACATCGCCTATGTTGTCCACAACATAGGTGTCATTACCCGATCCGCCCTTCATGTAATCTAATCCAGCCTTACCATCAAGCACGTCGTTACCTTCACCACCCAATAGTATGTCTAGGCTAGTTGAGCCATTGACAGTGCTTGAAGTGTTACCGTTAGCAGTATAAATCGAATAAGAAACTGAGCCTGGGGAGGCATAGAAAATGAATTTTTCGACATTCGTAATGTGCGCATAAAGGCCTGATGAGGAATAGGCATCAATTGTATTCGAGTAACCTGAGTAGTATAAGTCGACATTATTTAACATGAAGCTGCTATAAAACCTTGCTGTATCAGCACCTTCACCACCATCAATGTGCACATAGCCTGCTCTGACCGTGATTACATCATCTCCCTTGCCGCC
>SXGU01462615.1_pt1 | contig 24201 bp, 28 predicted proteins | sample 3174531 | NCBI WGS metagenome assembly SXGU01 (sample SAMN11356863, study PRJNA531348) | freshwater metagenome | isolation source: freshwater sample F1-140 | place: China: Fuxian Lake, Yuxi | collected 2017-12-25
GCACAGGCAAATAGTAAAAACAGGATGTTAAGGAGGTCTGGGGGCCGAGACCGAGTCTGGCACGGCCCTTGCATTAAGAGCCGGTGGGAAGGCCACTCAAGACCTGTGAAGGAGTGAGCAACAATGGCAAAGGGCATTTTTTCGCGGATGGCGGACATCCTCAAGGCCAACATCAACGAGCTGATGGACCGGGCCGAGGAGCCGGACAAGATGATCCGGCAGATGGTGCGGGAGATGGAGGAGGCGGTGAACAAAGCCACGGCCTCCGTGGGCACCGCCCTGGCCAATCAGAAGCGCCTGGAACGGCAGCACAACGAAAAGGTGGGCCAGGTGGAGGAATGGCAACGCCGCGCTGAGCGGGCCGTTGAGGGGGGCGACGACGATCTGGCCAGGCGGGCCCTCGAGCGCAAAGCGGTGTTCCAGAACATGCGCGACGAGTTGGGCGCCGCCCTCGAGGAGAGTCGCGAGACCGTGGTCAACCTCAAGACCCAACTGGGGGAACTCAAGGTAAAACTCGAGGAGGCCCGGGCCCGCGAAGGCGCCCTAGTGGCCCGCCACCGCGCCGCCCAGGCACGCCGGCAGATGGCGCAGAGCATGTCGGGATTGGGCGCCGGGGCTTTCTCCAGCTTTGAGCGTTTCGAACAGAAGATCGAGAGTTCGGAGGCCGAGGCCGAGGCGTTTGAGGAGATGGCCAGCGACAAGGATGACATCGAGAAGCAGATCCGCCAATTGGACACCGGCAAGCAGGTGGAAAGCGAATTGGCGCAGCTCAAAGCCAAGGTGACCAAAAAGCAGGCCTGAGCATGAGTGAGTTGCTGCGCAGTTTCGAAGACGCCAAACTGAAGGCGAGGATGTCGATGGAAGGCGGCATGAAACGACTGGGAGCGCTGTTCCTGAAAGCGTGGGCCGTGCCGATGGTGCCCATCGGCCTGGGGTTGATCCTCTACGGGCTCTACACCAACTTCGAACCGCTCTCGATCGGCGTGGCCCTGGTGTTGTTAGGCGGTTTGCTCTGGCTGCTGGCGGCCAAACTCGACGCCGCTGCACTGCTGATTCGCCACCGCAAGGAACAAAACCGCATCGTGCGGCTGGCCCGCCAGAAAGGCGGCCGGCTGATGGTTGCCGAGGCGGCCGCCGACAGCGGCCTGCTCGTCGAGGAGGCGGACCAGATCCTTCGGGAGCTGGCCGACGGTGGCTACGCCGAGGTAGAGGTCACCGACTCGGGAATGGTGGTCTACCGGTTCCCCGAGTTTCTCTTTGGCCACGAGAAACACTGGGCCAGAGGCGTCGAAAGCGCCTGAACCGCAGAAAGGGAGGGAAGCGATGGCACCAACGAGGATCCTGGGCACCATCTTTCTGGGGGTATGCGCCATTATCCTCTGCGGCGGGCTGGTAGCTGGAAATGTCGGCCCGGGGCAGATGATCATCAGCACCGGATGCCTGGTCGTGTTGGTCAAGGTATTCGAAAGATTCGCCCAGCGCCGGGCAGAGGAGGGCAGTCTCGACCCCGACCAGGCAGCACGCATCGAGGCGCGCCTCACCGAGTTGGAGCGCCGCCTCACCGACATCCAGGAGATACAGATAACCCAGAGCGAGAATTCCGAGTATCTGCAGGCCAGACCCAAGGCGGGGGATTGAGCGATGGTGGAGTGGTTGCTCTTCTGCGTTGGCATCGCCATCATCATCGGCGCCGGCACAGTCAGCAAATACGTGGCGGTGCGCGCCAAACGCGGGCGCCCGGTCGAGCGCGAACACGCCGAGCGGGTCGAGGCGCACTTGGCGGAGTTGGAGCGGCGCCTTAGCGACATCCAGGAAGTGGTATTAGCCATTGACGAGAAACTAGAACAGCTGGAGAAAGGGCCAAAGGCCCAGGAGAGGTAGCGATGCTGGCCAAGATTTTGGGCGCGCTGTTGTTGGTTGTCGCCGCGGTGCTGGCGGTGAAGCTGGTATTCAAGACCATCGGGTTCATCTTCTCGCTGATTGCCATTCTGGCCACCTTGGCCGTGGTGGCGTTGCTGGTCTACGCCGGATGGCGACTCCTAGACCGCTGAGTCCAGTGGTCTCCAAGGGCGCCGAAGCGCCCGGCGAACCGGAATTCCGCCGGGGAGTCGCACTGCTGCAGACTGGACAGACGCAGCAGGCGGCGCAGGTATTCGAGCTGGCCGGGGCTGCTGGCCACCTGGAGGCGCGTTTCCAGCTGGCGCTGCTCTGCGTGCGGCAGGGGAGGGCCAAGGGTGGAGGAGCCGAACAGGCCATCTCCTACCTGGAGGGCATCCTCGCCGCTTGTGACGGCGGACAGCAGTACGCCGGCGAGGACCGCGCCTGTTTTACGCTGGGAAATCTGTACGCCGAGGAGGTCCAGACCCGGCCCCGGGCGATCAGGACCTACCGGCGCGGCCTGGCCCTCAATCCCCTGTCGGCGCCCGGGCACGACAACCTCGGCCTGGTGCTGCTGGAGTGCGGCCAAATCCTGGGCGCGCTTGGGGAGTTCAAGGTGGCCCTGCAATTAGATCCCGCGCTGGCGACCCCCTACGTACATCTTGCCCGCCTGCTTTTCCACCACGTCGAGCCCGAGGCGCTGGCCCAGGAGTACGCCCACATCGCCGAGGACTTTGGGCCGCGTTCCCCCGAGGTGCTGGCGAGACTCTCCCTGGAGTTGATGGAGCTCAGCCGGGAACAGACCTACCAGGGCCTCTACTCCAAGGGCCATCAGCTAAAAAACCTCATGGGATTGATGGGCAGCCGCCTGAGGGGCCTGGCCCGTCAGGTAAAGGGAAACGCGGCCTGGGAGGCGGAACTGGCCGAGTTGGCGGCAGAGCAGGAGCGCCTGTACGGGGAGTGGGTCAAATATCTGGGGGCGATGAAGCCAGAGGAAGTGCGCCTGGTGCTGCTAGATCCATCCTCCGTGGTCCAGCGCGTTTTCTCGGCCCTGCGCATTCAGGCGGGGCGGGTGCGGCTGCAGCTGCGCATCCAGGACGAGGTGCCGCCGGTCGAGGCAGACGAGCGCCTCCTGCGCGAGGCCCTGCTCAACCTCTGTCTCAACGGCCTGGAGGCCCTGGCTGGCCGGACCGGCAACCTCACCGTGGGCCTAGGTTGTGATCTGGACCAGGGCGTCGTCTTTTTCGAGGTGGAGGACGACGGACCGGGCATTGCACCCGAACATCTGGACCACATCTACGACCCAGGTTTTAGCACCAAAGAAAAGGGCAATGGCTACGGCCTGAGTATCGCCCGCCGTATCGCCCACGCCCACCACGGGGAGCTGAGGGCCAAAAGCCGGCTCGGTCACGGCACGGTCTTCCGCCTCGATCTGCCGATCAACTTCGAGGTCGCCCAAAGCGTGGCCCAGTTGCAGGCCCTAGGCTGAGGAGGCCATGAAAGAGGTCCCTAAGGGCAGGGTGCTGATCGCCGACGACCAGCAGGAGGTGCGCCAGCTCCTGGCCAGGAAACTGCAGGAGCGGGGCAAGGAGGTGCGGGCCTTTGCCAGTGGTGTGGCGCTGGTCGCCCACCTCGACCAGGAAAAGGCCGAGGTGGAGTTGGCGGTGCTCGACATGGATTTTGGCCCGGGCGAGCCAGACGGCATCGAAGTCCTGCGCCAACTGAAGCAGCGCCGTCCCGAACTGCCGGTGATCATCCTCACGGGCAAGGGCAGCGTCGAGGCAGCAGTGCTGGCCATCCAGGCCGGGGCGGCGGACTTCATCGAGAAGGATCTCTACGTCGAGGACAAGCTCGAACTCGGCATGGAGAAGGTGGAGCGTATGCTCCAGGTCTTGCGGGACAACGCCCGGCTGCGGGCCGAAAACGAGGCCCTGGGCCGGGAGAACGTGTTCTACCGCGGCGAACTGGGCAGGCGGTACCAAATCGTCAGTCGCAGTCCCTCGATACAGGCCATCCTCGAGCAGGTGGAGCGCATCGCCTCCATCCCGCGCCCGGTGCTCATCCAGGGCGAGCGAGGCACGGGCAAGGAGTTGATTGCCGCCGCCCTGCACTACGGCAGCGACCGGCGGGAAAGGCCCTTCGTCAAATTGAACTGCGCCGCCCTCTCGGATGGCCTGCTCGAGTCGGAGCTCTTCGGCCACGAGACAGGGGCCTTCACCGGCGCCGTCGACCAGCGGCGAGGCCGTTTCGAGAGCGCCGACGGCGGCACCCTTTTTCTCGACGAGATCGGCAACACCTCCCTCGAATTCCAGAAGAATATCCTGCGGGTGATCGAGTACCAGGAGTTTGAACGCATCGGCAGCACCCGCACCCTCAAGGTGAACGTGCGGGTGGTGGCCGCCACCAACGCCGACCTGCCCGAGGAGATTGCCGCCGGCCGCTTCCGCCCCGCCCTCTACGACCGCTTGCGTTTCACGGTGGTCCACCTGCCGGCCCTGCGCGCCCGGCCCGAGGATATCGCACCCCTGGTCGAGTTTTTCGCCGCCCAGTTGTGCAGGGAGGTGCCCTCGATCCGGCTGCGGACTTTCAGCGGCGCGGCCCTGTCTGCCCTGGAATCCTATTCCTGGCCCGGCAATGTGCGCGAACTGAAGTTCGCCGTCGAGCGAGCCCTTTGTGTGGCCGGCGCCCCCCAGGTCGAGGCCACCGACCTACCTCAGGAGATCCAGGGGCAGGCGCCCGCCAGCGCCGGCCACGGCAGCTACGACGAACAGCTGGGGGCCCTCGAAGCCGGGCTCCTGCGGCGGGCCCTCGGCCAGGCGGGCGGGAGCCAGAAACAGGCCGCCCAGGGCCTGGGGCTCACCTACGACCGTTTCCGCCATCTGTTGCGCCGCCACGGCCTCATCGGCGGCTGAAGGCCGCGCGGCTTGACAGCCCCCACCCTCTCTATATATTAGCCCCCAACCGCGGTACTGGTCACCGGGTTGGGTCCGAATTGGTGGGCGATGGAACAGGTTTTTAGGGTTGAGGTCACACTCTCCGGCGAGTTGGCCGAACTCTACCGGCAGTTGCTGGACGAATTCGCCGCCAAGAGCCAAATACCCCTTTCGGAAATGAACCGGACGCTGGTGCAGACCGGCGTGGTCCATCACCTCATCATGCTGCAGGGCATGGGCCTGATCGAGAAGGAGGGTGTCGAAGGACAGCGAGCCCTCATCGATGCGCTTTCGCGCGACACCCTGATGTGGGACCTGGTGCAACTGGCCCGAAAGTACTGGAAGAACAAGGGGGGAGGCTTGGTCAACCTCCAGGCCTGAACCGCGGCGCCCAGCGGTTGACATGCCGGTGCCAAGGGTGTACATTGACTTCCATCCTCCCTTGAATTCTTTCCGACAAATCGTTCTTCCCCAGTGATTTAAGGAACACTCTTGGCCCTCTACAACGACACGGTACTCGAACACTACCAGCACCCGCGCAACGTAGGCGGCCTAGAGGGTGCCAGCGCAGTTGGCAGGGCCGCAAACGATGCCTGCGGGGACGAGATGCAACTCTATCTGCAGATCGATGGCGGCCTGGTGTCCCAGGCCCGTTTCCGCACCTTTGGCTGCGCTGCGGCCATTGCTGCCGGCTCAGTGCTCACCGAACTGGTAACCGGTGCGCGCCTGTCCGAGCTGCAAAGGCTCGGCGAGGGGGAGGTGGAGGGCGCGCTGGGCGGACTGCCTCCCCTCAAGGCCCATGCCTCGGTGCTGGCCGCCGATGCACTTCGCGCGGCCCTTTCCGACTACCGCAAACGCTGCGAAACTCCATCCTCCGATCCACTCATCCCTACCTCAAACTGAAAGGACTTCCGATGGCCTATACCCTGCCCGCTCTGCCGTACGCCTTCGATGCGCTCGAACCGCACATCGACGTGCGCACCATGGAGATCCACCACGGCAAACACCACAACACCTACATCACCAACGTCAACAAGGCCCTCGAAGCCCATCCCGACCTGGCGGCCAAGAGTGTCGAGGATCTGATCAAGGACCTAAGTGCCGTGCCCGAGGCCGTCCGCACTGCGGTGCGCAACAACGGCGGCGGCCACGCCAACCACAGCCTCTTTTGGACGGTGATGGCCCCCAAGGCCGGCGGCGAGCCCGGCGGCGACCTGGCAGCGGCGATCACCCGCGACCTGGGCGGATTTGCCACTTTCAGGGAGAAGTTCGCCGCAGCGGGCACGACCCGCTTTGGCAGTGGTTGGGCCTGGCTGGTGGCCAAGGGCGGCAAACTCGAGGTGCTCAGCACCCCCAACCAGGATAGCCCGCTCATGGACGGCAGCGGCACGCCGCTCCTGGGGCTGGACGTGTGGGAACACGCCTATTACCTCAACTACCAGAACCGGCGCCCCGACTATATCGCCGCCTTCTGGAACGTGGTGAACTGGGCCGAAGTGGCGCGGCGCTTCCAGGCCGCCAAGTGAGGAGTGACGCGATGGCCCTCAAAGTCGGAGACCTGGCACCTACCTTCACCCTGCCCAACACCAAACGCGAGCCGGTCAGCCTGGAATCGTTTCGGGGCAAGAGCAACGTGGTGCTGCTTTTTGTGCCCCTGGCCTTCACCGGGGTCTGCACCGCGGAGTTCTGCGAGATCTCGGCCGGCCTCGGCGGCTACCATCAGTTGAACGCCGAGGTCCTGGGGGTGAGTGTCGACAGCCCCTTCAGCCTCGGCGCCTGGGCTGAGAAGGAGAAGATCACCATCCCCTTGTTGAGCGACTTCAACAAGGAAGTCAGCGCCGCCTACAGCGCCCAGTACGCGGAGTTGATCGGGCTCAAGGGCGTGGCCAAACGCTCCGCCTTCGTCATCGACAAAGGCGGGGTGATCCGTTTCGCCTCGGTGTCGGACGACGCCAAGGTGCTTCCGGATTTTGCGGCGATCAAGACGTGCCTCGAGTCGCTGAGTTGAAGGCCTGAAACGAGTCGACGGCAGAGGGGCAGAGCGCAGGCTTTTGCCCCTCTGCCTTTACTAGGCGGTTCCCGAGCCCAGAGGACAAGGCATGCCACGTATCCAGCGCGATCCGGAAGATCCCGACGAGGGCCAGCGGTCCGGCGGGCAGCAGGCGTATTGGGACAAGGTCGACCAGATCGCCGGGCATTTCTCCGAGATCATGAAGGTACTCGGACTCCCGCTCGACAACGCACACCTGCGGGATACCCCGGACCGCGTGGGGCGTATGTACCTTGAAATATTCCGCGGTCTCGAGGAGCACCGCGAGCCGGCCTTCACCACCTTTCCCAACGAAGAGCAGTACAGCAATATGGTGATCGTCAAGGACATCGAGTTCTATTCGGTGTGCGCCCACCACATGATCCCCTTCTTCGGCAAGGCCCACGTGGCATATATCCCCGACCAGAAAATCGTCGGCCTGAGCAAGATCCCCCGGGTGGTCGATTTCTACGCCAGGAGGCCGCAACTGCAAGAGCGGCTCACCGAGCAGATCATCGACCTCTTGGTGGAAAAGCTGGAGCCGCAAGGGGTCATCGTGGTGATGGAGGCCAGGCACCTGTGTATGGAGATGCGCGGGGTGGAGAAACCGGGAGCCTATACCACGACCTCGGCGATACGCGGCTGTTTCGAGGATCAGGTGGTGCGCAAGGAGTTCCTGGATCTGTTGATGAAGGACAGCAAGGACCGCTAGGGGGGACCGCGATGAGCCCAGTCCGAGAACCTGCAGCTGCCTCAACCGCAATGAGGCCCCCGGCGACGCCGGCGGGACTCTCCCACAAGGACCTGCGAGACGACGCTTTCTGGCGCCAGTTGCCTGCGTACCGGTCGCTGAGCCCCGGCGAGTTCCACGACCACCGGTTCCAGAGCCGCAACTGCGTCACCAGCGTGGCCAAACTGCAGGAGGTGATCGGCGACGTGGTGCCCGCCTCCTTCTACCAAGACGTCAGCCAGGGGGTGCTGCGCTCGACCATGAGCCTGCGCATCTCCCCTTATATCCTTAGCCTGATCGACTGGCGCAATCCGGTCGAGGACCCGCTGCGGCGACAGTTCCTGCCTCTCGCCTCCGGCTGGGTGCCGGACCATCCTGAGCTGTCCCTCGATTCGCTGCACGAGCAGGAACACTCGCCAGTGCCCGGCCTCACCCACCGCTACGCAGATCGGGCCCTTTTCCTGGCCCTGGACACCTGCCCGGTGTACTGCCGGTTCTGCACCCGGTCGTACGCGGTTGGCCTGGACACTCCCAAGGTGGAGAAGGTCCACTTCGGGGCCAGCTCCGATCGCTGGGAGCAGGCCTTCGCCTACATCGCCTCGCGCCCCGAACTCGAGGACATCGTTGTCAGCGGTGGCGACATCTACAATTTGCGCCCCGAACAGCTGGAGCATATCGGCCGCGTCCTGCTGGAAATGGACAATATCCGCCGCCTGCGCTTCGCCACCAAGGGACCGGCAGTGCTGCCGCAGAAACTCGTCGGAGACCCCGAGTGGGTGGGGGCGTTGCTGCGCGTGGTCGGGCGCAGCCGTCAGCTGCACAAGTCGGTGGCCCTCCACACCCACTTCAACCACCCCCGCGAGATCACCGCCATCACCCGCCAGGGCCTCGACCTGCTGGCGGAACAGGGGGTGGTGGTGCGCAACCAGTGTGTGCTGCAGCGAGGCGTAAACGACGAGCCGGCGACCATGCAGCTGCTGGTCAAACGCCTCAGCTTTGTCAATGTCCAGCCCTACTATGTATTTGTACACGACATGGTCAAAGGGGTGGAGGAGCTGCGCACCACGCTCCAGCAGGCGATGGACCTCGAAAAACAAGTGCGCGGCACCACCGCCGGCTTCCATACCCCGGCCTTCGTGCTCGATACCATGGGCGGGGGCGGCAAACGAGACGTACATTCATACGAGTACTACGATCGCGAACTGGGCATCGCGGTGTTCACCAGCCCCACGGTTCGGCCTGGGGCCCAGTTCCTCTACTTGGATCCGGTCCACACCCTGGCCCTGCCCATTCAGGAGCGCTGGCGGAACGGGGGGGAACGAACGGCCATGATGCGGACTGCCCTCGACCGGGCAGCGTCCGAACCGCGCTGAGCGCCATCCAACCCGCAATCAAGCGAGACTGACCCATGGGAGAGTCCATCCAGATCGTCTACTACCTGAGTATGTTGACCCTGGGAGGGGCGCTGGGCTATTTGCTCAGCCAGCAGATGAAGAAGAACGCACTCTCCCAGCTCGAACAGGAGGCTGAACAGCGCGCCCAGCGGCGTCTGGCCGAGGAGGAACGCGCCCAACGCCTCCAGCTCCTCGAGGAAAAGGATCATTGGTACAAGCAGCGCACCGAGCAGGAAAGGGCCCTCGAGGGGCAGGTGCAGGAAATGGGCCAGCGCGAGAAGCAGTTGGCCTCCCGCGGCCGGGAGTTGAACAACCAACGCGAGGAACTGCAAAAGGAGTGGACCCGGCTGCGCACCCACGAAAAAAGGCTCGCCCTGCAGGAGGGCACCAACAAGGAGATGGAGGCGGAGGTCCAGCGCACTCTGGGGAGTTACCGCCAGAAACTGGAACTGACCGCCAACCTCACCGCCGAGGAGGCCCGGGAGCAGTTGCTCGAACACCTTGCCGGCGAAGTGCGCGCCAGGTCGGCGGCCCTGATCCGGGCCGAACAGGCGCGGGTGCGCGAGGAGTCGGAGCGCGAGGCAAAAAAGATCATCGCCCAGGCCATCCAGCGCTGCGCCGTGGACGAAGCGGTGCAGGTCTCCACTTCCACCGTGACCCTGCCCAGCGAGAGCATCAAGAGCCGCATCATCGGCAAGGAGGGGCGCAACGTGCGCACCTTCGAGACCGCCACCGGGGTCAAGGTGGTGGTCGACGATACCCCGGACACGGTGTTGCTCTCCTCCTTCGACCCGGCCAAACGCGAGGTCGCGGCCCGCGCCATGGAACGCCTGATCTCCGACGGCGGTTTCACGCCCAACCACATCGAGGAGGTGGTCGAGCAGTGTAAGCAGAGTGTCGAGGACGACATGGAGAAGGCCGGGCGCAAGGCCCTGGCTGAAATCGGTGCCAACGATACCCATCCCGAGTTGCCGCACTATGTGGGCATGCTCAAGTACCGCACCAGTTTCGGCCAGAATTTATTGCAGCACTGCCTGGAGGTGGCCCATCTCTCAGGGTTGATGGCCGCCGAGATCGGCCTCGATGTGCGCCTCGCCCGCCGGGCGGGCCTGCTGCACGATATAGGCAAAACCGTCAGCCGCGAGATGGAGGGCTCCCATATTGAGTTGGGGGTGAACCTGGCCGACAAATTCGAGGAACACCCGGTGGTCAAAGAGGTGATCGCCGAGCACCACGAGGACAACGAGCGGACCTCCCCCATCTGTTTCATCGTCAAGGCGGCGGACACGATCTCCTCTATCCGCCCAGGCGGCCGGCGCGAGGACCTCGAAGGGTATGCGCGGCGGATCATGCGCCTTGAGGAAATCGCCAACTCCTTCGAGGGGGTCAAGGACGTTTTTGCCATCAATGCCGGCCGCGAGATCCGCGTGATGGTGCGCGGGGACCGGATCGGCGACGACGACGCGGCCATCCTGGCCTTCGACATCGCCGAGCGGGTGAAGAACGAACTGACCTTCGCCGGCCAGGTAAAGGTGATGGTGGTGCGCGAGACCCGGGCGGTGCGCTACACCGGACGGCTGCGCAACCGCCGCCGGGGCGGTCCCTCCCGCCAATCGTCCCGCGCCAAGAACAACCTCAATCCCAATTGAGGCCCGGGGGAGTGCTGGTGTGGCGGCCCCGGCACAGCTAAGGCAGGTCTCGCCCACTGTCTGGGAGCTGCCGGTCTCCTACAAAGAGGGGATGCGGGTGCCGGCGCGGATCATCGCCACCCGGCAACTGGTCGAGCAGTTGGACCAGGGGGTCTACGACCAGGTCAGCAACGTCGCCTGCCTGCCGGGCATTGTCGATTACGCCCTCTGTATGCCCGACGGCCACTGGGGGTATGGTTTTCCCATCGGCGGCGCAGCGGCCACCGACCCCGCGGTCGGCGGGGTGATCTCCCCCGGGGGAATCGGTTTCGACGTCAACTGCGGCATGCGCCTGGTGCGCACCAATCTCACCGCCCAGGAGATCCAACCCCATCTCAAAGCCCTGGTCGACCGCCTTTTCGAACGGGTGCCTGCCGGGGTGGGCAGCAGCGGGTTCATCGGCCTGAACGCCAGGGAATTCTGTGAGGCAGTGGAGCAGGGGGCCGGCTGGTGCCTGGCCCGAGGGTACGGTTGGCCCGAGGACCTGCGCCACACCGAGGAGCAGGGCTGTATCCGGGGAGCGGACGCCGGCAAGATCAGCCAGCGGGCCATCGAGCGGGGCCTCAGCCAAATCGGCACCCTGGGTTCGGGGAACCACTACCTGGAGATCCAGGTGGCCCAACCCCAGGACATCCTCGACCCGGCAAAGGCCGCTGCGTACGGCTTGGACCGCGACCACCAGGTGGTGGTGATGTTCCACTGCGGCAGCCGGGGCTTCGGCCACCAGGTGGCCACCGACTATCTGCGGCTCTTCCTCGGCATCATGCAGGGCAAATACGGCATCTCGGTGCGCGACCGGGAATTGGCCTGCGCCCCCTTCCACTCCCCCGAGGGCCAGGACTACTTCGCGGCGATGAAATGCGCCGTCAACATGTCCTTCGCCAACCGCCAGGTGATCCTGCACCGCATCCGCGAGGTTTTTGCCGAGGTGCTGGGCAGACCGGCCGAGTCCATGGGTATGCAGCTGGTCTACGACGTGGCGCACAACACCGCCAAGCTGGAAGACCACCCGAGCGACGGCCGGGCCCGCCGGCTGCTGGTCCACCGCAAAGGGGCCACCCGCGCCTTTGGGCCCGGCCATCCCGAATTGCCCGCCGAGTTCCGGGAACACGGCCAGCCGGTGATCATCGGGGGCAGCATGGAGACGGGTTCCTACCTCCTGGCCGGGGTCGCCACGGGTGGCCAGACCTTCTTCACCACCGCCCACGGCAGCGGCCGCACCATGAGCAGGGCCCAGGCCCAGAAGCGCTGGGACGGCCGCCAACTCCAGCGCGACCTGGAGGCGCGCGGCATCTACGTGCGCACCACCTCCTATCGCGGTTTGGCCGAGGAGGCGGGCGGGGCGTACAAGGACATCGACGAGGTGGTCGAGGCCACCCGCCTGGCAGGTATCAGCCACCCGGTGGTGCGCTTCCGACCCCTGGGAAACGTCAAGGGATGAGCCCGCGCACCCCGATGGTGGTGGTGAGCGGTTCGCTGGGCAGCGGCAAAACCACCCTCTTGCGGCACCTGCTCACCGCCGACCTGGGCCGCGTCGCCCTGATCGTCAACGAATTCGGCGAGTTGGGCATCGACGGCCAGGTGCTGGAGGGGGAACACTACCGCCTGGTTGAACTGGCGGGCGGCTGTGTGTGCTGCTCGCTGTCCGGGGAGTTTGCCGCGGCCGTTGCGGCACTGGTGGCAGAGATCGGTCCCGAGTTGATTCTGGTCGAGACTACAGGTGTGGCCGAAGCCGACGCCCTGGTGCTGGATATCGATGAGCAACTGCCCCAGATCCGCCTGGAAACCGTGGTGGTGGTGGTCGACGCGGACGCCTGCTGCCGTTTTCCGGCGCTGGGGTACGCCGAGCGCAGCCAGATAGGGGTTGCCGACCTGCTCCTGCTCAACAAGACCGATCTGGTGGACAGCGCGCAATGCGAGCAGGTAGTGGAACGCTTGCGGCTGGTGAACGGACGCGCCGCGCTGGTGCAGTCCCATTTTGGCCGATTGGATCCGTCCCTGCTCGCCGGACCCAAGGGGGATTGGGCGCCGACCCCGGCTGCGGAGGCCGGGCACCAGTTGCAACTGGAGACCTTCACCTGGCTGGGTGCCGGCGGCTTTTGCCGCCAGCGCTTCGAGCAGGCGGTGGCGGCCTGGCCGGCTGCGGTGTACCGGGCCAAAGGGTTCGTGCAACTCGACGGACAGTTGTGTTTATTCAATTATGTCGCCGGGCGTTGGCAGGCCGATCCCGCCGCCCAGGGCCGCCCGGGCCTGGTGTTTATCGGCCCGGACCTCGCCTCGCAGCGCGCAGCGGTGGTGGCTGGGCTCGAGGAGTGCCGCTATGCCCTTTGAGTACCTCGAGGACGTGGCCATCGCCGATGTCGCCTTCAGGGCCTGGGGCGAGCATTTGGAAGAGGTCTTTGCGGCTGCGGCAAGGGCCACCGTTCGGGTGATGGTCCAGGATCTGGCGGCCATCGCCCCGCAGGTGGAAAGGCGGGTGGAACTCGAAGCGCGTACCCTGGAATATCTGCTCTTCGACTTCCTGCAGGAGTTTATATATTACAAGGACGCCGAGGGCCTGCTCCTCTTGCCCTCCCGGGTTGTCCTGCGCGGGGGTTTCCGGCTGGAGGCCCAGCTCAGGGGCGAGATCCTCGACCCACAGCGCCACGAACTGCTGGTGGACGTCAAAGCGGTGACCATGCACCTGTTTTCCCTGAACCAAGTCCCGGAAGGGTGGAAAGCCCAGGTGGTGCTCGATATATGAAACGGGTGGTGGTGTTGGGTTGCACGGGGTCCATCGGCGACAGCACCTTCCGGGTGTTGGAGGGCCTGGGACCCGAGTACCAGGTGGTGGGGCTGAGCGGCGGCAAACAGCTCGGCAAGCTGGCGGCACTGGCCCGGGCCTGGAAACCGGCCTGGGTCGGGGTGGCCGATCCGGCCGACTGCGCCCAGCTCGCTTCCCAGTTGCCCGATGTCAGGGTGGTGGGTGGGGAGGAGGGGCTCTGCCAGCTGGCAGCGCTGCCCGAGGCCGACGTGGTCATCAACGGACTGGTGGGCGGGGTGGGGTTGAGGCCGAGTCTGGCAGGACTGGAGGCCGGCAAGACCCTGGGGATGGCCAACAAGGAACCCATCGTCATGGCCGGCGGCTTGCTGCTGGCCGCTGCCCGGGCCAGCGGGGGCCAGATCCTGCCCCTCGACAGCGAACCCAATGCCCTGTGGCAGTGCCTCAAAGGGGAGGAGACCGGCTCCCTAGCCCGTCTGATCCTGACCGCTTCTGGGGGCCCCTTCCGGGGCCGGACCCGGGACCAGCTCGCCCAGGTGACGCCCGAGGAGGCCCTGCGGCACCCCACCTGGAAGATGGGCGCCAAGATCACCGTGGATTCCGCCACCCTGATGAACAAGGGATTCGAGGTGATCGAGGCCAGCTGGCTTTTTGGGGTGGGGGTGGACCAGGTGGAAGTGGTGATCCATCCCGAATCCGTGGTTCACTCGCTGGCCGAGTTCACCGACGGGGCCCTGCTGGCGCATCTGGGGCGCACCGACATGGTGATGCCCATCCAGTACGCACTCACCCATCCCCAGCGGCGGCCCGGCCCGCTCGCAAGGCTGGACCTGGCCGAGGTGGGGCAGCTCCGCTTCGCCGCCCCGGACCGCGCCACCTTTCCCGCCCTCGATCTGTGTTACCGGGCAGGGCGTCTGGGGGGAAGCGCTCCGGCACTGCTCAGCGCGGCAGATGAGGTGGCGGTGGCGGGGTTTCTGGATGGCGCAATCGGCTTTCTCGACATCACCGATCTGAATCGGGAGGTGCTGGACGCCGGGGAGGTCTGGCCGGTGGACTCTCTCGAGGCGGTGGTGGCCGCAGACCGGGCCGGCCGCCGATTGGCCGCCGAATTTATCACGCGCCGACACCGCAGAGGAGTGTTATGAACCAGAGCAGCACCATCCCGGAGGTCCAGGAACGCATCCAGCGCTGCCAGCGTTTCCTGCGCCTGATGACCGGAATTATCCTTGGGGCCTTCGGCCTCATCATCCTGATGAGCACTGTCTCCACCGGCCCTCTGGTGCAGACCAGCGGGAAGTTGCTCTATTATTTGATCGTCCTGGCCGCTTTTTCCTCCCTAGGGGTCTGGCTCTACCGGGTGCGGATGGAAAAGCAACTGGGATCAACTGGGGAATAGAGGAGGACCTATACCATGGAGACCCTGCGAGCCCAGGGCAAATTCCACGCCGCCCATCGACAGCTCCACTACCCAGGAAAATGCGCGTGGGTACATGGCCATACCTGGCGGGGGACCTTTGTGGTCCGGGCCGAACGTTTCCCCCGCGACCCGCAACTGGATATGTCCGTGGATTTTGGCGCTCTGAAGGATATTTTTGAGCGCCTCGACCACAAGATGCTGGTCTCGAAAAACGACAGCCGCTTCCTGGATGCCGGGCTCTTCGAACCCGAAGGGGTGGTGGTGATGCCTGGGGAGAATCCCAGTGTCGAGAACGTGGCTGCCCACTGCATGGACGAGGCGGTCGCGGTGTTGGCCGGGCTCTTTCCCGGTCAGCAGATCGAATACCACCTCGAGGTGACTATCCAGGAAACCGACAACAACTTTTATACCCTCGACCGCACCGTGGTCATCTGAGGTCGGGTCCAGGAGAGAGCAGAGGATGAAAGACCGGCTGATGACCGTGCAGGAGGTGGCGGAGTACCTGCAATGTTCGCTCTCCACGGTGCGGCGCTGGGTGGCCCGGGGCAAGGTCCCACACTACCGGATGGGCAAGCTGGTGCGTTTTCGCCGCGCCGAACTGGACCGCTGGCTCGACGCCTACCGGGAAGGGGACTGGCCGCAGGTCGAGGCGCAGCTGCTTGCAGCAGAGCCGCACCAGCTCTCGCTTTTCCCCCTAGCCGCCAACTGAAGGCCCGTCGGTGCGCCCCATGCCCCCAACCTGGTTGTTCGGCCTGCTCTGCGGTCTGGCTGCCTGCGCCGAGCCCGTGCGCGACAACCCCCTCGACCCGCGTTTCGCCGACCCCGATGCGGCCGGCGTCCAGCTTTTTGCCGATTTTCCGGCAGGCGAGGCCCAGGCCGGGCTGATGGTCCACGTGCGCTACCTGGTGAGTGCCCCCGAACTGGCCAGTCCCCTGGAGGGAGAGATGAACCTGGTGGGCGGCGAGGCCCGCGCCGAGGTGCGCGGGGTGCCGGCCGGCGCGGGCCGGGTCTTCCGGGTAGAGGTCTTCGACGGCAACTTCATCCGCACCTTTGCCGGCGCCGATACCGTGGAGGTGGACGATCCGCCCTCCGCGGTGCACCTGCGCCTTTCCCGCCTCTACGGCAGCCTGGAGCTGAGCGCCCAACTGCCTCCAGAGATCGTCGACCTGGAGGTCAGAGTGATCGCCGACGGCGATACCCTGCGGCAGTTCTACGAGGTGGAGGGCTTACACGAGGGGCGCATCGGCGACATCCCCACCGGCACCGCCGTGCAGGTGGAACTCACCGGACGCGACGCAGAGCAGCAGGTGCTGCTCGAACGCCGTCTGGGGGCAGACGTGCGCGACGATCTAGTGGCACACCTGGCCCTCAGCGCCGAAATCGGCGCCCTGCAGATCACCGCCCACTTCCCGCCCTATGTGCCACGGGTGGAATCGACCGTTTCAGCGACGCCGCCGCCGTGATCTACCGCCGCTCCAACAACCCCCGGCTTCCCGCCCCCGGCAGCCCCATCGACTTCGACGATCCGCTCTTCCTCCAACGGGGTTTCGGACCCAACGGCGAGGACATCTGGTTCTACAACCTCGACGTCAAGACCACCCTCCCGGCGCCGGTGTACGTGTTGGTCGACCGCATCGGCCAGCCCATCCCCGGCCAGTTGCCCATCTTCGATCTGCTGCCCGGCCAGGCCGGTTACAATGATCTGTGGCAGATCCACCACGTGCGTGTCCTGGATAGGGACTATGCCCTCAATACCCTGAGTTCGCTGCAGGCGATCACCGACGGGGCCTACGAGGTGACACCCAGCGGGGAGGTCATGCACTGCGTGTTGGTGCCGGCTGGCTCCTCGGCTGCCCTGCGCTTCGACAGCGCCACCCCTGCAGCAGCCCAGCAGGGATGGTACCGCGACCAGATCGTCGACTACCTGCTCTTCGAGGGGCCAAACAGCATCGCCCAGGTCGATTTTGGCGCCGGACAGGTGAACGCGCCGGAGATGTTCACCTTTTTCGAGAACGATGTGGATATCAGCGACGGGTTTGCCCTCGATCCCCAGGGGATCGGCACCCACAACGTGGCCACGCGCCTGCCTGGCCAGGAGGGCTATGCGCCGCTGTGGGTGCTGACCGTGTTCAGGCTCGAGGTCTTCGACCAGGTGCAGAGCGTTGCCAGTGCCCTGGACCAGTCGCGCAACGACGCGAGCCTGCTCGACCTTCCTGGGCTGATCCACGTCGATGCCCCCATCGTCAAGGTGCAGTGAGATGACGCCCCTGCCGCTGCCCCCGATCCGGCGCGTCGTCGTTCTCGGCGCCGGGGTGATGGGTGCCCAGATCGCCGCCCTGGCCGCCAACGCCGGGCTGGAGGTGGACCTGCTCGACCTCACCGCGGAACTCGCCGCCGTCGGCCGCGAACGGGCACTCAGGGGCCGGGCCTTCTTTTTGCCCGAGTTCGCCCAGCGGGTGCGTCCGGGCAGTCTGGGGCAGCTCGACTGCCTAGCCCGCGCCGATTGGGTGGTGGAGGCCGTGGTCGAGGACTTGGACGCCAAGCGCGCCCTGCTCGCCCGCATCGAGGAATGGAGCCGGCCCGATCTGGTGGTCAGCACCAATACCTCGGGCCTGGGCATCGACCTGATGGCCGCAGGCCGCGCGGAGCGCTTGGTGCGCAATTTCCTCGGCATCCATTTTTTTAATCCACTGCGCCAGATGAAACTGGTCGAACTGATCCCTGGTTCGCGCACCGACCCCCAGGTAGCCACAGCCATGCGGCATTTTGTCGAAAGGGTGTTGGGCAAGGGTGTGGTGCGATGCCTCGACACCCCCAATTTCATCGCCAACCGCCTCGGGGTATTTGCCCTGGTGGACATGTTGCGCCGGATGGAAGAGGGCTTTGGAGTCGCCGAGGTCGACGCGGTCAGCGGCGTGCTCCTGGGCCGCCCCCGCAGCGCCACGCTGCGCCTGTGCGATCTGATCGGGCTGGACACCCTGGCCCATGTGGCCGGCACCGCCCGCGATCAGTTGCCCGAATCCGCCTCCTTCGCCCTGCCCGCCTTTGTGGGCGGGATGTTGGAACGCGGCCTGCTGGGCGAGAAGACCCGCGCGGGTTTTTACCGCAAAGACGGGGAGGGCATACAGGTTCTAGACCTTAAGACCTTTGTGTATGCCGATCCGGTCCCGGCTACCCTCGAGGATCTGGAGCCGGCGTTGCGCCTGCCGGCCCTGGGAGACCGGCTGAGCGCAGTGTGGGCTTCGGGTGGGCGGCTGGGAGCATTGGCCCGGGAGCACCTGCGTTCAGTGATGTGTTACGCGGCCGAACACGCTGCGCAAATGGCCCCTCAAGTGGAGGCCATCGATCAGGCCATGCGTTGGGGTTTTAATTGGGAAGCGGGGCCCTTCGAGCTGTGGGACCTGATCGGCACGCAGGTCGAGCCAGCGCCGGCGCTGGTCCAGCAGGTCCGCCCCAGGGGCCGGTTCTATCTGCCCGGCCAGGTATTCTCGCCGCAGGTGGGCCGCTATCTGGCGCGGCCCAGTGAGGGGGGGCCGCTGGACGGGGGCAGAACCCTGTTGGAGTCCGCCAACGCGTCGTTAGTGGAGGGTGGGGAGGGCATCGGGGTCCTGGTCCTGCAAGGCAAACTCAACGTCATCACCAGCCAGACCCTAGAATTCGTGCAGCAGGCCCTGGACCAACCACTGCGGGGTCTGGTGGTGTGGGGGAGTGGCAAGCTCTTCTCCGCCGGTGCCGACCTCAAACACATCGCCGGGCTCAGCGCAGCGGGGGATTGGGCGGGTCTGGAAGGGTTTGTGCGCTCCTTCCAGGAAACCACCATGGCGTTGCGCTTGGCGCCTTTCCCAGTGGTGGCGGCCCTGCGCGGTCTGGCCCTGGGTGGGGGTTGCGAGTTCGGGCTCTCGGTAGCGGCCCGGGTCGTGGCGGCGGAGCTGCAGATGGGGCTGGTTGAAGCTCGGGTGGGGCTGATACCCGGCGCTGGCGGCTGCAAGGAGATGGTGCGCCGCTTTGGTCCCCATCCGGCGCCGGCCCTCCCGGTATTGTTGGCGGGCCAGATCTCCGAGAACGCCCATCAGGCGCGGCAGTGGCACTTTGTAGATGCGGAGGACCCTGTGTTGCTCAACGAGGACCAGGTCTTGCCCCGGGCCATCGAAATGGCTGCCAGCCTGGCCTCTGGTTTTACGCCGGCCACTCCAGCGCTCCTGGAGGTGGCAGGAGAGACCGGAGTGGCCCGCCTCCAACAGGTGTTGGCCGGGATTTCAGGCACACTTTCGCCCCACGATCGGGTGGTGGGGGAAGCACTGGCGCGGGTGTTGTGCGGCGGCGGCGGGCCGCCCCGCGCCGTGGGAGAACAGGAACTGCTCGATCTGGAGCGCGAGGAGTTCCTCCGCCTCTGCGGCACCCAGGCGACCCAGGCGCGAATCGAACACCTGCTCAAAACCGGAAAAGCGCTGAAAAACTAGGAGACAGTGAGATGGGCCTGCGCACCGTAGAACAATTCAAGGACGGCCTTCGGGACGGCCGCGTGGTGTACTCTAGGGGCAAGCGGGTCGAGGACGTGACCAGGCACGAGGACCTGGGCATCGCCGTCGACCACGTCGCCCTCGACTTCCAACTGGCAGAGGACCCGGAACACCGGGATTTGATGAGCTGGGAAGACCCAGAAAGTGGCCAGCGCTGCTCGCGCTACTTCAAGACTCCCGCCAGCGCCGATGACCTGCTCAAGCGGCGCGAGATGATCGAGCGGTCCACGCGCCTGGGCGGCAGCGTGGTGTTGCTGGTCAAGGAAATCGGCACCGACGCACTCTTCGCCCTCGACCTGGTGAGCCAGCAGGTCGACCAGCGTTGCAACACCGAGTACCGCCAGCGCGTCGCCGCCTTCCATCGCCATTGCCGGGAGCGAGACCTCACCCTGGCCGTGGCGCAGACCGACGTCAAGGGGGATCGCAGCCTGCTGCCCTCCCAGCAGGAGCATCCCGACTACTACGTACACGTGGCAGAGGAAAGGCCGGACGGCATTGTGGTGCGCGGGGCCAAGGCCCATACCACCTGTGCCCCCTATGTCGACGAACTGATAGTGCTGCCCACCCGTGCCTTCGGGCCAGAGGATGGCGCCTTTGCCCTGGCCTTTGCGATCCCGGTAAACACCCCGGGGGTGAAGCTGATCGCCAGCCCCTTTGGTTCCCCCGCGCCCAGCCATTTCCACCACCCGGTTAGCAGCCGGCACCGCATGGTGGATACCCTCACCATCTTCGACGACGTCTTTGTGCCCTGGGAGCGGGTATTCCTGAAGGGGGAGACCCAGTTCGCCGGCGTGCTGGCCAACACCTTTGTCGAGTTCCACCGCTTCACCGCCGTCTCGTACAAACCACCGCTCTGCGATATGTTGATCGGCGCGGCGGCCCTGATGGCCGAGTACAACGGCATTGAGAAGGCCAGCCACGTGCGCGAGAAACTGATGAAGCTCATCGCCTACGCCGAAACCGTGCGCGGCCTGAGCCTGGCGGCGGCCTATGATTTCCGGGTGGCCGCCAACGGCACGGCGGTGCCCAATATCGTGCAGACCAACCTGGCCAAGTACTATTTTGCCAGCAACTACCACCAGGCTGTCAGTTGGGTGCAGGACATCGCCGGTGGTCTGGTGGTCACCGGGCCCGCCGAAGAGGATCTCGACAACCCGGATACCCAGGGGTACATCGAGCGCCTGCTGGGGGGAAAGAAGGGGGTTCCCACGCGGGACCGCCTGCGCGCCTTCAACCTCGTCCGCGACCTGACGGCGTCCGATTTTGGCGGCTACAACGAACTCCTGGCCATCCACGCCGAGGGTTCGCTCGAGGCGCAGAAGATCACCATCTTCCGCGACTTTGACCTGCAGCGCTGCAAGAACCTGGCCAAGCAGGCCATCGGGGCGCTCTAGAGGGCGGTCCAGCCGCCGTCGACAAAGAGGGTGTGGCCGGTGATATAGGAGGCCGCCTCCGAGGCCAGGAAGGCTACGGCCCAGGCGACCTCCTCTGGGCGCCCAAAGCGCCCCAGGGGCGTGCGCTCCTCGACCCGTTGCCGCAGGTGGGGGTGTTCCTGGATGCCGGCCGTCATCTCGGTCTCGATGTACGCGGGGGCCACGGCATTGACCCGCACCCCTGACTTGGCCCACTCGACTGCCAGGGTGCGGGTCAGCTGGTCGAGGGCGGCTTTGGTGGCCGAGTACGCGGTCAGCCGGGGCAGGGCGCGCACCGCGCCGATGGAGGTGATGTTGACCACCGCCCCCTGATGGCGGGCCGCCATACGGCCGCCGATCTGCTGCAGCACCAGGAACGCACCTCCCAGATTGACCCGGATGATCTGCTCCCATTCCCCGACCTCCACCTCCTCGACGCGTTTGAAGACAGGGCTGATGGCGGCGTTGTTGACCAGCACGTCCACCTCACCTAGCGCGGCAGCCAGTGCACTCACCTGGGCCGGGTCCGCCAGGTCGGCCACCCTCACCTGGGCCTGGCCGCCCTGGGCGTGGATTAGCGCTGCAGTTTCGTGCAATTGGCTCTGGGTTCGGCTGACCACGATCACTTCGGCACCGGCGCGGGCAAGCACCAGGGCGCAGGCCCTGCCGATCCCGCGTCCGCCGCCGGTGATCAGGGCGCGTTTGCCGGCCAGACTATAGGCACTGAGATCCATGTTTTCTCCTCCGATTGGGCTCGCCGGAATATAAATCCCGCCTGGCAAAGGTGTAAGGCGAAAAAAGTTGATAAAAAACTTGTAATTTCGCCGGGTGGTGCTTTATATTTGTTGCACTTCCCCTGTATTGCCACCGTACGGACATTGCTGCGAATCAAACCGCGACACTCCCCCGCGTCTCGCAGCGCGTCCCTCGGCGTGTTCTATTTCCTACAATCCCCGATTCGTTTTCTATTCGCGGCCGCGTCGATTGCGGGCGACTGATCTCATCTCCCCAGAGAGCGCAGTTTCCTAGCCCACACGCTTACGGAGGGATGTGACTATATGACCGCTTTGCAGACCGATACGCTGATCGACCAGTACTTCCACGAGATCGAGAATTCCGTGGGATTATCCGCGGAACAGGAGATCGCGGTCGCCAAATTGATCAAACAGGGCGACGAGGAGGCTCTGGCAAGCCTGGTCAGCGCGAATCTGAGGTTTGTGGTCAGCGTGGCCAAACAGTACCAGAATCTGGGATTGCCGCTCTCGGACTTGATCAACGAAGGAAACATGGGGCTCATCATCGCCGCCAAACGCTTCGACGGCTCCAAAGGGTTCAAGTTTATCTCTTATGCCGTGTGGTGGATCAGGCAGGCGATTCTGCAGGCGTTGGCCGAACAGTCCCGCATCGTCCGCCTGCCCCTGAACCGGATCGGCGAGTTGACGCGGGTTAACAAGGTGCTGACCAAACTCGAGCAACGCCTGGGCCGTCCCCCGGAGTTGGAGGAGATCGCCGCAGAGTTGGAGACCGATCCTGGGGACATGGACCTGTTGTTGCGCTTAGCCCAGCGGCCGGTTTCCCTGGAAATGCCCTGCGACGACAGCGAACAGGACCGCTGCTTGGGCGATCTCCTGCCCGACGAATCGCTGCCGGCCAGCGACGATGTACTGTCGGAGGAGGAACTGAAAGGGGAGATCAAACGCGCCATGCACGCCCTCACCGAGGGGGAAGCCAGGGTGTTGCGTATGTACTACGGCCTCGATGGTCACGAACCCATGACCCTCGAGGAGATCGGGGCCTACGTGGGCCGCACCCGGGAGCGGGTCCGGCAGATCAAGGAGAAGGCCCTGCAGAAACTGCGACACCCCACGCGGAGCGAGGTGCTCAAGGAGCATTACACAGCCTGAGGCGCCTTGACAGGGGCGAGGCCGGCCCCTATTTTTTGAAGCCGTTTTGCAGACGTGTTCCGGCGTAGCTCAGCTGGCAGAGCGGGTGGCTGTTAACCACCATGTCGTAGGTTCGAGCCCTACCGCCGGAGCCAGAACACCAAAGCGCAACTCCTTTGAATTTGAAGGGGTTGCGTTTTCTGTTTCTGCCCCTACTGCCTGCTTGTACATGCTGGGAACATGCTCAGGGGAGGGAATCAACTTTTCAGCCATTCTCTCAACGGTCTCAGCAAGGCGCTCTGGGCGGGTACGCCCGTAGACGTTCATCGTCAGGTCGGCTGTTGAGTGACGGGCAAGGGTCTGGGCTTCCTTGACGGTGGCGCCGCTGTCGATGACCTGATTGATGAAGGCAACCCGCAGGGCATGGAAGTCCACCTTGCCTTGAGAAGTCCAGTGGGGGATGCCTGCCCGGTTCAGGTCCTCAGCAACAGCCTTCTCCGTATGAGTCGGGACAAAAAGCAACCGACCTTTTGGCGCCTTGGCCTGCCTACCGCTGTTGCGGGTGTAGGCTTGCTCATAGAGACGGTCGGGTTCTCCCGCTTGGCAAAAGGCGTTCAGGCGTTCCACCAGGGCTTTCGGGAGAGGCTGAAAGCCGGGCTGCCGGTTCTTGGTCCATTCAGCATCAAGGTGAAGGCCGCTGCGCTCCTGGTCCAAGTGAACAATAGTCAGGTTTCGCAGTTCTTTGGCGCGGAGGCCGGAAAGGAAGGCGGTTTCATACAGCAATCGCAAGTGGGGCGTACACGTGCCCAGGAAGCCGTTGATCTCCTCGGCGGTCAAAGCCCGCCTAGTGGTCTTGGGTGCCGTGTCAAAGGGTGCCAGCCCCTCAAGCGGTTGCTGGTCAAGGTATCCGCGTTGCCGGCACCATTCGCCGAAGGCTCGTAGCGCCTGAGCCCGCAAGTACGCGGTCTTGCCCGTTTTTCCGGCATCCAGCAACACTCGAAGCGCTCTCTCGGCACGGGGGAGTATACCCTGCAGGTCTGCCAGGGTTTTCAGGCCCAGGGCGCCCTTCCACCACATAAGGTCAGTAAGACGGTTGTGGGCATGGACAGGCGCCCAACCTTTGCCGCCTCTACCTCCCTGCGCTTCACCCCAAGCCAGATATTCCGTGACCATATCGCCGAAAGGCTGGGTACGGCTGCGGTCGGCAGACGTAGGCGCAGGACGGTACCCAAGGCGCACCTGCCGGTGTTCATCCTCCAGGCGTTCGGCCATACGCAGCGTTTCGGGCCGACTGCGCGTACCGAGGAAGAACTTCTGCTTCCCAGTGTCATCGGTGAACCAGCCCTGGAAGCGTTTCTTTTGATTGGGCTTCGCGCGTACGCCCGCCATGCTATTGCTCCTCGCGCCAGGGGCGCATTATTAGGGCTGCCAGGGGCAAACCGTCCTTCTTCGCCAAAGCTTCCAGGCGACCTCGTTCCCCCGGTGTCAGGTAAACCATGACACGCTCACTTTGCTTGTCTGCCAACTTCTTGTGTGGCCTGCCCATCTTTTTACCC